>CENJ01012822.1_pt1 | contig 12164 bp, 11 predicted proteins | sample 356161 | NCBI WGS metagenome assembly CENJ01 (sample SAMEA2619531, study PRJEB7988) | marine metagenome | biome: marine biome (ENVO:00000447); feature: surface water layer (ENVO:00002042); material: "saline water (ENVO:00002010), including plankton (ENVO:xxxxxxxx)" | depth 5 m
CAGACCAGCTAAAGATCGTCGCCTTGGTGAGCCATTACCTCACCAACTAGCTAATCTTACGCGGGCTTATCCAAAGGCGATAAATCTTTCCCCCGAAGGGCTTATCCGGTATTAGCCATCGTTTCCAATGGTTGTTCCAAACCTCTGGGCAAATTCCCACGCGTTACTCACCCGTCTGCCACTGTCCACTTCCGAAGAAGCTTCTCGTTCGACTTGCATGTGTTAAGCCTGCCGCCAGCGTTCGTTCTGAGCCAGGATCAAACTCTTAAGTTTGAATCCGGCAATCGTCACTTGTTCTACGCTCAATTGAAGATTTAAAAAAATCTTCGACGAGTTCCCACTCATACACATATCCTAAGATATGTGGAGTGGAAGAAACGCGAACATATCATGATGATTGCGATTTCTTGTGTCACTATCAGTTTGCAAGCAAGCTGAAGTGACCGCCAGGACACCGCCGTCCACGTTTCTCTTTCTGTATTTACAATGTCAAATAGCTGACTTTTTGATTATCTAAATAAACATAAAGCCCCTTACGAAATTGAAACCAAGCGCAAGAAATGCTTTCACCGGAATCCACAATGGGAACAGATGAAAAATTCGATAGCAGCCTCGTAAGGATCAGTATTGATTCCATGAAAATCTATGATGGTCAAGCCTTCCGAAGAAAACCCCGGACATGCCGGGGACCAAAACTTCATGCACAAGAGGTTACTGATAGACCTCATGTGGAAGCGCACTTATATGCGGGCACTGAGATACTGTCAAAGCCTTTTTTAAGTTTTTTTTAAAAAAATTTTTCTGCAAATACCCCCTACATATAGAGGGCTTTTTTTTATATACACACTACATACGGAAATCACATAAAATCAGGAGATTATCCCGCCTGATGAAGGGTTTTTGTAGGCGTGCCTTCAACACGACCGGTTCAAATAAAGCCGGTTTGTGGCGAACACCATGACTGTTTCATTCCACCTATGGTCAATGATGACTCAATAAGATATGATTCTTTCTGAAAATTTTTTTGTGGAAAAATGCTAGATTCTGAAGAAATTCGCATAAAAACGCGCCCAAGCCGCAATCTGTTCTACCTCACGGTTGTCCTTGCTTTGGTTCTGAGTTTCTGGGCCTTCAGAAACTATGTGGAGGCAGATGCCAATCAAACACGCATTTCCGCGCGCCCGGTTCCTGCTGCGCCCTTTATTGACCCCACCTGGCTGGACAAAAAACCCATGATGCGCACCAGCGAGACCGCATCTCTTGGCAAAGGCGGGACGCTCGCTGAATTGCTGACCAATAACGGGATTGATATTATTACGGCTGATAGAGCGCTTGACGCCCTGAAAACGATGCTGAACCCTAGAACCCTGAGAGAAGGTCAGGAGCTGAGACTTTTTTATGAATGGGACGTCAACGCTTCTGAGGAAACTGCATCATTTGCCGGTTTTGACCTGATTCCTGCCCCGACAAAACGCATCATTGTCCGCAAGTTAAAAGACGGCAGTTTCCAAGCCGTATCTGCCAGTCGTCCATTGACGGAGAAGCACTTTCTCATTGACACTGAAATCACTTCTAGCCTCTATCAATCCGCAAGAAATGCTGGCATGGCGCCGTCACAAGTGATTGAGCTTATCCGCATGTATTCCTTTACGGTTGATTTCCAGCGTGAAATTCGTGAAGGCGACCGGCTGGAGGTACTCTACACCCGCCTGTTTGACCCGGATGGCAAGCAAGCCGCCACGGGTAAAATTCTCTATACCGGCCTGACCATCAAAGGCAAGCGGCAAGCCTATTGGCATTATAAAACCCGCGATGAGGACAAGACATATTATCTTGATGAGAACGGCAATAGTATTTCGCGCCTGCTCATGAAAACCCCGCTGGACGGTGCGCGGCTATCCTCCCGTTACGGCCTGCGTAAACACCCGATACTCGGCTTTACGCGCCTGCATCGCGGGGTGGATTTTGCCGCCCGTCGCGGGACACCCGTTTTCGCGGCCGGTGATGGCGTTATTTCCGCCCTTGGTGTGGAAGGCAATCACGGCAAACGCATCAGAATTAATCATGAAAATAATTACAAGACGCTTTACGCGCATCTTAATGGCTATGCCCGTGGGCTCAAAACCGGATCGCCCGTAACACAGGGTCAGGTGATTGGCTATGTCGGCGCGACGGGACTGGCAACCGGCCCACACCTGCATTATGAAATCACCTATGACGACAGAACCGTGAACCCGCTGACAATCGAGATGCCGATTTTGACCAAACTTGAAGAAGAAGAAAAAGTCGAATTCGACAGGGTGCGCCAGAACCTGACTCGCCTCGCCCAAGACCTCGCCGCCGGCCTCGACCCTTTAGAAAGCCAGTAAAGTTAAAGTTCAACAAAGCTCAGCTTAAGCTCGCGTAATTCTTGCAAACACATATATGAATTGACAATAAGCATGTAAAATTTACCATTAATTAATAATAAGGTAAAAATTTCCATGTCAGACATAGATGAAATTATTGTTACAGCGACCGTACCAACCTACGTTTATAACCCGTTAATTGGCACAGGGACATCAATTTCACCATCTTCCCCGTATACCGCTCCAACCGCCCAATCAAGTTGGCATTATAAACAATATCTCAAACAACAAGCTGAAAAGAAGTTAAAGCAACTTCAAGATGACATAGACGCTATTGATATGTCTCATCTGCTTAGTGATGAAGACCCTCTATTAGAATTAGTGTGTAATCAAATAATCTTTGATGACAGGAGTGGTTCACGGACATTGAACATTGATGACATAGTCATCACAATCCCGAGCCATATTTTAGGGGATATAACAATTAACCCAGAAAGTTCCAATTATGCTCATTATGTCAAGGCATACCACCTGGGAAGTAATGACTATACAGATGACAACTACATTGCAATGGAACGTGTATGGGTTGCTTTAAAAGATACTCCAACACCTTTGCTAGAGCCAGATGGTGTTTTCGTTCAGACTGGAGATTCAACCGCAATCCCATCCCCCGGGACTCAACCAGACACTGTGACACATGTTGTTGATTACGCTTCAAAAACAATTGTCAATGTAACTGACCACACTGATCATGTTTGGGCAGATGGTATGGTGACCCTAACAGTTACTAAAAATGCACAAAATGAATTTTATTTGGTGGTTGGGGAAATAAGAGAAATAAAAAATAACTTTCCAGAAGCAAGAAATGCCTACAATAGCATCATTGTTGAGGGTCTCGATGCATGGGAAGGCTTTGCTAATCATATACTAGATCAGGCTCTCGAAATGCAAAATCCAATACCGGAACTTTGAGCTTTAAGATGAAAAATCACCTCCAACAACTCAGTAAAGCATTTGCCGCATGGCAAGCGGTGTGGGGTAAGCGTGTGCCATGGATTGCCCTTCCCGTCATAGCATTTCTGCTCTTCGCTTTCGTTACGGGTCTGGATTGTCGATATTTTAATGTAGCCTATGAATGTAATTTAAGGCTGGGATACTTATTTTTTGGATGGTTGGTTGGTTTTGACAAATCACTATCAGGAATAATTGAAAGACTCCCGCTTTTAATACTATCTCTCTGGGGGATATGGGCCAGTATAGCAATTGCTATACTGGCTGATAAAAAAGGTGTGCTACGCGCCCTTCTTTCTAATTTTGTCATTATAGCGCTTTTGGCTTCCTGCTATGAGCTTATTGACACCATAACTGGAGCACTGAATGGCTCAAAAACGAGCTATGGCAGTTTCTTTTCAGATATTTATGTAAAATTTTGGTACTTTATGGGGACTTACTACCCCCTATTTATTTTTATTTTCTTTTATACTTCACTGATCAACCATGCCCGTACTCGCAAAACAATCTATCTTGTTGTTCTCTTGGGGTGTGCGATAACCTTCACCTATATAGAGATGTTTTTATACAATAATTTAAAGCCAGTAATTTTTGGGTTATTATTTTCTTTATCTCCTCATAAGTTTTTCTATTTCCTTTATTCACCACTTTGTTTTTTTATCAGTGCCACCACTTTTTATTACTGGGTAGAATACAGAGATGAAAGACTGACTTTCAGTCAAACACTCTCCCGGCTAAGAAAAATGCCTAACGCTTTTATAAGGTGGCAGTCCGATTGGGGAACACGGGTGCCTTGGATTGCTCTGCCAATTATCATATTTCTGCTCTATGCATTCACGACGGGTCTTGATTGTAAGTACTTCATTAACGATCCTAAATGTGATGAGCGCATACATCTGTTCGCCAAAGCAGGAATAGTGAGTCTTTACGCCAATCTTTCTGAAGCCATAGAAAACCTGTCATCCACAATGGCTTCATTATGGCCGCTCTGCGTATTTTTGTTTATTGCATGGCTTGCAGGCAAAAAAGGATTTGCTCGAGCGCTTTTAACCAATTTCACTTTAATCATCCTACTGGCTATTGGTTTTGCGCTTGTCTATGAGGAAGCTCATTATCGTAATTTTGAAACAGGTTATGCCCTTTATTTATTGTTAAGCTACAAATCTTTCTGGGCTTTTACAGGTGTTTATTTACCACCGTTTATTTTTGTTTTTTTTACATTTCTTTTGTCAACGACACCCGTATTCGCAAAATAGCCTATGTAGCCGCCCTACCAATATGCATCTTTTTCATTCCGTATTTTCAGCACGTGCTCATCTTCGAATATAAATTCAACAGCCCTGAGTCATTCACCTCATTACCCCAGAAAGAAATTGCCTTTTTTGCATACTCGGCACTTTGCTTTCTCGTGAGTGCGATAAATTTTTATTACTGGATGGATTATAAAGCCGAGATAAATTCACGCACCACTTAATTCGTGGATGGCGGGGTGGTGGAGAAACTGAGCGTATCGCTATCGGATTTATTTTCGGCCTTATGCACACCGACATAAACCACGCTGTTATCCATCACCTCACCGGCAAGAATTTTTTCGGCCAGCGGGTCTTGAACTTCCTTTTGAATGACACGCTTTAACGGGCGCGCGCCAAACACCGGATCATATCCGGTATGTGCCAGCCATGCCCGTGCGTCATCCACCAATTCCAAATGAATATCACGGCTTTGCAAAATCTTTTCAAGCCGCGCCAGTTGCACTTCTACAATATCAACCATCTGGTCTTCTTTCAGACGCTCAAACAAAATCATTTCATCAAGGCGGTTGATAAATTCCGGGCGGAAGAAACCATGCACCTCGTCTTGAACTTCCTGCCGCACCTTGTCCACGGTCTCGCTGTCTTCCAGTGCCGCGAGATGCGACGCACCGAGATTGGATGTCATGATGATAAGCGTGTTGCTGAAATCAACCGTGCGCCCCTGCCCGTCCGTCAGGCGCCCGTCATCAAGCACCTGCAACAGCACATTGAAAATATCGGGATGCGCTTTTTCAATCTCATCAAACAGAACGATTTGATAAGGCCGCCGTCGGACAGCCTCGCTCATCGCGCCACCTTCCTCATAGCCTACATAGCCGGGAGGCGCGCCAATAAGCCGTGCGACCGAATGCTTTTCCATATATTCGGACATATCAATCCGGCAAATGGCATTTTCATCATCAAACAAAAACGCAGCCAGTGCCTTGCAAAGCTCGGTCTTGCCGACACCCGTCGGGCCAAGAAACAAGAAAGAACCAATCGGACGCGCCGGATCTTGCAAGCCGGCACGCGCACGGCGAACGGCTCTAGAGACGGAGGCAATCGCCTCCTCCTGTCCGATGACGCGGTGATGCAGAGTATCCTCCATCGCCAGCAATTTTTCTCTTTCGCCCGACATTAATTTGTCGACCGGCACACCTGTCCAGCGCGACACAATTTGAGCGACATGTTCTTCTGTCACAGCTTCTTCAAGCATTAAAGGCGTGCTATTTGCGGTCTCATCATCTGTAGCATCGACCTCAAGTTTTTTTTCCAACTCAGGAATAATGCCATATGACAACTCACTGGCACGCTCTAACCTGCCTTGGCGTTGGGCTTGCTCCAACTCAATGCGCGCGGCATCCAGTTGTTCCTTGAGCTTCTGCATATCCGACAATCGTGATTTTTCATGTTCCCAGCGAGCTGACAATGCCGAGACTTTTTCTTCCAAATCCGACAACTCAACCTCAAGCTTTACCAATCGATCAGCAGAGTTTTTATCTGTTTCCTTTTTCAGTGCCTCGCGCTCAATTTTAAGTTGAATCATACGACGGTCCAACTCATCCAGCTCTTCGGGCTTACTGTCCACCTGCATACGCAGACGGCTCGCCGCTTCATCCATCAGGTCAATCGCTTTATCCGGCAAAAACCGGTCATTAATATAGCGGTTGGACAACGTGGTTGCCGCGACAAGTGCAGCATCAGTGATACGCACGCCATGATGAAGTTCATATTTTTCCTTAAGCCCCCGGAGGATGGAAATTGTGTCATCCACATGTGGCTCATCAACAAAAACGGGCTGGAAGCGCCGCGCCAACGCAGCATCCTTTTCCACATGCTTGCGATACTCATCCAGCGTCGTCGCACCTATGCAATGCAACTCACCCCGAGCCAATGCCGGCTTAAGAAGATTTGACGCATCCATCGCGCCTTCTCCTGCACCGGCACCCACGAGCGTATGCATCTCGTCAATAAATAAAACAATACCGCCTTCAGACTCCGTAACATCCTTCAAGACAGATTTAAGACGCTCTTCAAACTCGCCACGATATTTCGCGCCTGCAATCAAAGCCCCCATATCTAATGAAAGCAGTTTTTTACCCTTAAGGCTTTCCGGGACATCCCCATCAACAATTCTCAGCGCCAAACCCTCTGCAATCGCCGTTTTACCGACACCCGGTTCACCAATGAGCACTGGATTATTTTTTGTGCGGCGGGACAGCACCTGAATAGACCTTCGAATTTCTTCATCCCGCCCAATCACAGGGTCAAGCTTGCCGTTACGTGCATCCTCAGTCAAATCACGGGTGTAACGGTCCAGTGCCTCATAGCTCTCCTCTGCTGAAGCGCTATCTGCCTGCCGCCCTTTTCTGAGCGAAGCAATCGCTTTTTCCAATGCGTCTGCAGTCAGACCTGCGTTTATTAAATGCTTGGAAGTTTCTGTATCATCCGTCTTCAACATGGCAAGAAGCAACAACTCTACAGAAATAAAACTGTCGCCGCGCTTTTGAGCTAATTCTTCAGCAGTAGAAAAAACTTTCACCGTTTCAGGTGACATCATGAGTTGTGACCCACCACCACTGACTTTGGGCATTTTTCCCAAATCAGCGATAACCCTGTCACGAATTTTCTCAGGGCGCGCACCCGCCACCTGAATAAGCCCAGTAGCGAGACCCTCAGGGTCATCCATAAAAACTTTTAAAATATGTGTCGGCTCAAAACGCTGATGACCTTCCCTGAGGGCATGGCCCTGTGCCGAACCGACAAACCCTTTTAACTTGTCTGTTAAATTCTCCGGCAACATTATCTGCTCCATAGTTCCTACCGCTCAAAAATTGCGGCTACAGATTCTATATGGGTAGACCAAATGCCAACTGCAAGACCCTGCCCAGAGACCTGTCAAAATCTCACTGAAGCATTGAAGACGTATTGAGGGTTACTAGCGAGATTATTAAATTTTAAAGGAGTTTATAGGTTTGGTAGGGCAAACAATTAAGCCGATGCGGCTTCGTCATCAGCAGACTCACTCGCAGGAGCTGTTGCAGGTGGTGCGATTGCATCCACTTCTGAACTCGTCTCAACTGAGGCTGTTACCTCACCATTTCCTGCATCCTCTGAAGTGCCATTACTGCCGTTATCATCCCGACGACGGCGTCTTAATGGGCCTCGACGGCGTGATTGTTTTTCTTCACGGGCATCACCATTGTTAGTGCCATTTTCAGCGCCATTAGCTTTCGCAATTGCTTCTGTGTCAGCACCTTCTTCACCGGCACCAAGAACAAGTTGTTCAACCGTATCCGTATCTTGCGTTGTCGGTTGCTGCCCATTTTCACTGGATGCGTCTTCTTCCTGACGAACCGGCTGGTTTGCCTGAACAATGCGATAATAATGCTCTGCGTGCTGAAGGTAATTTTCAGCCGTTATCAACTCACCGGATGAAAGCGCATCATGGGCGAGAGATTGGTATTTCTCGTAAATTGACTGGGCGTTACCCCGTACTTTTAAATTAGGTCCGTTACTTTCGTAATTCCTGTTAGACGAGTTACCTTGACGTCTTCCACGACCGCGTGAGCGTTTCATATTTTCATTCCTGTCAGCGACATTTAACTATTTTTATAGAACTTCTATCTGGTCTGTTCTTTCACAAAGTTTCATACACAACCTTTGGAAGTTCCAAATGTGTTGGTCTTGATGAACAACGCATCTTTTCGGCTGGTATACCCCACATCAAAGCCATGAATGACAAAGACAGAACTTTTAATTTGGGGGTGGGCGGAAAACCCTTATTGAGTTTTTCTCTCCGACGTGGGGAAAGCTACTCAATCCCGAGCCTAATGCCAAGCCTAAACTTCAAATATTTAAAAAAAATTTATTGTGAGATAAAATCTTTACCCTCAAGAAACCTTTCAGTTGTTTCCATCAAACCCCAACTGCACCACCCGGTCCAAACCGGCAAGGTCAGAAACATAACTGATAGTGACTTGTTGATGAGTTGAGATGCTCTGTCTCACAATATCGGTTACCAAAGCGGCTTGATTTGAACCGATTTCAAAAAGAACACTCCCCCCGGGCTTAATAAAAGCGGTCATTGCTGAGATAATATGCTTGTAAGCATCAAGACCGTCAGAACCCCCATCTAGCGCGGCAGGCGGGTCATGCAAGCGAACTTCAGGTGTTAAATCTTCAATCTCTCTTGACGCAATATATGGCGGGTTGGATATGATAATATCAAATTTACCTGAAACATTCTCAAACCAATCGCTTTGTCTAAAATTAACAGAATTTTCTAAGCCATTAATGGCAGCGTTAATGCGCGCTTGTCGCAAGGCTGTTTTAGAAATGTCCACACCTAGACCTTTAATCTGGATACCTCTTTGCCGGCAAGCATGGACAAATGCAACCAGCAAACACCCTGACCCCGTGCCCAAATCAAGAACCTGCAACGGTTGTCGCTCTAATTTTGCAAGCTTCTCAGCAATAATTATGGCTGATTCGACAAGACACTCACTATCCGGCCGCGGGTCCAACGTTGCTGGGGATATTTGGAATGGTAAACTATAAAATTCCTTCAAACCCAATATGCGTGAGACAGGCTTACCTTCCAACCTTGCCAGGCATGTCTTTTCAAGAATTTTATTTTCCTGTTCTGTAACACGCCGCGTTGCCTGCGTGATGAGACCAACTTCATCCAACCCAAGAACAAAACCTGTCAGAATTCGAGCATCCAACTCATAAGTGGGTATGTCGGCATTTTTAAACCTTTCTCGAAGGCTTCTTTGTGCTTGCTCTACTGAATAATGCGCATCAAGTGGCGCGTTACGACTCATCATCAGTTTTCCGGTTTTAATCTGTGGTTGCTGCAAGTTGCCTCGACTGATCCTCAGCGAGAAGCGCGTCAATCACATCATCAAGGCTGTCCCCGGCAACAATTTTTTCCAGCTTATGCAATGTCAAATTTATACGGTGATCCGTCACGCGCCCTTGAGGGTAATTATACGTCCGAATGCGTTCTGAACGGTCACCTGATCCAACTTGGGAACGCCTATCTGCCGAACGCTCACTTTCTAGTCGCTCTCTTTCAGCTTCAAAAAGGCGAGCACGCAGAACCTGCATGGCCTTTGCACGATTTTTATGTTGGGACTTTTCATCTTGCTGACTGACAACAATACCTGTCGGTAAATGTGTTATCCGAACTGCACTGTCAGTTGTATTGACGGATTGCCCGCCCGGGCCGGACGCTCTGAATACATCAACCCGCAAATCTTTTTCTTCAATTTGAACATCAACTTCCTCAGGCTCCGGCAAAACAGCTACAGTTGCAGCCGAGGTATGAATGCGCCCACTACTCTCGGTTTCAGGCACACGTTGAACCCTGTGAACGCCACTTTCAAATTTAAGGCGGGCAAAAACAGAGTCCCCGCGAATGGCGGCAACAACTTCTTTATAACCCCCAATATCACCATCTGACGTGCCAAGAACTTCAACCTTGTAGCCATTCAGTTCGGCATGACGGCAATACATTCTAAACAAATCACCGGCAAACAAAGCCGCTTCATCTCCACCGGTTCCTGCGCGAACCTCAAGAATGACATTCATATCATCTGCCTCATCCTTGGGCAGCAACATGATTTCCAATTCTTTTTGTGCATCAGGCAGTTTTTCTTCCAATTCAGGAAGCTCAGACTCGGCCAATTCCTTCATCTCTTCATCAGTGCCGGCAATGATAGATTTCAAATCATCAATTTCTGCGACTAATTTCTGGTACTGCGTCACGGCCGCGACAACAGGCTCAAGACGCGCATATTCCTTAGACAAGGAAACGAATTCCTGAGGCGGCAATTCACCATTCATTTTTTCCTGCAAGATTTCGGCGCGCGCCAAAATGGCATCCAAACGGTCTTCAGGTAACATGATTAAATCTCATTCTTGTTGCCAAGTTTGTTATCTGGCTGATTGTCACGAATATTCTTGGCTTCGTTTTCAACCAGACCAACAAGATGGTCAACCATTTCCTCATTGGACATTTTATGGTCGGGACGACCAGAGACATAAACCATCCCCGACCCTGCGCCTCCACCGGTAAAGCCGATGTCGGTCTCGCGCGCTTCACCTGGACCGTTCACCACACAACCAATGATCGACAATGTTATCGGTTCCGACACATGCGCCAGTCTTTCTTCAAGCGTCTGGACGGTCTTAATCACATCAAATCCCTGACGCGCACAAGAAGGACAAGAAATTATTGTTACGCCGCGATGCCTCAAACCCAGCGACTTAAGCATTTCAAAGCCGACTTTTATCTCATCAACAGGATCGGATGAAAGAGAAACGCGCAACGTGTCACCAATACCGGCCCATAATAAAGATCCAAGTCCAATAGATGACTTCACCGTGCCGGACGTGTAGCCCCCTGCTTCTGTAATTCCAATATGCAACGGGCAATCAACGGCTTCGGCAAGTTGTTGGTAGGCAGCAACCGACAAAAAAACATCGGAGGCTTTAACGCTTATTTTGTATTCATGATAATCATGGTCTTGCAGTATCCGCACATGGTCCAGCGCGCTTTCCACCATTGCTTCGGGACATGGCTCCCCATATTGTTCCAGCAAATGCTTCTCAAGCGATCCCGCATTGACCCCGATACGCATTGAGCAGCCATGATCTTTTGCGGCTTGAATCACATCGCGCACCCTATCAGCATTGCCGATATTCCCGGGGTTAATCCGCAAGCATGCCGCCCCTGCCTCGGCGGCCTCAATAGCTCGGGCGTGATGAAAATGAATATCAGCGACTATCGGCACCTCTGCAGCTTTAACAATATCTTTTAAAGCCATGGTAGAAGCTTCATCAGGGCAGGAAACACGGACAATATCTGCCCCTGCTTCTTCAAGCTCTTTAATTTGGTTAATGGTGGCTTGGACATCAGCCGTGACCGTATTTGTCATGGATTGAACAGAAATTGGCGCATCTCCGCCCACCGGAACCGCGCCAACATGTATCTGACGTGACACACGTCTATCTATATCTCGCCACGGGCGTAAACTCATAACAACTGCCTATCGAATGCTGTCTAAAATGCTCTTAACGGAAATTGTCTTACCACGCAAATTTTCCCCGTCTTTGCCTAGGCGGGATCCCGTTTTATCCTCGTAAACATATTCAAGCTGACCGGCATCGAATGTATCAAGACGGATACTGCCCTCTGGTGGAAGTTGGAACGTTTCCCCTTGAAGAATGATACTTGAATATAAAACTTTACCATCCTCATCTGAGACTCTTAACCATGTCTGTCCAAGGCCACGAATATAAAGTGGGGGTGCAGCAATGTCCGGTAAAGGCTTCATATCCACCACTGTGTCCGGAACAATTTCTTCAACTCCGGCAGGTTCAGTCTTTTCTTCAATCACGACTTTTTTTTGCTCTGATTTTTGTGAGATGACATCTGCCGTCTCCTCAGGCAAGGCTTCATCATTCATGAGCGGTCTGTCCATGGATCTTTCTTCAGAGCTTTCAG
>CENJ01025964.1_pt1 | contig 12160 bp, 11 predicted proteins | sample 356161 | NCBI WGS metagenome assembly CENJ01 (sample SAMEA2619531, study PRJEB7988) | marine metagenome | biome: marine biome (ENVO:00000447); feature: surface water layer (ENVO:00002042); material: "saline water (ENVO:00002010), including plankton (ENVO:xxxxxxxx)" | depth 5 m
AAATTAACAAGGGAAGTTAACTTGTATCCAATCAAAATTAAAACAATACCAGCTATACCTTGTATTAAAGTCCCAGTTGTATGGTATTTCAAGGCTTTCTTAGCTGAAATCCCAGTCATTTCAGAAACTATCCAAAAATATGAATCATTCGTGTGAGATACCGTCATAGAACCTACACCTATAGACAAGATTGTCCAGACTTTATCAATCTCATTATCAAGACCCAATGAAGCTAAAAGGGGATATATAATTGTGGAAGTGGTAATTATTGCTACAGTTGATGAACCCTGAACGGTTTTAAATATTGAAGATATAAAGAACGGAATTAAAAGAACTAAACTAAAGTCAAAAGAGTAGATGTTTATAAAATCTTCTATGGGGATTTTCTGCATTATAAGACCAAGTGTTCCTCCCATTCCAGTTATTAAAACTATTGGTAAAGCGCTATAGAGACCATTTTTAATACAAAAATTTAATCCTATTTCAGGGTTGAATTTAATTAATCTAAATGAAAGAATAACACCAACGACTAAGGCAAAAGAAGGGTTGCTTAAAAAGCTAAACACAAAATCTAAATTTTTGAAAGTATTTAAATTTCCAAATAAAGTACCAATTGAAATTAATATAACTGGGACAATAATTGGTATTATGGATTCACTTAAACTTGGAAATTTTTTGTTGTTTTTTTGATCAAAAAACAAATTGGTATTAAACTTTGATTTATTGTAGATTGAATATGAAAAAGCAGAGCCTATAATCACTAAAATTAAAGCAAGAACACTCCCAATAATTATCAAAAGAGAAAAGTCTTCTAGTTTGAGATTAGATGCAGCAGCAAGTGGTCCAGGTGTTGGAGGAACTAAGACATGAGGTGCAAAAAGGCCAGTTGACAGAGCAACTCCAAGAGATTTTAATGGAATCTTTGACTTTTTTGAAATTGATTTTATGGTTTTTGAAAGTATTATGAAAGCGGCATCACAAAAAACAGGGATTGATATTATGTAACCGATGAAGCCAATTTTAAATTGAAGAGGCATTTTTCTAAATCTCATAATTATTTGATTAGCAATTGATGAAGTGGCATTTGTTAGCTCTAAAGTTTTTCCAATAATAGTCCCGAAAATTATTAATAACCCAATTTTTTGTATAGTATCACTAAATCCAACAAACAATAATTTTAGGAGCTCGATAAACTGAATTTCTAATGAAAGACCTAGTAATATAGATGATGCAAAAAGTACTAAAAATGGATGCAACTTTAAATAAGCAGTACCTATTATAATCCATAGAATTAATGTTATTATTGTGATAAAAATGAAAAACATTATTTAATTTTTTCAAAAAATGAAAATACTCTGCTTGATATATCTGAAATTTGATTTTCAGCGTCTTTCATCGATTTATTTAATGAAATCGGTTTGTTTTGAATATTAAAAATCCCAGAAATTCCATTTCTATAAAAATTTTGGTAAGGAGGCTCAATACTTCCGGCTAAGCATATAAGAGTCTTGTTGTATTTTTTGGCTAATTTTCCTAACTGAATGGGGACCTTCCCACTCAATGATTGGTAGTCTAGTTTACCTTCTGCGGTAAAAATAATATCAGATGACTTTATCTTATCTTCAAGATTTACCAGTCTCGATATCAATTTGAAACCATTTGTCAGCTTGGCTCCTAAAAGGCCATACAATCCAGCAGCTGTTCCTCCAGCTGAACCACCTCCTTTGACTTTAGTTATATCAATTTTTAAATCTTTTTTTATTATTTGAGAAAAATGAAAAATACTCTTTTCTAGCCTTTCCATTTGATCCAAGGTTGCCCCTTTTTGTCTTGAATAAGTTTTTGTAGCACCATTAATACCTAATAACGTGTTTGACACATCGTAGGCGATTTGGAATTTTATATTATTTAAATATTTAGGGGTTTTTATTTGTTTTACTTTAAAGAGAGGCTCACATCCCTTTTTTATCTGCTTGTTGTACCTATCTAAAAGCTCCCCGCCTAGTGCTTGAAAAATTCCTGCCCCGGCATCATTGGTTGCACTCCCACCAAGGCTTAATATTATTTCTGAACATCCACTTTTAATTGCATGATTAATGGATAATCCAGTACCATATGTAGATGTGAGCCCTGGGTTTCTGTTTTTTTTCTCAATTAAAGCTAACCCAGATGCTTGTGATAGTTCAACCCAAGCAGTTTTTGAATTTCTAAACTTAAAATATTTACTTAAAATTTTATTCCCAATAGCGTTTACAGTCTCATGTTTAACAGCCTTCCCTGCACAGTTTATTTTTAAAAAGTCAATGGAACCCTCCCCACCATCGGAAATTGGAATTTCCTCAATATTATGGTTAGGGTTTATTTTATTTATTCCATTTGCAATTGATCTGGCCACTTCATTAGCATTTAAAGACTCTTTAAATGAATCTGGTGCGATTAAAATATTCATGCCTTTTCTTTAATATGATTAATTATTTGGCAAGCATGAATTCTAGAATTTTCTATAAACCATTTATTAGTTTGATACCCTCCACAAATCACTCCAGCAAGGTAAACACCATTAACGTTAGATTCCATTGTATTAGGATTATAGTAAGGGCTAGAGTATTTATTCTTATTAAATTTTATTCCAACAGATTTTAAAAGCTCGAAATTTGGCTGATAGCCAGTCATAGCTAAAACAAAATCATTTTTTAGTTTAATGTTTTTCTTATCTTTTTTAACAATAACATATTCTTTTTGAATTTCTATAATTTCAGAATTAAACAAACCTAAAATAGACCCTTCCTTTATTCGATTCTCTATATCAGGTTTGGACCAATATTTTACATTTTCTCTAATTTTTTTCTCTCTAATTATCATCGTAACACTCTTAGCTCCTTTTCTAAACGTTTCTAATGCTGCATCTACAGCTGAATTTGCGGCACCCACAATTGCAACGTTCATTCCAAAATAGGGGTGGGGTTCAGAATAGTAGTGAGAGACCTTTGAAAGATTTTCTCCCTTTACATTTAAAGGGAAGGGGATGTCATAAAAACCTGTTGCAATTATGATATTTTTTGATTCATAATTTGACTTGTCTGTTTTTATATTGAAAATTTTGGATTTAAAATTTATATCCTTCACCGTTTCGTATAAATTAACATCTAAATCCCATGATGTACACACTCTTCTGTAATATTCTAATGCTTCAGGACGTGTTGGTTTTGGATTTTGTGAAATAAATGGAACCTCTCCTATTTCAAGTTTATCTGATGTAGAAAAAAAGGTCATGTTTTGAGGATAATTATATATAGAGTTTACCAAAACACCCTTTTCTAAAATTAAACTTTTCAACCCTCTTTTTTTAGCCTCAATGCTACAAGCCAAACCTATAGGACCAGCACCAATAATTATGACATCAACCATATTATAAATATATGTATTTATAATTTTGATATACAACTGAAAGTTTTAATAAGAAATAATGATAGAAAAATATTAATGATATAAAATAGCTATAAACCATGTGTAAATTAACTATTTGTAAAATATTTAAATCGCAAAAAGTTAGAAACAATAAGAAGATACTATCATTATTTATTTATTATAATTATAAACTGTCTTAAGTAAAGAAATAGCACTAAAGAAGCCAAGATTATTAAGCTAAAGTAGAAGTCAAAATAATACATTGAAATAAAAAATGAAACCGCCCACCATAATGGAAAAATTAAAAGACCAAATAAATATTTTATCGAAAGATGAAAAACATTGTCTTTGATTTTTTTTAAAATAAAGCTTATTAAAACCAGAGGAATTAAATTAAAAAATGAAAAAAAACTAATTGCTACTTTCTCAAAAATTGTTTTGTTTTTTTCAGTTATAAGATCTAAATCATTTTCAAAAATTTTATTTTTAATTGTTTTAAATTTTTTTTTGCTAGTATTATAATTGATCATATTTTTTTTTGCTACATAGTTGTCGCACCTGTTAGGTAGCCACAAGCATTTTTTCATTTCATTTTCTAACCTTATCCTTACCCTGTTAAGAGTATCAACAGGTTTTTTCTCATAAGTATTAATGAAATCGTTTAGTTTTATAGGTTTGCCATATACAACTGTACAATTGTGGTATGGGTGAATTTTATTTCCATAGTTTATTCCAACAGGAAGCAGGTAAATTTTTGTGTTTTGACTTCTTTTTAAGCTTTCTAATCCAACTCTTGAACTTCCCTTGGAAATGGGTTGTAAATAATATTCGTCGTGATGCTTCCCCTCTGAAAATATAAGCAAGCTTTTTTTAACCTCAAGTAACTCGTAACATTTATTAAAAGTCTCTTGATTACGATGTAAATTTTTAAATCCGTCCCTGATTCTGTAAACAGGTAACGTTTGCATAGCATCTAAAAACCATAAATAAGGTTTTCTAAACACATCACTTCTAGTCAAGTAGTACAGTTTTTTACCACATGTTACTCCAACAAGAATTGGGTCTAGCAAAGCTGATTGATGATTTGGAGAAAAAATTATTGCCCCATCCGTAGGTATTTTTTCTTTACCAATAATGGTTAGTCTTTTAAAAAAAAAATTATTGTAAGCTGAAAATGTAAATGCTACAAAATTGTAAAATATCTTTTTCACTTTTTATAATTTAAATTCAATTATATCTAGTTTAAAAATTAATTTTAATAAAAGATTAAAAACTTTTAACATTATATTTATTATAAAAGCTTAAAAGTTATATTTGCTCAAAAGTTAATTAAAAAAATAGCAATGACTAAAATTAAGGGAAGAATCTCTCAAATTCTCGGACCAGTGGTTGATGTAATCTTTGAAAATGAAGAAAACTATTTACCTAACATACATGAAAGTCTTGAGGTAAACACCAAAATTGGAAAATTAATATTAGAGGTTCAGTCTCACGTTGGTGAAAATACGGTTAGAACAATTTCAATGGATTCAACAGATGGACTAAGTAGAGGAGAGGAAGTACTACCCACAGGAAGTCCCATTCAAATGCCAATCGGTGAAGATGTTTATGGAAGACTATTCAATGTTATTGGTGATCCTATCGATGGATTAGGTAGTTTAAAAAAGTCTGGGAAAAGTGGCTTGCCAATTCATAGAAAAGCACCCAGTTTTGATCAATTATCTACATCATCTGAAGTCTTATTTACTGGAATTAAAGTCATTGATTTAATTGAACCCTACGCCAAGGGTGGTAAAATAGGATTATTTGGGGGAGCCGGTGTTGGTAAAACTGTTTTGATTCAGGAATTAATCAATAATATAGCAAAAGGTCATGGAGGTCTATCTGTATTTGCAGGAGTCGGTGAAAGAACAAGAGAGGGCAATGATCTTTTGAGAGAAATGTTAGAATCAGGCATAATTGATTATGGTAAGGAATTTATGAAATCCATGGAAAATGGTGGATGGGATTTATCTAAAGTAGACAAAGAGGCAATGAAAAAATCAAAAGCAAGTTTTGTTTTTGGACAAATGAATGAACCACCTGGTGCAAGAGCAAGGGTTGCTCTTTCTGGACTTACAATGGCTGAATACTTTCGTGATGGTGCTGGAGATGGCAAAGGTAAGGATGTTCTTTTTTTTGTTGATAATATTTTTAGATTTACTCAAGCTGGCTCCGAAGTGTCTGCTCTTTTAGGGCGAATGCCCTCGGCAGTTGGTTATCAACCCACATTAGCTACTGAAATGGGTGCTATGCAGGAAAGAATTACCTCAACTAAAACAGGTTCAATTACTTCAGTTCAGGCGGTATATGTACCTGCTGACGACCTTACAGATCCTGCACCTGCAACAACTTTTGCTCATTTAGATGCAACCACTGTACTTTCAAGAAAAATTGCTGAATTGGGTATATATCCTGCCGTCGACCCGTTAGATTCTACCTCTAGAATTTTAACCCCAGACATTCTTGGAGAAGATCATTATAATTGTGCCCAAAGGGTAAAGGAATTATTGCAACGATATAAAGAACTTCAGGATATAATTGCAATTTTAGGGATGGAAGAACTATCCGAAGAAGATAAATTAGCAGTTTCTAGGGCAAGAAGAGTACAACGATTTTTGTCTCAACCATTTCACGTAGCAGAGCAATTTACTGGGATTCCGGGTGTTTTAGTTGACATTAAAGAAACTATTAAAGGTTTCAACATGATCATGGATGGTGAGTTAGACCATTTGCCTGAAGCTGCATTTAACTTAAAAGGGTCTATTGAGGAGGCCATCGAAGCTGGAGAAAAAATGTTAGCCAAAAGTTAGTATGCTAATTGAGATTTTTTCTATTAATTCTAAATTATTGTCTGGAAAAACTAATTCAGTAATTTTCCCTGGTTCAGGTGGTTCGTTTCAAGTACTAGAAAATCACGCGCCCATAGTTTCAACTCTCAAAAAAGGACAAATCATAATTGAAGGAGAAATTTCAGTGGAGGGCAGAGATTCTCAGGATCCATTCAAAATAAAAAAAGATAAGGAAAAAATATCACTACAAATTGAATCAGGATTAATGGAGATGAAAAAAAATTCCATAAAAGTTTTGGTAGATTAGTGCCTATTTTTTTGTTGTTTCCAATAAAAATTTGTTAATCAAGAAGAATTCCCAACCTCTGCTTTTAAGTGCATTTACAAATCTTCTTTTTCTTGAACTCAAGTCTAGTTTTGATCTATTAACCCATTCTTTTTTTGCCATTTTATTAAAAACTGAAGTATACTCGTTTTCGGGTATTTTTTTTAAAGCTTTATCAATTATGGACTTATCAATTGACTTACACTTTAGATGATAGCTGATTTTAATTTTTCCCCATTTATTATTTCTAAACTTTCCAATTGCATATTCGTAGGAAAATCGATTATTATCGAAATATTTTTTTTTAGCAAGTTCGTAAAGTATTGATTTTTTCATTTTTTCTGTTACCTCTAAGTCAACTAATTTTTTCTCCACCTCAGATTTACATCTTTCCTGATATCTACAATACCTTTCAACTTTGCTTAATATTTCAGTAATTTTTTTTTCTTCTTTCATTTTTATAAACAAAAAGTGCGATGCCATTAATGGCATCGCACTTTAATTCAAATTCTCAAAGATCTGTTTTTTTCGTCTCTAAATTTATATTGCAAATACTGGTAGGCATCTCTTGGAATTATAGTAATTCTTCGTTTAAATTTTATCCACCATTTAAATTTAATAGATGCAACGCCTTGTGTTAAGTATGCTGCAACAAAAGGGTGAACATGTAAGTAAATCCTCTTCTTATTATTCTTAGGATGATTTAATATACTATTTAATTCAGATTTCATTTTATCTATCAAAATTATAGGAGCTTCAACTTCATTACTTTGATTCGGATTAGGTTCCATAGTTTTAATGTTTAGTTCTGGTCTAACCCTCTGCCTAGTTACTTGTATAAGTCCAAATTTAGATGGAGGAAGAATTTTATGTTTTGTTCTGTCTTTACTCATTTCTTCCTTCAAGTGAGTGAAAAGCTTTTTTCTGTTTTCACTAGATGATAAATCAATAAAATCAATAACAATTATTCCACCCATGTCTCTTAACCGCAGTTGTCTAGCAATTTCAGTAGCAGAAATCATATTAACTTCTAAAGCAGTATCTTCCTGACTCTTTTCTTTGTTAGATCTGTTGCCACTATTTACATCTATTACATGCAATGCTTCGGTATGTTCTATTACCAAATAAGCCCCTTTTTTCATAGAGACTGTTTTCCCAAAAGAAGTCTTTATCTGTCTTTCAATTCCAAATTTTTCAAAAATAGGAAGCGAATCTTTGTAAAGACTCACGATACTACTTTTTTTGGGAGCAATAGAATCTAAGTATTCTTTTACTTCTTGCAAAAGCATTTTATCGTCTACATAAATACCTTTAAAAGAGTCATCAAAAATATCTCTCAATATGGATGATGTTCTATTTATTTCACTTAAAACTTTATGAGGACATTTGTTTATATTACGAATACTTTTACAAAGTTTTTTCCACCTATTGACTAGATTTTGCAAATCAGAATCTAATTCAGCAACTTTTTTATCTTGAGCAACTGTTCTTATAATAACACCAAAATTTTTAGGTTTAATGCTATTTACCAGTCTTTTAAGACGAGTCCTTTCCTCTTTACTTTCAATTTTTTGAGATATTGAAACCCTATCCGAAAATGGAATTAACACCATATATCTTCCAGCTAAAGAAATCTCACATGATATTCTTGGTCCTTTAGTTGAAATGGGTTCTTTAATTATTTGGGCCAAAATAAATTGGTTCGGTTTGAGTAAGTCTAAAACCTTACCATTTTTTTCTATATCTTTTTCTTTTACAAAATTATTAAGCATGTAGTTATTTATCTTACCAGAATTTACAAACTTAACAAACTTTAAAAGAGATAGAAGTTGAGGTCCCAAGTCATGATAGTGAAGAAATCCGTTTTTTTCATGGCCAATATTTACGAAGGCAGCATTCAGTCCAGAAATTGGTTTTTTTACTCTAGCAAAAAAAATGTCGCCAACGGAAAATTTATTGTTATCAGTTTCTGTATTAAATTCAATTAGTTTGCCCTCATTTAATAAGGCAAAATCAACAGCAGAAGAATTTGATCGTATTATCAATTCTTTATTCACATCGATTATTTTATGACGTACAAACGTCGATTAAACAAATTTTTTATTTTACGGTTTTGACTTTTATAGCCAAACTTTCAAAGAACGGTCAAGTTTAAAGTGATTCTAGCACTATTTCTTTTTGTGTCGATTAGCTCTTCTTCTTTTTTTTCTTTTGTGAGTTGCTACCTTGTGTCTCTTTCTTTTTTTACCACTTGGCATATTAAATATTTCTATAAAGTTACTTTAGATTTTACAGCATTTACAAACTCTCTAGAGGGCTTGAATGCAGGTATATTGTGCTCTGGAATAATTACAGCAGTGTTTTTTGATATGTTTCTACCAGTTTTCTTAGCACGTTTTTTAATAATGAAACTACCAAATCCCCTTAAATAAACATTATTACCACTTTCGAGCGAATCTTTAATTTCCTCCATAAATTTTTCAATAGTAATCTGAACGTCGCTTTTGTCAATTCCCAATTGTTGTGTAATATTAGAAACTATTTCTGCCTTTGTCATATTATTTTATTTATGGTTAATTAATTTCTGTTGGCAAATATAAAAATAATAATCACAATGATTGATTTTGGTATTATTTTATTATAATAGATAATATTTTTTTGATGAAATTTTCTTCAAAGTTATTTTACTGGTACCAAAAAAATAAAAGGGATTTACCTTGGAGAGAAACAAAAGACCCATATAAAATTTGGATTTCAGAAGTAATACTTCAGCAAACAAGAGTAAATCAAGGTCTACCATACTACATAAAATTTTTGGAAAAGTATCCCTCTTTAAATGAATTATCTCTGGCAAAAGAAAAGGAAGTATTGCTGCTATGGCAAGGATTAGGGTATTATAAAAGGGCGATTAACCTTTTAGAATCAGCTAAAAAAATTGCTAAAACAAACAATGGAGTTTTTCCAAATAAATTCAATGATATTTTAAAAATTAAAGGAGTTGGAGATTATACGGCTAGTGCCATATCGTCTATATGTTTTAATGAAAAAGAAGTAGTTGTAGATGGTAATGTTTTTAGGTTTATATCAAGATTATTCGGAATCAAAAGAGATATAACTTTAAAGTCCACATTCGTTTTTTTTAAGAAAAAATTAAAGTTATTAATTGAAAATTCAGACCCCGGGGATTTTAATCAGGCTTTAATGGAATTCGGAGCACTGCAATGTTTACCTAATAAACCGCTTTGCTATTCTTGTATTTTTAAATTAGAATGCAAGGCATATCTTATGAACGATATCAAATCGTATCCTCAAAAAAAAATGAAAAAATTTAAAAAAGAAAGATTTTTTAATTACATCGTTATATCAAGTAATAAAAAACTGATCTTTAGAAAAAGAGTGGGAACAGATATTTGGAAAAACCTTTATGAATTCCCTTTAATTGAGGGTAAACATTCCAATTTGAGTCAAATAGTTAACAAAAAAGAATTTAATGTTTTAACCAATAAAATGAAAAAACCACCAAGATTTTTGCAAGTAATAGATGTAAAACATATCCTTACCCACCAGATATTAAAAATTAAATTTTGGATTTTTGACTCAGAGGGTTGTCTCAATAATACACTTTCTATTAATGAAATTATAGATTTACCTAAGCCGGCCGTAATTTCTGACTTTATTAATAAACATTTAAAGTCATAACAAGATTTCTTATATTTGATTTTAAATTATATTTATGAGTGGTTCTTTAAATAAAGTAATGTTAATAGGAAACCTTGGTGATGATGTAAAGATTCACCATTTTGAAGGTGGAGGTTCGATAGGTCGTTTCCCATTAGCAACAAATGAATCTTACACAAAAAAGGATACAGGAGAAAAAATTACAGAAACGGAGTGGCATAATATAGTTGTAAGAAATAAAGCCGCAGAAATTTGTTTAAAATATCTTAGCAGAGGAGATAGAATTTATATAGAGGGAAAAATTAAAACACGAAAATGGAAAGCTGAAGATGGAGGTGACAGATATACCACTGAAATAAATGTTGATCAATTCACATTTTTGACAACTAAAAAGAATTCAGAACCTCAAAACACAATAAATGATGAATCAAATCCAGAAAATCAAGATTTACCCTTCTAATCTAATTACATAACATAGTAATAAACTTGCTAACCTCAATTATTTTAATTCAGTCAATTACATTATTCTTCTTATTGATTTGCTCTGCGGTTATTTCGGGAGCCGAAGTAGCTTTTTTCTCAATTTCTACAACCCAATTAGATTCAATACAAGATAATTACTCTAAAGAAAAGGTTTTGATTGAAAAATTACTTAAAAAACCCAAAAGACTCTTAGCAACAATTCTTGTTGCAAATAACTTTATAAACATTGCTTTAGTTCTTTTATTTTCAAACATCAGTCAGATATATTTATCTACAATCGACAATCATCTTTTAAGTCTACTTATAGAGGTTGTAGTAATTTCTTTTATTATTTTAATTTTTGGTGAAATTTTACCAAAGATATTTGCCAACAGGAATAATTTAGTATTTGCAAGATTTACAGCATTTATTATATTCAGATTAGATAAGTTTTTGTTATTTATTATTACTATTCCCATGAGTTTTATAACAAATATAATTGAAAAAAGATTTGGTCAAAAAGGAGGTAATTTTTCTGTCGATGAATTGTCAAAAGCTCTGGAACTAACAAAACAAAATGATACGACAGAAGAAGAGGAAAAAATTTTAAGAGGGATAGTAAACTTTGGGAATATCGAAATTAGCCAGGTAATGTGTCCAAGAGTTGATATTTTTGCATTATCGTCTAATTTATCTCTAAATAAAGTTTTACCAAGGTTAATTGATAATGGATTTTCTAGAATACCAGTATTTGAAAATCAGCTTGATAATATTATTGGAATTCTGTATGTTAAAGATCTTTTACCGCATATAAAAGGCGAAAATTTTAACTGGATATCAATTCTAAGACCCGCTTATTTTGTTCCTGAAAACAAAAAATTAGATGATTTACTTAAAGAGTTTAAATCAAAAAAAATGCACATTGCAATGGTTGTTGATGAGTATGGGGGGACGTCTGGATTGGTCACACTAGAGGATTTAATTGAAGAAATTGTCGGAGATATATCTGATGAATTTGACTATGAAGATGTAGAATATTCTAAAATTGATAATAGTGTATATTTATTTGATGCAAAAATCAGCTTAAATGACTTCTATAGAATATCTAAAATTTCATCGATTGATAATTTTGAAAAAAGAAGAGGGGAAGCCGAAACTTTAGGAGGTTTTTTAACTGAAATTACACAAAGACTTCCAAGAATAAGAGAAAAAATATCATTTGAAAAAATTCAATTTACAATCGAATCGGTTGACAAAAAAAGAATTAAAAGAGTTAAAGTCAAGCTATCATGAAAAACTTTTTAATTTTACTTTTTTTATTTGCTTTGATTATGTACTGCACTGGTGAACCAATTAGGCCAAAGCCAAAATCAATGTTAAATTTAAAATACCCCAATCCCACTTACATTATGAAAAAATCAAGGTGCTCTTTCTCATTTAAAATTAATAGCTATAG
>CENJ01048722.1_pt1 | contig 12159 bp, 10 predicted proteins | sample 356161 | NCBI WGS metagenome assembly CENJ01 (sample SAMEA2619531, study PRJEB7988) | marine metagenome | biome: marine biome (ENVO:00000447); feature: surface water layer (ENVO:00002042); material: "saline water (ENVO:00002010), including plankton (ENVO:xxxxxxxx)" | depth 5 m
AATATCAAATTAATAATCTATTACAATAAATTCATGAATTTTGTTCAAATAGCAATTCCATCTCCATTACGCCAAACATTTACTTATAAAAATCAATTTAAACGTGATTTAGTCGGTAAAAGAGTTTTAGTTGAGTTTGGTAGAAGAAAGCTTGTAGGGATTGTTATTAACCAATCGGATCATTTTAATGACAGCTATAAATTGAAAGAAATTGTTGAAGTACTAGACGAAATACCATTATTTGATAGACAAATATTAAAACAAATAATCTATATTTCTGATTATTACATGCATCCAATTGGAATTGTTTTTGAATCTTTTATTCCAACTTTTTTAAGAAAAGCCAAACATCAAACCATCCTCGAAAAATATATAACTAAAACTAAGTCTCATAGTATTTCAAATAACTTACATAACTTAACAAAAGATCAAAGAAAGGCTCTAGATTCTATTGAAGCAAAGGGCACAGGAGAAATATTGCTTTCTGGCATCACATCTTCTGGAAAAACAGAAATTTATAAACATTTTATCAAGGAACTTATAAATGGAGGAAAGAGCGCATTGGTAATGGTTCCCGAAATTTTCTTGACTCCTCAAATCTTTAATAATTTTCAGAAAACTTTTGGAAACAAGGTTTTTCTAAACCATTCAGGCCTAACGCCTATTCAAAGGATAAAAGTATGGCTTGCTGCTAAAGATAAGAAACCAAAAATTATAATTGGAACAAGGTCTTCAATCTTTTTACCAATCGAAAACCTCGGAGCAATTATTTTTGATGAAGAACATGATCAATCATATAAACAACAAGATGGTTTTAGATATGATGCCAAAGAGATATCCAAAATACTTTATAGTTCAAAAGCAAGGATTGTATATGCATCTGCTACTCCATCACTAATGAATATAAATAGAGCAGACAATGGAGAAATTGACACTTGTGCATTAGATAGAAGAATATCGGATATTCCATTACCAAAAATATCTATACATCAAGTGTCAAAAAATAAAACAACCGGGGGCATATCAAATGAATTGCTCAAAAAGATTGCTGAAAATGAAAAAGCTGGTCATCAAACACTAATCCTTTTAAATAGAAGGGGCTATGCACCAATTTTTATGTGTAATTCATGTGGTTGGATTGCAAAAGGTAATTGTTGTGATGCAACCTTAGTTCTACACCAAAATGTACAAAGACTTAAATGTCATAGATGCGAAAGTGTTTGGGGAATCCCTAGATCTTGTCCAGATTGTGGAAGTAATGATTTTACGGATAGAGGATTAGGAACACAGCAAGTTGAGCAGGTACTTAAGAGGGAACTTCCTCAGGCAAATGTAGTGAGAATCGATAAGGATACCGTATCTGGAAAAGCCAAAAGAGAAGAAAGCACTACCAGCCTCGAAGATACTAAGCCAAAAATATTTGTGGGTACACAGTTACTTGCTAAAGGACACGATTTTAAAAATATCAGCTTAGTCATTGTATTAAATATGGATTTTGGTCTATTTGGTGCAGATATTCATATGCAAGAACAAACTGCTCAATTAATTGTACAGGTTGCAGGAAGGGCTGGGAGGTCAGGAATAGAAAATAACGTATATTTGCAAACAAAAGTATCTGATCATCCTTTATTTAACTTAATTCAAACAGGAAGTTACCAAAAAATTGCTAAAGAGCTCCTAGCAGACAGAAAAAAACTTGATTTAGCACCTTACATAAATCTTATATATTTAAAAGCAGAAGACGCTAATCAATCAAGATTAAGAAAGTTTCTAGTTGATGCTAAAAAAGAATTATCTGAAGAAGATATTGAGATTTATGGACCATTCGATAGTCCAGTAACAAAAATTGGGTTTAAACATAGAATGTTTTGCATTATACAAAGTACAAAAAAGCAAAAGATGCATGAAGTTTTATCTAGATTTACTAAAAATACTGAAAAATCAAAAAAGGAAATATCAAATTGGGTTGTTGATATTGATCCCATCAATGCAGTTTAAAAATTTTTTATTGTTTGTCTCAAACTCTATATATCGCGTTTGATTGGTTAAAGATAATTTTAAAAAAAACTCTTCACCAAAATTGAATCTAGAAACTTTATTAGGCCATTCAATGAAGAAAATTCCATTCGAGTTTTCAGTAATTTCAATTCCAAGCATATCAAAATCGTTCTGATTATCGAGCCTATATAAATCGCAGTGAAAAATGTCTTTATTAGCTATCTGATATTCCTCCAAAATACTAAATGTTGGACTCTTAACAGCATTTTTCCAACCCATTGCTTTTAAAATCTCTCTAACTAATGTTGTTTTACCTGCACCCAAATTACCATCTAGATAAAATATTGCCAAGCCATCAAAATTTGATAAAAATTCACCAATTTTTTTTCCGAGCAATTCTGTCTGCAAAAGCTTTGATATATCTATCTTCATTAAAAAAAGCTTGGTGTTAAATTTACAAATTCTCTGCCTTTTATTTCTCTCTTAAGGCAATCTACGACTTTTTTATAATCTTCATTATTCTCAACAAAATCTACATCATTGACATCTAGAACCAATAGGGGAGTCTCGGAGTAATCAAAGAAAAATTCAGTATAAGATTCACAAAGCCTCTCAAGATATTCTAAAGCGACATGATCTTCATATGATCTAGCTCTTTTATTAACTCTTTCAAGAACTCTCTCAGGTGTAGCTTGTAAGTATATTAGCAAGTCTGGTTTCGGGTAAGAATCATAAAATTTTGACTTAACTTCCTTAAAAATTTTGAATTCATCTGATGTTAGGTTTAGGCCTGCAAAGAGATCTTCTTTTTGAAACATAAAATCTGCAACAACCCTTCTTTTTATTAGATCATCTGAAAAGAACATATCTATCTGCTGAGATCTTTGCATCACAAAATACAATTGAGACGCAAAAGCATAATTCTGCTTATCTTTATAGAATGATTTTAAAAAAGGGTTTTCATCTGATTCCTCTAGACAAAGTTCGTGACCAAAATCTATGGCAATCTTTCTTGAAAGTGAAGTTTTACCAACACCTATAGGGCCTTCGATTGCAATATAGTTAGGAATTTTGCTTTCTTGCATTTTTTTTCTTATTTGTGTTCAGTAACCTTATCTTCTTATCATAGTTTGCTGTTTTAAATTCTGTCCACCATTTGATTGATGCTTCTAAATTTTGTTCATTAATATTTCTTAGTAACAAAAAATCATAAGCAGCTCGAAATCTTAGATTTTTTGTAAAATTGATTGATTTCTTTCCAACTCTATTAAAACGGACCTGATTCATCCAAACATCTTTTATAAAACTCGAGAATTTTTTTGGAATAGATGTAATCATTTGTTGTCTTCTGACAACCTCAGCAATGGATCTATAAAATCTTTTAAAATTAATATGTATGCTAATACCAGAATCAAGAAAAACTTTAGGCCAAAGTAGTACTGCAAAGATAAAGCCAACATTAAGTTTCTTATTCAACTTAAATCGTTCGTCAGTTTCTCTAAATGCCTCAACATAAAACTTATCAAATATTCCATCTTCATCCTTAAAATGAGGAAATAATATATCAAAAACTCCATACGCTTTTAACTGTATAAACGATTGCTCTGCATGACCTGTCATAAACATTTTAACCACTTCTTCATAAAGTCTTGCTGTTGGCATTTCTAATAATTGATTTTTATGTTCTTTAATACTTTCAGCTATTTCTTGATCAATTGTGAAGTTTAATTTTGCAGCAAATCTTAATGCTCTTAGAATTCTTACAGGATCTTCTAGTATTCTCTCACCTGTATTACCAATAAATTTTATCTTTTTATCTTTGAGATCTTTGATTCCCCTTGTGTAATCAATAATTTCATGTGAAAAAGGATCATAATATATAGAATTTATAGTTAAATCTCTTCTCCATACATCCTCTTCTTGTGTACCCCAATTGTTATCCCTTACTATCCTACCCTTTTCGTTTATTTCAATTGATTCTGTTGTATTTGTACCTCCTGAGCGGAAGGTTGTTGCTTCTATAATTTCATCAGCAAAAGCTATGTGTACAAGCTTAAATCTTCTACCAATTATTCTAGAGTTTCTAAAAATCTTTCTAATTTTTTCTGGCTCACAGTTTGTAACTATGTCGAAGTCCTTAGGCTTAAGCCCTTTAATCATATCTCTGATACCACCACCAACTATGTATGCTTCAAACCCAGATTTATGTAATTTTGATATTATATTTAAAGCATTTTTAGAGATAGATGCGTGGTTAATTCCAAATCTCTTGTCGTTATAAATATCAGGAGTCACTTCAATAATCAGCTTTTAATTTCTTGTACTGATCAATAGAAAGTCTTGGGCTTTTTTCTTGAACAATTTTGGATGATGCATAATTTCCAAATTCACATGCATTTAAAAAACTTTCTTCTTCAATAATTTTATTTAAAGCTGCTCCAGCAAATATGTCTCCAGCTCCATTTGAATCAATAGCTTTTACATTTTTTGCTTTTATTTCTGAATAAGAACCATTTTCAACTAAAAATGAGGTTTTTGCCCCATTAGTAACAACGAAATTTTCTGCAATTGAGCTAAGTTCTTTTACAAAATTATCTCCGACTAGAGATATTGCTTCTTCTTTGTTGCAAAATAGGTAATCAACTTTTCTTACATTAAATACTTCTTTAAAACGATTTTTAAAGGCCTGTACTACACCTGGGTCTGAAAGGCTTAATGCGAGTTTAGTTGTGTGTTTTGTTTTTTTAAGAATATTAAGGAAAGCTAGAAAATTTTCATCTGATGTGAATTGATAGCCCTCAGAAAATAAAATTTTTGAGTTATTTGCCACTTCAATAAAGTCTTCATTGAATATTAATTTTTCAGAAGCACCAAGATAAGTTCCCATAGTTCTCTCACTATTTGGAGTTATGAATACAAGGCATCTCCCAGTACGTACTTCTTCATGATAAAAATTATTAATTGATGTAATGCCGTTCTCTTTGAGATTATTTTCATAAAGTTTGCCTCTTTCATCGTTTGCTAATTGACAGATATGCGCGCAATTGGAACCAAAGTTAGAAGTTGCAGCAAGACTATTTGTTGTTGAACCTCCACATACAATATCAGGTGCAGAATCTGAGGGTAATCCAGATAGAATATCTTCCTGATCCTGATATGAAATTGACTTAAATTGATTAAAAAAAAGATTTGTAGAATCAACAAATTTTTTTTCAACATAAAAAGTCTCATCTACTAACGCATTTCCAACTCCTAAAATATCAAATTTCATCTTTTATTTCTTTAAGCGATTCTTTTGCAAGTTTAGCAGCTTTTAACATCTTATCTTCATCATGCAAAGTTGATATAAAGCAACTTTCATAAGCTGAAGGTGGTAAATAAATACTTTTCTCGAGCATTTTTCTAAAAAATTTTGAAAATAATGCAATATCTGTTTTCTGAACATCATCGAAATTTTTTGGCAATGAATTTGAAAAGAAAAAACCAAACATTCCGCCTCTGACATTAAATGAGAAAGGCATATTAAGTTCGTTTGTATATTCTTTAATTGGATTTAAGAATTTTTTTGCATTCTCTTCCATAGAAGTATAAATTTCTTTATTCCCTAGCTGCTTTAGCAAGGCTGTTCCTGCACTTACAGCAATTGGATTTCCAGATAAAGTGCCAGCCTGATAGACCGGTCCATCCGGAGAAATATTATTCATTATTTCAGCCTTGCCACCGTAAACACCTACTGGCAAACCTCCACCAACGATCTTACCAAGCGCAGTTAAATCTGGAGTTATCCCTAATAATTCTTGCACACCACCTCTTGCAACTCTAAAACCAGTCATAACTTCATCGAATATTAAAATCGTTTTATTCTTGGTGCATAAATTTCTTAATTCTTTAAGAAAATTTAAATCAGGCTCTATAAAACCCATATTTCCAGCAATTGGTTCAATTATTACTGCTGCTATGTCATTAGCATGTTCTTGAAATACTTTATTGAGGGATGAGATATCGTTATATGGAAGCGATATTGTTAGTTGTGATAATTCTTCAGGGATTCCAGGGGAATCAGGCACTCCCAAAGTTGCTAATCCTGAACCAGCTTTTACAAGCAATGAATCTACATGACCATGATAACAACCAATGAATTTAATTATTTTTTTTCTACCAGTTGTGCCTCTAGCTAATCTTATACAACTCATTGTTGCTTCTGTTCCAGAGTTAACCATTCTCAGTTTTTCAATACTAGGCAAATATGATTTTATAATTTTTGCAATTTCTAACTCATTTTTAGTGGGTGCGCCAAAACTTATTCCTTTGCTTGCCTGATTTTTTATTGCACTGACTATGTTTTTGTTCGAATGACCAAGAACCATTGGTCCCCAAGAGCCAACAAAGTCAAGATATTTATTTCCATCTTCATCATATAAGTAACATTCTCTAGATTTTTTAAAAAATATAGGCGTTCCGCCTACACTTTTAAAAGCCCTAACCGGAGAATTTACGCCTCCAGCTATATGATGTTTAGATTTTTCAAATAAATCTTGTGATTTCTTAGTTTTCATTAAGACGTTACAATTAATCTTTGATCCCAAAGACCTTATTTTTTACATTTATAATGATAGTTTTATATGACTAATTAAGCTAATACCAACAGCAAGCAAATGAGTTTAAGTTTTAAGATAATTATTCAAAACTTTATTTCCAAAGGACTCAACTTTATCCCAATCTGTAAATTCATAAATTTTTGAGGGATTAGTAGGACCTTTAGACATCCACATAATAAATCTAATCATATGCTTATCAAAAAAGTGATATTTAGGGTAAGAAATTTTTCCTGCAAAAACTTCGAGAAGAGTAGGTTTCCAAGCAACTTTTTTTAAGAATTTTATAAGGTATGGATTAGTTTCAGGAGTATTTTTATCCTCTTTTCTGGCAACAGCGTTTACATTAAAAAATGCTGTTTTTTTTACATTTAATATTTTTATATTTTTTTTAATAAAGCTAAATAAACTAGCTTTATGATTACCATACCTAATGCTTGCCCCTATTAAAATAAAATCAAAACCTTCAAGATCAAGAGAATCAGCCTTCTCGATGCTTGATAGCGTTACTGTTGACTCATGTTTTAAAATGTCTATGATTCTTTCGCAGATTCTTACAGTATGACCATCTGTGCTAGAAAATAGAATTACAGTTTTCTTCATAACGATAAGAATTATAAGTCAATAATTATTTTTGATAGAATATGTAACACATATATGGATATACAAATTAAAAAAGCAGCACCTTTTGAGCTTTCAGAAAGCGCGATTAAAAAAATTTCTTCAATGGAAGCATTAGAGAATAATAAATTCTTTAGAGTTTATGTTACTGGAGGAGGATGTTCTGGCTTTCAATATGGATTTAAATTTGATGAATTTGACCATGATGAAGATGCAAAGCTTGATTTTGATAATGGGGTTCAAGTTGTCTTAGACCATTTGTCTTATCCTTATATATTTGGTTCAAAAATAGATTACGTCGAGAACTTAATGGGTTCAAAGTTCACTGTAGAAAATCCAAATGCATCCTCTACTTGTGGATGTGGTGCATCCTTTTCTATTTAATTATTTAAATAAAACAGCTCTCTCTTCAAAAGCTAGGTATGCAAATGCAGCTGATTCTACGTATTTTGAGGAAATTAAACTGTCAATTGTATTGATCTCAGCTTTGATGGTCTCTTTTATTCTTTTCATCAGGTATTTATTCTCTGTGCCACCTCCATGAAAAATAACTTTTGCTGGAGCATTACAAAAATAAAAATACTCTTCAATTTTTTTTACAGTAAGTTCTGCAAAGGTACTTAAAATATCTTCAGGATCTCTTTCTTCAAAAGATTTTTTATATTTATCAAATAAATTCATATAGATACTTATATCATCTGCTCGAGGATAGGATAGAAAATCAATTTCGCTCAAAAGCTTTTCCAATAAATTATCATCTATGCAACCTTTGGATGCTAACAATCCTTCGTTGTCGAAGGTTCCTAATTTAAAATTTCTTATGGTTGCATCTAATAGACAATTACCAGGACCAATATCTGACGCATGTTCAATATTAGCGTCTTTTAGGTAAGTTCCATTGCATATACCTCCGATATTTATGACTAATTTCTCTGTTTCTGCCTCTGATAATAAATACTTATGGAATATTGGGATGAGAGGAGCTCCTTTGCCTCCTCTAGCAATATCAAAATTTCTAAAATCTGAATACACTGGGATTCTTGTCGCTTTGGCAATTATTTCAGGTGAGCCAGCTTGTAAACTGAAGTCATCATTATGTAAGATTGTCTGACCAGGAAAAGCTATTGCTACTACATCTTGTATGTCTATGTTCCTGATCAGTTTCTTCACTAGTTCAATACTTTTACTAGTAATTTCTTCACCTATAAACGCTTTGTCTTGAGAAGTTTGATATCCTTCAGAGAAATCAATGGTTTCAGAGGCAAATATCTTAAAACCATTATCAAAAGAAACTAGACAACCATCCAGGCTGTCTCGACTGGTGCCAGACATAAGACCTACGTATAGGTTTTTCATTGAATGCTCGAGATATTAGAAATAATTTCTGTTCTCTCTTGTACAAGTTTATCGAAGTATTTTTTATTATAAGAGTTTATAGACTGAGCATTTGGCGGTTCAACTTTAACAGGATCAGTATGTTTCCCATTAATGTGAAATTCATAATGCAAATGAGGCCCAGTTGCTAATCCTGTTGAACCAACGTATCCAATAGTTTGACCCTGACTTACTTTTACACCTTTTCTTATGCCTTCGGCAAAGCCATTAAGATGTGCATATCTAGTCATATATTTATTGAAATGCATAATATCAATGTAGTTTCCATAAGAGCTGGAGTATTGAGCATTTTTAATTACACCATCTCCTGTTGTTTTGACAGCAGTGCCAGTTTTTGCAGCATAGTCTGTTCCCTTATGTGCTCGAATTGTATTAAGTATTGGATGTTTTCTATTAGGATTATAGTGTGAACTTATACGAGCAAATTCTATTGGTGTTCTTAAAAAAGCTTTACGAACATTACTGCTATCTGTTGTGTAATAGTCTTTCCTGCCTCTTTGGGTAAAGCGTATAACAGTTATTTCTGTACCTTTATTCGTAAATTCTGCTGCTAAAATATCTCCATTTGAAACAAGTCTTCCGTTTGAAAATATATCTTCATAGAGAATTTTTACTTTATCACCATTTCTGATATCAAAGGCATAGTCGATGTCCCAACCAAAAATGTAGATCAGATCTCCCAATACTGATTCTGGAACATTTGCCTTTTTCCCGGAAGAGTATAAAGAATCTGATATTACAAACTCTCTAAATTGAGCTATTTTCTCTAAATTATCGCGTTTTTTTTCGAATGTATAATCACCATTCTTGATATTAAGCACATCTAAATAAAAGTTTTCATCAAATCTTTTTACAAACAAGCCTTCTTTATCGGAAGTAATATAAAGTTCATCGTTGACACGTAAACTTATGAATTTTTTTAATTTACGATCCTTCGCAATCTTATTTATGATCACAGGACTAACACCAAAACCAATCAATGTTGAATAAAATGTATCACCAGATTTAATTTTAATTTTGTTTTCCTTAGGTATGTTTATATCCCTATTTGCCTGGTCAAAAGATATTCTTTCAATAGTAAGCTCTGGATCATTAATAAAGTTTCTATTTTCTGAATCAGCTGCTATCAGAAATATAAAAATTGATGGCACCAATAATATGGCAAGAATTAGTTTTAAATGAGAGCCTGTGTACATGTTCTGATATTATATATAAAGCTTTATGAATCCAAAAAAACAAATTGAGATTATAAAACAAGGAATTGATGAGATCATTGGTGAGGATGATCTAATTGAGAAACTTAAACAGGGAAAAAAACTTACAGTTAAAGTTGGTTTTGATCCTACTGCCCCAGATTTACACCTTGGTCATACCGTTGTTCTTAGAAAAATGCGGCAATTTCAAGATTTAGGCCATAAAGTAATTTTTCTTATTGGAGATTTTACCGGAAAAATAGGTGACCCCAGTGGCAAAAATAAAACTAGGCCTCCATTAACCGATGAAGAAATTAAAGAAAATGCGAATACCTATGCTGAGCAAGTGTTTAATGTGCTTGATGAAGACAAAACTGTTGTTGATTTCAATTCAAGGTGGGGCGATCAGATGACAGCTGCGGATATGATAAAGCTTTCAGCTCAATCAACTGTTGCCAGGATGATTGAGAGAGATGATTTCTCCAAAAGATACAAAAATAATCAGCCTATTTCTATTCATGAATTTTTATATCCATTAATGCAAGGCCAAGATTCAGTTGAGCTTAAGGCAGATGTTGAATTAGGCGGAACTGATCAGAAGTTTAATCTTTTAGTCGGTCGAGATCTGCAAAAAAACCAAGGCATGTCTCCTCAAACTATTATTACCTTGCCGTTACTAGAAGGACTTGATGGTATAAAAAAAATGTCAAAGTCTGAAAATAACTATATTGGAATTACCGAAGATGCTGATCAAATCTTCGGAAAAACTATGTCAATTCCAGATGAGATAATGTTTAAATGGTTTGACTTATTGAGTCTCCAATCCACAGATGAGATAGAGAAAATAAAGAAATCAGTTGATGAGGGCGGTAATCCGAGAGATGCAAAAATTCTGTTAGCAGTCGAACTGACTGAGAGATTTACCTCTGCAAAAGAGGCGGAAACTGCTAAAGAAAATTTTTTTAAAAAATTTGCAAAAAATGAATTACCCAGTGATATTGAGGAAAAAACTCTAATGCATAAAGGAGATTATCCTTTACCTAATCTAATTAAAGATATTGGCTTTGCCTCAAGCACTTCAGAAGCTTTACGTCTTCTAAGCCAGGGCGCAGTAAAAGTTGACCAAATCAAAGTAGATTCAAAAGATTTTCATATCGAACCTAACACAAAAAAACTTATCCAAGTTGGCAAGAAAAAAATTATTTATATCACTATTCAAGGGAGCTGAGCATGAGTGAAAAAGAATATGACTTATTAGTCTTTGGCGCGACCAGTTTTACTGGAAAATTAGTAGTGGAATATTTAAATGAAAATTATTCTGATCTGAAATGGGCTATAGCTGCCAGAAATCAGGAAAAAATTGATGCAGTTAAAGCTGAACTTTCATGTGATGTTCCAAGCATCTTACTGGATTCAACTAAGATAGAGGATATTGAAAACGCTCTGAGCACGACGAATTTAATTTTAACTACAGTTGGTCCATACCAACTTTACGGAAATGATATTCTGGCCATGTGCGCTAAACATGGTGTCGATTACGTGGATTTATCTGGAGAGCCAGGTTGGATGTTTGAGATGCAGAAATATTTAGCTGCTGCCAAAGAGTCTGGTGCAAGGATAGTACATAGTTGTGGTTTTGATTCTATACCTTCAGATTTAGGTGTCCTTATGCTCCAAAAAATTGCAAAAGAAAGGTTTGGTAAACCAGTCGAGCAAGTTAAATGCAGGGTACGAACAATGAAAGGAGAATTTTCTGGTGGTACAGCTGCATCACTGAGGGCAACACTAGGAAAATTGAAAACTAACCCTGACTTCTTTAACGTTTTGATTAATCCATTTTGTTTATGCGAAGGTTTTACAGGACCTGAGCAACTCAGAGATAACAAACCTTATCTCGATGAGATAACGAAAGAATGGGTTGCTCCATTCTTTATGGCTGCCATCAATACGAAGAATGTTCACAGATCGAATGCGATGATGGGACATCCTTATGGCGAAAATTTTCTTTATGATGAGATGTTTTCTTGTGGGCCAGGAGAAGCCGGTCAAAAAAAAGCAGAATTAATTTCAACTTATAATCCACTACTAGGCGATAACGTTCCAAAACCTGGTGAAGGTCCCTCAAAAGAATCCAGAGATTCTGGGAGCTACGATATGTTATTTACTGGAGTAGACGCTGGGGAGATAAAAATTAATGTCTCTGTTAAAGGTGAAGGGGATCCTGGTTATTCCTCGACTTCGAAAATGATAGCTGAAAGTGCTTTGTGTCTCTTGTTTGATTGCCCTGAATTAGCTGGTGGTATTTACACAACTGCGCCAGCCATGGGTCAAAAATTAATTGATCGGCTTGAAGAAAA
>CENJ01330770.1_pt1 | contig 12159 bp, 20 predicted proteins | sample 356161 | NCBI WGS metagenome assembly CENJ01 (sample SAMEA2619531, study PRJEB7988) | marine metagenome | biome: marine biome (ENVO:00000447); feature: surface water layer (ENVO:00002042); material: "saline water (ENVO:00002010), including plankton (ENVO:xxxxxxxx)" | depth 5 m
GCAAAAGCAGTACAAACAACTGTTCCACCAGATGGTAGTGTTGGTACTGCAAAGATAGCTAATAGTGCAGTAACACTAGCAAAAACAAGTGGTTTACCTTTTGGTAAATTATTACAAGCAGTAGGAAATAAAGTTGGAACTGGAACTGGTGTTTCTATAAATGCAAATAACACTTGGCTTGGTACAGGTTTTGGAAAATCTATAACACCTTCTTCAACAAATAGTAAAATTTTAATTATGTGTTCTGTTAATCTTTATAATGGATTAACTGGTAATTATTATTCTGCTAATATTTACAGGCATACTGCTGCTTTTACAGCAAATGGTGCTGTAAGTGGAACTCAATTATTTAATAATGATAAAGGATTTGGTTCTGCTTATGGAAATAGTGGTGATCGTATGCAATGCAAATCTTGTGCATTTATAGACAGTCCAAATACAACAAATGAAGTTTATTACAATGTTTGTCATAAAAGAGCTGGTAGCTCAAGTGGTATATTTGATGGGTATAATATGGATAGTACAATAGTATTACTAGAGGTAGGTGCATAATGGCATTAAGTAAAATTCAAGCAGAATCAATGAACTTAGCAGATACCTTTGCTTTTACTGGTACTGTTAGTGGTGCTGGTGATTTATCAGTAGGTGTAAATCAAACTTGGACAGATGTAACAAGTAGCAGAAGTGTAGGAACTGTCTATACAAACACAACTGGTAGACCAATTTTTTGTGTATTTATAGGAACAACTGGCACATCTGCTGGATGTAATTGGGAGGTAGGTGGTGTTGCTGGTGCACAACAAACATATACAAATTCTTCAAATGGCAGAAGTGAGATATCAGCTATAGTTCCAAATGGTGTTACATATGAAGTAAATGGTAATGCCACTAAACAAACATGGATTGAATTAAGATGAAACATTATAAAGATTCAAATAATAAAATATTTGCTTATGAGTCTGATGGTTCGCAAGATCATTGTATTTCCAAAGATTTAATATCAATTACAGAAAAAGAAGCAAAAGAAATTATAAATGCAAGATATGTTTTGACATACAAAGAAAAAAGATCAGCAGAATATCCAACAATAGAAGATCAACTAGATAAGATATATCATAGTGGTGTTACTGGTTGGAAAGCAGAAATTAAAAAAATAAAAGATAAGTACCCAAAGGAATAAATTATGACCTATATTGGCCAAGAACCTCTACAAGGAGAGTATATAAAGCTAGACAGTATATCTGTTACTGCCACAGATACTTTTGCCTTACAAAGAAATGGTGCAGCTTTTGCTCCAGGAACAGCACAGCAATGTATTGTTTCTGTTAATGGCGTAACACAAGCGCCAATAGATGCTTTTAGCATTAGTGGAAGCAACATTGTTTTTACTGAAAGTTTGAATGCAAATGATGTAATTGATTATGTCCTTGTTATGGGTAATGCATTGTCAACTGGCGTACCTAGTGATGGATCAATACAAGGGTCTAAATTATCAAGCACATTGTTTCGTGATCCATTAAGAATAAATGATTCAAACATATCAAGTAACATCACAATAGCTAGTGGTGAAAGAGCAATGGTTGCTGGGGATATTACTATTGATAGTGGTAAAACCTTAACAGTAAATGGAGTGTTAACAATTGTCTAAAATATTTGTAGATACAGTAGAGCCAAAGACAAGTGGTAATAATGTAAAGATACCTAATCATGTTATTCAAGTAGTTGGCAATACTAATTCAACTTACAATGGTGGTGCAAGTTCTGGTTTAACTAGAGATGATACTGTGCCACAACAATCAGAAGTTCATATGTGTGTAGAAGTAGACATAACTCCAAAATTTGCTGATAGTAAATTGTATATACAAGCAAGTATTCCAGGTGGTCATCAATATAATTCTTATACTGCTTGTTGTTTATTTAAAGATAGTGGTGAAGCTATACAAGTTTTACCTCAATATTTTTCTAGTAATGGAACAAATGCTCATTGGAATTTAACACATTTTATGGATGCTGGTTCAACTGCTACTGCTACTTTTAAAGTAGGCTTGGGTACTAATAGTGGTACTATTCATCAAAATGGTGATACAGCAAGTAGAAGATATGGTGGTGCTTCTGCTTCTACAATAGTGATTATGGAGATTGCACAATGAGTGGAATTATAAATGCAACAAACTTAGAAGTAGAAAATATAAAAAATACAAGTGGTACTGCTTACAACTTTATTAAGCAAGTTGTTCAACCAGCAAAACTTGTGCAAAGTACAGCTTATGGATCGGTATCACCAACTGGTAATGCTACATTTACAGATACTGGATTAACAGCTTCTATTACTCCTAGTTCTGCTTCAAGTAAAGTTTTAATATTCTGTAATGGTCTATTTTTCTATAGAAGAAATCAAGAAGTAAGATTTAGATTTATGAGAGATAGTACTGCCATTATGACAATGTGTGGTTATGCAGAAGTATCTGATGGTTTTTTTACAATGCCTGCACCATCTGGTTACATGGATTCTCCAAGCACAACAAGTGCAGTTACATACAAACTACAGTTTTATGGACACGCAGATTATACAGCAATGCGATTTAATTATGGTGGTTCTGCTGGACTTGGTGAAGCATCAATAACTTTATTAGAGGTGGCTGGGTAATGACAAGTATAATTAAAGTAAACAATATTCAGAACAGTAGTGGCACTGCTTATAATTTTATTAAGCAAGTGCAGCAAGGAACTCATACACAAACGACAAGTGGGTATAACACTCCTAGTGCTAATGATACATGGACAGATATACCTAACATAACAGTAAGCATTACGCCAAATAGTTCCAGTAGCAAAATTTTAATACTTACTAATGCAATAGGTTACGCAAGACAAAATGATTATGTAGGCTTCAGACTGCTTAGAGATTCAACAGTAATATATAATCAATGGACATATATAGATGACCCATCTTATTGGTCGCAAGCAAGTTGTAATATTGTTCATCTTGATAGTCCAAGCACAACATCAAGTATTACATATAAAGTTCAAATGTGGGCTGGTAATAATTATGGAAATTTAAGAATGTTACATAGTGGAGATACATTTAGCTCAGATAACACAAGCGGTAGTAATGGTTCAATTGTAACATTAGAGGTGGCTGGGTAATGGCATTAACAAAATTAAATTTTAGTGGAAGTGGTTTAAGTTCTTTACCTAATGGTAGTGTTATACAAACTGTAAGTGCAAATTCATTAGATAAATATACTGGAGCTGATTTTGACGCAAGTTTTGAAAATGTAACTGGACTAACAGTAAATATAACGCCTAGTTCAACATCTAATAAAATATATGTATTTGCTACTTTGCAAGCTTCAGTAAGTGGAGTGCATATTACATTTAGAATTGCAAGAGATGGTAATGCTATAGTAACTCCTACTGCTGCTGGAAATAGACAATTAGGTATGGCACATATATACGGAAGTTCTTCTTATAATGATCATTACAATATTGAAAGTAAAGTGATGCAAGTTTTAGATACTACTCATAATTCAACATCACAACTTACTTATAGTGTTCAAGGACAAAATAATGCCAATCCAAATTTACAACAAATAGCTGTAAATTCAACATATACAGATGGCGATGCTAATTATAATGCAAGAGTTATTTCAACTATTACAGCTATGGAAATCAAAGGCTAGTGTGGGGTGTAATATTAGAGTATATGCCTAAACCATCAGTAACAGAAGTAAAAGCACAAATGGACACTCACATCGCCCTTACAAATGAGCGTTGGGTGGAAACAATATTACGAATAAAAAGGTTGGAGCATATACTTATAGGCACAGCTGGTACAACAATTGTTTTATTAATAGGTTTGTTGGTGAGGTAGATATTGATAGATCCTATTTCAGCATTTTCTGCATTAACAGTTGCACATAGCACAATAAAAAAATGCATAGAAATGGGGAAAGATATAAATTCAGCTGCTGGTGCTGTGCAAAAATACGCCAAGGCTGAAGCAGAGTTAGGGTTTGGAAAGGCAAGAAAGAAAAGAGGAATTTTTGGTGGTTTGATGGATAACGCCATCGAGCAACACTTTAAAGAAGAGGAACAAAAAAGATTAAAGGCAGAACTGAAATCGTTATTTATGCTTTATGGGTCTCCAGGACAATGGGAAAGACTTCAAGCAACGATTGCACAAGCCAGAGCAGAGCATAAAAAGATGTTAGAAGAAAAAGCAAGACAAAGAGATTTATTAGTAAAAACAAGCGTTGTTTTATGTCTGCTTACAGTAGGTGGTGTTGGTATCTTTTATTGGGCATTATATCTTAAAGGTGATTTATGAAAGCAGCGTTTATTATGATGTGTTTTATGACTTCGCCTTTGCAGTATTCTGGTGATATAAAGTTTTCGAGTGTAAATAATTGTATGTATTTTAAGAACAAACTTCATGGACAAGTTATGAAGCTTGGAGAGCAAATACGAAAATATGAATGTATGTGTAAAGCAACAATGGTTAATAAAGCCGAGAGGTTGTTTTAATGACAAAGAAGCTACAATCAAAAAGTCAATATGCAAAATACGACATTAATAATGACGGAGTAGTTAGCGATGAAGAGCTTGCACATATTTCTGAAATTAAAAGACTTGAACACGATTTAAGAAAACAAAGAGCGCAAAGAAGAATGGCAACAGCAAGTCTTGTAGCTATGGCAGTATTTACAGCAGCAATGTTTTTTGTGCCATTAGATCGTGTAAAGGTGCTGAGTGATATATCAAATTTATTTTACATTACAGGTGGTGGAATAGTAGCTGCTTATATGGGAGCGTCAGCTTTTATGAATAGGAATGGAAAATGATTAAGTTTGCATTAGGGTTTGATGACGCATTTATTGGAACATCTTGTATGCAGCCTTCAAGAGAGTCATGTGCAGTTTACGACTTAGATAAATGCATACAAATTCTGGTAGAAAGAGACGGAATGACACCAGATGAAGCTTATGAGTACATTGATTATAACACGTTAAATTCATGGGTTGGTGAAACAACGCCATTATTTATACAACTATCAAAGATAGAGGAACATATAAACGAAAAGGGAGATGCATATGCTTAAAGGCAAACAATATAAAATTGCACAAGTTGCAGAGCCAAGAGATAAAATCACTAAAGCTGATTTTGATCAATTAAAGAAAGGCAAAAAGAAAAATAAAAAACAAAGCAAAATTGCAAAAACAATGATGGCCTAATGATACAGTTTTTAACACCATTAGCTAATTTAGCTACATCATTTCTTGATAGAAAGCTTGAAGAAACAAAAGGCAAAGCTGCTGTAGCTAAAGCTAAAGCTGAAGCTGAAGCAGAAGTTATGAAAACAGCTGCTTCTAATGACTCCAAATGGGAGTTAATAATGGCTAAAAGTACGCAAAATTCGTGGAAAGACGAAATAATTACAGTAATTGTTTTGATACCAGTTGTATTAGTTTTTATTCCTGGCATGGAAGATGTCGTAAAAGAGGGATTTAACAGACTAAATGACCTCCCCAGCTGGTATCAGAACATTTTATACATAACTATTTTAGCTGGATTAGGCTTAAAAGGCGTTGATAAGTTTAGAGGTAAAAAATGAAGTTGTGTGAAAGATGCAGAACTGTATTGACGAAATTAAATGACGGCACTTATGAGTGCATTATGTGTAAAATTAGACAGGAAGTTGTGGAATTGGCATTAAAAGATGAGTGAATTTTTTGAAAATTGTTTAAATGATGTTTTAAAACATGAGGGAGGTTTTGTAAATCACCCAAGCGATCCAGGTGGCATGACAAATCTTGGTGTTACAAAAAAAGTTTATGAAGATTGGCTGGGATATGAAGTTGATAAGCAAGATATGATGAAATTAACAAAAGATGACGTTAAGCCAATATACAAAAAAAATTATTGGGATAGATGTAAATGTGATGATCTGCCTGTTGGCGTTGATTATGTTGTTTTTGATATGTCTGTAAATCATGGAACTGGTCGTGCAGCTAAATTCTTGCAAAAAGTTGTAGGTGCGACAGTTGATGGCGCAATAGGTAACCAGACTATTGGAAAAGTTAAAGAAATGGACAGAAAAGATATTATCCTTGCACTATGTACAGAAAGAGAAGCATTTTATAGAGATTTAAGTACATTCGAGGTTTTTGGAAAAGGTTGGCTAAGAAGAAATCAAGAAGTTAAGGACAAAGCAGAGTCATTGAATGAATCATATTAAGAAAATAAATGAGTTAGAGTTAAAAATACTAGCTGCAAAAAGGCAAAAAGCAGCAATTGAATCTCGAACTGATTTTTTAAAATTTACAAAATTTACAATGCCAGATCCAGATGACTTTAATAATACAGATATGTCATTGTTTAAAGATGCTAAACATCATAGAGCATTAGCTAAAGTATTAGAAAAAGTCGAAAAAGGTCATATACCTAGATTAATCGTATGTATGCCACCAAGACACGGAAAGTCTGAACTTATATCAAGACGATTTATACCTTGGATTGTAGGTAAAGATACTTATAGAAGCGTTATATTTGCTACTTATAATGAAGATTTTGCAAAAGACTTTGGTGCAGATTGTAGAGCAATAATGACATCTACACAGTATAAAACAGTATTTCCTAATTTTACATTAAGATTAGGTGGTGCGTCAAAAAGCAGAATACAAACTGGTAGTGGTGGTATGGCTGTTTTTGTAGGTCGTGGTGGATCTATAACTGGTCGTGGTGGAGATTTTGTTATACTTGATGATCCTATAAAAGATAGTTTAGAAGCTAGTAGCCCTACATTAAGAGAGCAGTTATGGACATGGTTTACACAAGTTTTAATGACAAGACTTATGACAGCTTCAGCGTCAATAGTTATTGTGCAAACAAGATGGCATGAGGACGATTTAATAGGAAGATTAACAGATCCTACAAATCCACATTACACAGAAGAAGAAGCTAGTAAATGGAAAATAATTAATTTACCAGCAATAGCAGAAGAAGATGATCCGTTAGGTCGTAAAGAGGGCGAACTGTTATGGCCAGAAAGATTTGACAATGAATTTATGGAAGCGCAACGAAGATTAGATTCAAGAGGTTTTTCATCGTTGTATCAGCAAAGACCAACACCAGAAGATGGTGATTTGTTTCAAAGATCTAATATTGTTTATTATGATAAAAAAGATTTACCTAAAAATTTAAGAATATATGCAGCTTCAGATCATGCTGTTGGCGTTGACAGAACTAGAAATGATGCAACTTGTTTGCTTGTTATTGGTGTAGATGAAGAAGATGATATTTATTTATTAGATGCATGGTGGGAGAAACAATCTACAGACAAAGTAGTTAACGCTATGCTACAATTAATAAAGAAACACAAACCACTTATATGGTGGGCAGAAAAAGGACATATATCTAAATCTATACGTCCATTTTTAAGGAAGAGAATGGCTGAAGAAAGAACATATTGTAAAATTGACGAAGTAACGCCAGTAGCTAATAAAGTACAAAGAGCGCAATCTATATTAGGTAGAATGGCTATGAAAAAAGTTAAATTTCCTAAAGTATCTGCATGGACACAAAAAGCTATTGATGAGTTATTAAAGTTTCCAAACTCAAGACATGATGATTTTGTTGATACAATAGCTTGGATAGGTATGGGTCTAGACAGAATTGTAACTCCAGGTGGGTACAGATCTAAAAAAGATAAAATACCAGAAGTTGGAACAATGGCTTGGGTAAAATGGGATTCAGAACAACAGAAAAAGCATAATTTAATACATAATTCAACTGGAGGTTGGTAATGCACGAAGAAAACACATTAATTATTGCCAAATCTGAGGAAGAAAAACCAGAGCCTACAGAAAGAAGAAAAGCTTTAGTTTCTCATTGGCAATCAGCTGTAAAATCAGCAAAAGGATTTCACGAAAAAGCATATAAGCAAATGAAAAAAGATATGGATAGTGCTTATAAAGGTTATGATGATAGTCAATGGAATGATAATAATTATGTAGCAAATATATTGCAACGTCATGTTCAACAAAGAACAGCTTCTTTGTATGCAAAAAATCCAAGAGCAACAGCAAAACGTAGAGATAGAATGGATTATGCTGTTTGGGATAAAGATGAAAAAACTTTAGCTACAGCTTACGAAGCTATGGCAACTGCACAAGATAATCAATTACCACCACCAGCTGAAGCAGCAGCTGTTGTAAGTGATTATGAACAAGGTCAAACTCATAGAAAAATGTTAGATAATGTTGCAAAAACATTAGAACAACTTTTTCATTATTTTATGGCAGAACAGCAGCCGTCATTTAAATCGCAAATGAAAGCTTTAGTAAGGCGTGTAGTTACCACAGGAGTAGGTTTTGTAAAAGTTGGTTTCCAGAGAGACATGGATCGTATGCCAGAAATCTCAAATAAAATACATGATGTACAAATGCAAATTGACTATTTGTATAGAATAGCTTCAGAAGCAGCAGATGGTACAATTGATAGAGATGATGCGCAAATAGAAGCTTTACAATTATCATTAAAAGCATTGTTAGAAGAGCCAATGGTTATAATGAGAGAGGGATTAACATTTGATTTTCCAGAATCTGATGCAATTATAATTGATCCTAAATGTAGACAATTAAGAGGATTTGTTGGTGCAAACTGGGTTGCGCATGAAATGTATGTTTCGCCAGATGAAATAAAAGAAATATATGGCGTTGATATAAAAAATAAATTTAGATCTTATGACATGAAAGGTCGATTAATGTCAGACAGATCTAGTTACGAAAGATCGTCATATACCGAGATAGATATCAATGAAAAAGAGGGATTAGTTTTACTATTTGAAATTTACGATATAAAAAGTGGTTTACAAATGTGTATTGCTGATGGTTATGATGATTTTCTTAGAGAGCCATCATCTCCAGACGTTAAAGTTGAATGTTTTTGGCCAATATTTCCATTAGTATTTAATGAAGTTGAGCATAAAGACATATTGTATCCACCATCTGATATAAAATTATTAATGCCTATGCAAAACGAATATAATAGAGCAAGGCAATCTTTGAGAGAACACAGAAGAGCGAACAGACCTAAATATGCTGCACCAGCTGGTATGTTAGAAGATGCAGATAAGAATAAATTAGCAACACACCCAGCTAATGCAGTTATTGAACTACAAGCTTTAGCTGCTGGTCAAAGAGTTAATGACGTTATACAGCCAGTACAACAAATAGGAATAGACCCTAATTTGTATGAAGTTAGAACATTATTTGATGATGTTCAGTTAGTTGTAGGCGCACAAGAAAGTACGTTTGGTGGTGTAAGTAAAGCAACGGCTACTGAAACAAGTATTGCTGAATCTGCTAGAATGTCATCTTTAGGTGCAAATGTAGATGAATTAGATAGTTTTATGTCTGAAGTAGCAAGAGGTGCTGGACAGATTTTATTACACGAAATGTCAGTACAGGAAGTTCGTAAAATAGTCGGTATTGGTGCTGCTTGGCCAGAAATGACTAGAGAAGATATTATGAACGAAGTATTTTTAGAAATAGAAGCTGGTTCTACAGGTAAACCAAATAGAGCAGCTGAACTAGCCAACATCGAAAGAATTATGCCGTTCTTGTTACAAATTCCAGGTGTTGATCCTGTATGGCTAGCAAAAGAATTACTGAAAAGATTAGACGATAAGCTTGATGTAACGCAAGCTATTGTAGAAAAGATTCCCTCAATTGTTTCAATGAATCAAGGACAAGGACAGGGAACTGGAGATCCAGCTTTACAAGGCTCTCCAATGGGTGGTGCGAATAACGCACAAATACCAAATCAAGTAAACGGAAGATCATTACCACCAATTGGTAATAATATTTGACCAAGGTGTTGAAAGATGCGATCAACAACTGTATACTTGAACAAAAGAAAGAGGACGTAATATGGTTGATAACCAAGAAGTGCTAAAATCGTCCACTAGCACGGAAACAGAGGACGGACTTGAAGAGCAAAATCAAGATGTGCAATCGTCTAGCACAGAAAGCGAAACTGAAGATGATTTATTATCTGTAGTACAAAATGCTATAGATCCTAAAGAGTCTGAAGAAACGGAGTCGCAATCCGATAATAAGGAAGAAACTGAACAGGACGTTGAACCAGATTCAACTCAAGAAACTGAAGAAAATCCTCCACCAGCAGCAGCTGAAGAGTCTTTAGATAATGTTCCGTTACATTTACAGCCTAGGTTTAAAGAGGTTATTGCTGAAAAAAATTCATATAAACATGGACATGAACAATACAGTAAAATTCAAAACTATTTAAAAGAGATGAAGCTTACTGCTGAAGAGACAGCACAGGGATTGACCATTATGGGTTTAATGAAGAATGACCCAAGACAAGCATTAGAGCAACTGAAACCAATTATGGATAATTTACAAATTGCTACAGGCGAAAGATTACCAGACGATATTAAGCAAAAAGTTGAAGAGGGTTATCTTGACGAAGAGTCTGCGCAAGAATTATCTATGAGCAGAGCAGAAGCTATAAATGCAAAAAATCAAAACCAACAGTTGGTAAATGAACAACAAGAGATGGCAAAACAAGATCAGTTAGACGAGATTGGAAATGCCGTTACAGCTTGGGAAGAAAATGCAAGACAGAATGATCCAGATTTTGACCTTAAACAAGATGAAGTAGACGACAGAGTATCAGCTTTAGTTAGGGAATATGGTAGACCTAGCACTATTGAACAAGCTACTGAAATGGCTCAGACAGCTTTGGATCAAGTAAATGATAGGTATACAAAAAGAAACTCTAACAAAAAACCAATACGAAGTTTGTCTGGTGGTAAATTAGGTGGTTCGCCTGTTCCAGAGCCGAAAAGCTTATTAGAAGCTGTTCAAAATGCAATGGCAAGTGGATCATAAATGCTAGTTAGGAGTTAAAAATGGCATTTTCAAGCGCTGAATTAGCGAATATCGCTAACGCTGCCTTAGACTATTATATAGACAAAGGCAAGGTGTACGCCAATTCTCTTCAAGATAAACCTCTTCTAGCTGCTATGGATAAGACAGCGAAAACTTTTCCAGGTGGTAAAGAAAATGTTTCTCTTGCAGTTAAAGGTGTATATACATCAACTGTTGCTGGTTATACGCATAATGACACAGTTAGTTATGCAAACCCAGCTAACATTGAAAGGGTAAATTATCCTTGGAAAGAGCATCACACAGGTATTTCCTTAACATTAACCGAACTTAAAAAAGACGGCATTAGTGTTACTGATAGCTTATCTGGTGCAAGCACATCAAATCATAGTGGTAGAGATACTACTGTTCTTGTAAATCTTTTAGAAGATAAGCTTGATGATATGATGGAGGGATATTCCAGAGGTATGAATACCCTACTTTATGGAGATGGTACTGGTGATGCAAATGCATTAGCTGGTATTAGATCAATTATTGTTGACGATCCAACAGCTTCTGGAACTACAGTAGGTGGTTTATCTACTGTTTCCAATACATGGTGGAGAAACAGAGCAAATGTAGCAATTGCTAATACTGCAACTGGTCAAGAGTTGATTGAATTTCTTCATACTGAAATACGTCAATTAAAAAGATTTGGTGGTAATCCAACTATAGCTTTAGCTGGATCTGCTTTCATGGATCGTTTAGCTGACGAAATCAGAAGAAATGGTAACTACAGTAACCAAGGTTTTTCAAGAAACATGGATATTTCTGTAGGCGACATTAGTTATGCTGGATTGAAATTTCAGTATGATCCTACATTAGATGATTTAACAATATCTGGTAAAAATCCAGACAAAAGATGTTACATCATTGATCCGACTAAAATGTATTTACATTATATGGACGGAGAAAAAATGAAGCGTCATGCACCAGCAAGACCAGCAACACAGTATGTAATGTTTCGTGCAATAACCACAACAGCAGTTCTTTGTGCTTCACAGTTGAACTGTCATGGTGTTTACGAAATAGCATAATAAACGAATGGAAAGAGTAAGTTTTTTGCGTAATCCTACTTACTCTTTCCAGCCATAAAAGGAGGAAATATTATGGATAAAGTAACAGCAAATGTAGCAATTGCTAATAATTTGCAAAATGTTGTTTCAAAAGATTTTATGACCATACCAGAGGTTGTAATGTTGAGAAA
>CENJ01023271.1_pt1 | contig 12153 bp, 11 predicted proteins | sample 356161 | NCBI WGS metagenome assembly CENJ01 (sample SAMEA2619531, study PRJEB7988) | marine metagenome | biome: marine biome (ENVO:00000447); feature: surface water layer (ENVO:00002042); material: "saline water (ENVO:00002010), including plankton (ENVO:xxxxxxxx)" | depth 5 m
GAACCAAAAATTATATGGTGAATTGTGTTGTAAAATGTTTTCTCAGGTTTATGGACTTGAAACAATTTCATTAAGGTATTTTAATGTTTATGGAGAAAGGCAAAATTTAGGTGGGGCTTATGCAACAGTGGTCGGAATTTTTATTAATCAATTTGCAAATAATAGTCCTTTAACAATAAATGGAGATGGGACGCAAAGAAGAGACTTTACTTATGTAGGCGATGTTGTTAATGCCAACATTTTAGCATCAAAAACAACAAATAAATCCTATGGAGAGGTTATAAATATAGGATCTGGTAAGAATATTTCAATAAATAATCTTGCAGATATGATTAGCAAAAAAAGAATTCACTTAGATCCGGTGAAAGAACCAAAAGAAAATTTGGCTGACATATCTAAGGCACAATCGTTTCTTAACTGGGAACCTAAAATTAGTATTGAAGATTGGATAAAACTTTATTTAAAGAACTAATACTGTAAAAAATTTATGTTTCGTTCTAAAGATTGATTTTTATGATTTATAACATTTTTATAGTTTAATAATATCTTTAAAAATGCCAATGGCATCAATATCATTACATGAATTCTTGAAAAATTCTGCATTATAAATTTTAATAGTTCATTGGCAATTGTTCTTTTTTTGTTATTAAATGGATTAGCAAAGATTGTAAGCAAGGCAACATATGTTCTATTAAAATGATAAATAATTGATAAAGATTTTTTGCGATCACCTCTATCATGTATTGCCGTTAAATTTGGACAGTATCCTATTTTATACCCAGAAAATCTAACTCTATGACAATAGTTATCATCTTCACCATAGTGAGGAAATATTGGCATAAATCCTCCATTAACATTAATACACTCTGAGGATATTAACCATATTGCCGCATTGATAAATTTTACCTCTGAAACTCCAACATTTTTAGTAAAATTCTCCCCAATATTTTTGTAGAAAAGATGATCAATAGAATTATTATTGTTGTAATGAATCGGAGATAAAATACCATAGTCATGATTTTTTTTATGGATTTGCATTAAGCCTTCAATAGTATTCTTTTCCAGGTAGGCATCTTGATTTAAAAGTAATATATAATCGAAATCATTTTTAATTGCTCTTGAAATTCCAATGTTATTCGCTTTTCCAAACCCATGGTTTTTATTAGAACGAATTAATTCAACAGAGGGAAATTTTTCACTAATTATTTTAACTGTATTATCTGAAGAGTTATTATCTATAATAATTATATCTGTTTGAATAGAAGAATTTAAAACACTAGCAATACATTTTTCGATATAATGTTCACCATTATAAGTGACTATAATTGTTTTTACTAACGCCATAACTGTTTTTTAATACATTGGTTATACATTAAAAACGTAGCAAAGCACTCAACCAAAACTGAAACTATTGCAAGACTATAAAGACTTAGCATATTTAAAATTGTTAATACAAGTATTATCGATAAGTAAAAGCAAAATGATAAGAAAACAATTTGACCAAACTCTTTATTGTATCCAAATGGAAGTAAAAGTTGAATTCCAAAAATATTTCCCATTGCAATAATAGGAATGCTAATAAGAAGGATATTTAAAATATTTATTGATTCTAGCATTTCTTTTCCACTAAGAATTGTAATAATATTTTCAGAAAACATAAAAACTATTAAAACAAGCAGTACATTTACTAATAAAGATTTAGTAGAAAGCTGTTTAATAAATTCAATATTATTATCAAAACTCACCTTAGGGAAGATAGCCTGACCCAACATTTTTTGTGGGATTTTTAAAACAGCTATAATTTTTTCAGCTAAATCATAAATTGCAACTGAGCTCATTCCAGTTATTCCGCCAAGAACAACTTTGTTGGTACTTACATAAAGTTTTGTTGAAAGATTAGAGAAAAAAACATACTTGGCTTCAGAAAAATACTTTTTAACTGTATCATATGGCGGAAAATAAAATGAAATTTTAAATTTATAAAAGACAATCCATTGAGCTATCAATCCAAAAGTTATTACTGAAAGTAAATTAATCGCCGGGACCATAACCAAGTCTTCTTTTGATTCAATCAGGCTAAAAATTAGAATTAGATAAAAAGTTTTTGAAAGAATGTTAAGAAACGCAATATACTTCATTTTTTCAATACCTTGAAAAAACCAAAAAGGAAATAAGATTTCATAAAAACATTTCCATAGAGTAAACAAAACCAATATTCTGTTTGAAGATAATATTTCAAAACAATATGTTATGATTGAGATCAATAAAATACTGATCAAAAACAATATCATTTTAATAATATAAATACTGCTTACAATTTCGTTTAGCTTTTCTGGATTATCTCTATTAATGCTTATTTGTTTTGTTGCAGTAATATCAAAGCCAAAATTAATTATAATTGCAAAGTAGATAATAATGGATTCAACAAAAACCATGAGCCCATAATTATTTGTGCCGAGAATTTTTATTAAAAACGGGAAGGCTATAATTTGAAAAAGAATATTAAATAGCTGAGATATTGATAAATATGAAAAATTTGAAAAGAGCTGTCTATATTTATGATGTTTTGTATACATTATTTTTAAGCAATCTATAATTGATTGTATTAAATTGAAATGATAATATGAAAGAAAACCTACAATAAATGTGTGATCCAACAGGGCTTTTAATTTATCTGTCTTTATTATCGATTTTATCTATTGGAATCTTTTATAATAATTTTTTTATTTTATATGCAGGAATCTTACTTTCATCACTAGTAGCATCATTTAGAGCAGATGCTGGTGTAGACACATTTCTTTATATAAAAAGGTTTGAAGAAATTGATCCAGGATTAATAGGATTAAATCAATTAAACCCAATTGAACCTATATTGACACTATTAATGTGGGCAACCAAAACCCTTGGCCTTGGATTTGAGTTTTTTTCTTTTTTAATCAGCATGATAGTAGGAATTATTTATCTGAGAATTTTTAAGTTCTTTCCCAACGCAAGATATTTTGGCCTTGCTTGTTTTCCAGTCATATATATTGATTCTATTTTTAACGGTGTAAGAATAGGGCTTGGCTATCCTCTTGTATTTCATGCAATAGTTTATTCCTCGTTGATAGTTGCAATTTTAGCTTTCTTTACTCATTTGTCGACAATAGTCACGCTTCCACTAATTGTTTTGATAAAAAGGTCGTTTACAAAAGCTATTGGTTTAAGTTTTGTTTTAATTTTTTCAACATTTTTTATCTATTATGAATTAATCGTAAATGAATTTTTACTCAAATTTTTTCAATATCAAAACATATATACTAGAAACTTATATAGCGGAATAGCAGATTCATCTTTATTATTTGTTGCATTAATTTCATTAGCTATATCCAGACGTATTTTGGGTAAGAAATTAATTTTCATATCCTTATTTATATTGATCTCTATAGTTATTTTTCATGTATTATTTATTTCAAATTATGTTTTCTTGTTAAGAGTTGTTCGATTACTCTCTATCATTATTTTTGCAATAATTGCAACATCAAATCAAAAAATAAATCCTATGATAATTAAAATATGCTTCTTTTTCGGCTTATTATATTCATTAAATTTTTTGAGGCAAATTAACGACACATGTTCATATGAATTAAATAACGGCTTTTTACCTTTAACACCAAAAATTTCTCATTCTTTATTTGAGGTCGGATTATGATAAAAGTGCTTTATATAAATTATGAAAATCTTTATAAAACTTCGATACTTCAGGCGATGGTAGTAAAACCGTTAGATATAATTTCCAAAAACCATAATGTAAAGTTTGTTGTGACTAGCGCCTGTAAAGATTTTGAAAGAGATGAAATTTATTTCAAAAATAAAAATTTTGTAGAAACTCAAACTGAACTTGATGTTATGGAGTTTAAAAAAAAGCTAAAGCCTAATCAGTCAATTTTAACATTTATAAAAGATATTTTTCCAATTATAAAATTTGTTATAAAAGAATCTAAAAAATTTGACATAATCCATTGTAGAAGTTATGGTGGAGCAGTTATTGGTTTTGTAGCTTCAATTATTTCAGGTGTACCCTTTATCTTTGATATGAGGGGTTTATTGCCTGAAGAAACTGTAGATGTTGGAAAAATCAAAAAAAATTCACTTAAGTTTAAATTAATGAAGCTTGCTGAAAAAATTCTTATTAAAAATTCTGCACATATCATTGTTGTATCAGAAAAATTCAAAGATTTAATTAAAAAAAACTATAAAGCCAGCAAAGTAACAAATATAAATAATCCAACAGATTTTGATATGTTTTCTAGTTCCAAAACTTGCAAAAATAAGATTACTTTTCTGTATAGTGGCTCCCTTCAAGAGTGGCATATGCCTGAAGTTGTGATAAAATATTATAGCAATCTTTTTGACCATTTTGGCAACAAAGTGCACTTAAATTTTTGTACAAATAATCCCATTGAAGCCAAAGAGATTTTCAAGTCAAGTAATCTACCGCGCAACTCATTCGACATCAAAAATATTCCTTTTAATGAAATAGGAAGAGAATATATAAAAGCAGATATTGGATTTTGTCTAATAAAAAATACTTTTTCAAAATCTGTATGTGCTCCAGTTAAGTTTTCAGAATATATTGCATCTAATATCTATGTTATAGGTAATGAAGGAATTGGAGATATTCCTGAAATAATTAGAAAGTTTAAATGCGGCGTAGTATTAAATGATGTCTATCAAGTTGAAAAGAACTCTAAAAAATTAGTCAATTTTGTTGAGAATTTATTAAAAAATAATATAGAAACTTATAATAGAGATGACCTATCTTTTCTTGATTGGAATAATGAAGGGTCAATTAATTTGGTGAATATTTATAATAAAATTTTAGAAAAATATGATAAACGGATCAATAGTACTATTTAATAGCCAACCTGAGGTTATTCAAAAAGTGATAAGTCAATTTTTGGAAAGTTCTTTTTCAAATATTATTTATCTGATTGATAACTCACCAACTGACTCCTTATCTTATTTATCTAAGCAGTCTTCAAGAATAAAATATATTCATTCAAAAAGTAATGTAGGATATGGAGCAGGCCATAATATTGCAATCAAAAAGAGTATCAAAAAGAATATTAATTTCCATTTAATAATAAACCCAGATATAGAAATGGAAACTAAGAATATTGACCATCTTTTTAATTATATGATTAAAAATGAAAATGTAGGTTTAGTTATGCCTAAAATTTTGAATACTGATGGCTCAATTCAATATTTATGCAAAAAATTACCAAGCCCAATCAATTTAATTTTACGATTTTTTACTCCTTCAAATTTTATGAAAAAATCGAAAGAAAAATTTTACTTAAAAAGCACAGGATATAATAAAATAATGAATATACCTTATCTTTCTGGTTGCTTTATGTTCTTAAATGTGGAGGCTATTAAAAAAGTTGGAATGTTTGATGAACGTTTTTTTATGTACCCTGAAGATATTGATTTAACAAGAAGAATTCACACTAAATTTAAAACAATATTTTATCCTGAAGTGAGCGTAGTTCATCATCACGAAAAAGCTTCCAGTAAAAGTATAAAAATGGCATTTATTCATATTTTAAATATTATACGATATTTCAATAAGTGGGGTTGGATTTTTGATAAACAAAGAAGACTATTTAATGCAAGGTTGAAGATTTATGAGTAAAAAGCTAATTATTGGTGGATCGGGTTTTATTGGCCAAAATGTATTAAATCAATCTGATCTGTCATCATTCATAAATTTTGATAAAAATGAGTCAAAATCTCATTCAAATATCACAATTATCGGAAATATTCTAAATGTAGATGAATTAGAAAGCGTGTTCTTAAAACATGAAATTTCAGAAGTAGTTTTACTAGCAGCAGAACACAAAGATAATGTTGAGCCCAAAGAATTATATTATGATGTAAACGTTAATGGTACAAAAAACGTTTTGAAATTAATGACAAAATACAATGTAAATAATTTACTTTTTACAAGTTCAGTAGCTGTTTACGGCTTAAATAAGATTAATCCAAATGAACAACACAAATTGGACCCTTTTCATGACTATGGAGTAAGTAAACATTTGGCTGAAAAAGAAATTAAGAGATGGTTTTTAAAAGATCAAAATAGATCTGTAACTATAATAAGACCTGTTGTTGTTTTTGGTGAAGAAAACAGAGGTAATGTATACAATTTATTTAAACAAATCTCTGAAAGAAAATTTATAATGATTGGTAACGGAGATAACAAAAAGTCAATGGCCTATGTAGAAAATGTTTCTGCATTTATCAGGCATAATTTAAATAGTGAAAGCGGATTTGAAGTTTATAATTATTCTGATTACCCTGATTTGTCGATGAATGAATTGGTTCAAATATGTGAAGATGAGCTTAATATAAAAATTCCTAAAATAAAAATTCCATATCATATAGGTTTAGTTGGAGCATTCTTTATTAGTTTAATTTTTAAAATTTTTGGGAAGACTTCATCTATTAATACATTAAGAGTAAAGAAGTTTTGTGCTACTACACAATTTGATTCCTCAAAAGCTCATAACACCAGTTTCAAACCTAATTGCACAATGACTGATGCTATCAAAAAAACTATAAATAAAGAATTTACTTTATAGGATTAGTTTTCGACCAAAGCTCTTCCTAAGAGCTTTTCCCAATCTTTTTCAGGTCTAACTTCTATATTTGTTTCCCAAGCGCCTTTAAGGGTTTGCATGGATAAACCCATGGAAACACCAAAGTGAATTATTGCTTGTATGTCCTTAGGGAAACAACTTCCACCAAATCCCATTTTGCCATCAGGACCAGGTACTTGTAAGTGACTGTGACCAACTCTTCCATCAAGGACAAATCCTTCAACAGCAGTATCCCAATCACAATTAGTCTTATCTGCTAATAATTTCATCTCATTTAAAAAAGAAACTTTGGTTGCAAAAAAACAATTATTCATGTATTTAATAAGTTCTGCAGTTTGAAAATCTGTTTGAATTATTGGAATATGAGTTCCAAATCTCCAACTATAAAGATCAGCAACTTTAGAAGTAAGATTTTTTTCTCCTCCAAGGATAATTCTACTTTGATTAATAAAATCAAAATGTGCACTACGCTCAGTAAGGAATTCAGGGTTAAAAACAATTTTTAAGGAACTGTATTTCTCTTGAAGAGCGCTTGATGTTCCTGGAACTATTGTTGATCGCACAAGAACAATCGCATCCTTAGAATTATGCTCACTCATTTCTTTTAAAGCAGCATGAATAAAATCTAAATTCATTGATCCATCTAAATTGGAAGGAGTAGGCACAGATAAAAAAACAAAATCACACTGCATTACTTCTTCAAGTGTATTCAGAGACCTGCCTGGATCTTTATCATAGATTCTTACTTCAGCTTCACAGCCTGTGTTAGCTGAAAAACCATTTTGCACAGCAGATCCTACAAACCCTTTACCTACAATACCAATTTTGTAATTTTTCATTTTTTTATGCTCTTATAAATTATAATAATTTAAATACCAATCAATAGTTTTATCAATACCGGAGGCAAAATTTTCATCTGCAATCCATTGTAAGTTAGTTTCAATCTTGCTTGCATCAATTGCATATCTTTTGTCATGTCCTGCTCTATCCTCTACAAATGTAATTAGATTTTTATAAGATGTGTCTTTTGGACGTTTTTCATCTAGTATTTCACAGATTACATTAACGATATCTAAATTTGTTTTTTCATTTTTACCACCAATATTATATACTTCTCCTGATTTACCATTTTGAAAAGCTAAATTTATTCCTTTACAATGATCTAAAACATATAACCAGTCTCTAACATTTTTCCCATCTCCATAGATTGGAATTTCAATATTATGCATTGCATTATAAATAATTTTAGGGATTAATTTTTCTTTATGTTGTTTAGGTCCATAATTATTTGAGCAATTAGTTATTACAGTATTTAGTCCATATGTTTCATTATAACTTCTAACAATCATATCACTTGAAGCCTTTGCAGCAGAGTAAGGGGAATTAGGAGCGTATGGAGTTGTCTCAGAAAATAAACCAGTATCCCCTAAACTGCCATACACCTCGTCTGTTGATACATGATGAAACCTTGAATCTGCATATTTTGATTTATATTTCCTCGATCCATGCATCCACTTTCTATACGCAACATCGAGAAGTGTAAATGAACCATTAATATTTGTTTTAATAAAAATATCAGGATTTTCAATTGAATTATCTACATGAGATTCAGCAGCAAAATGGATAACTCCATCTATACTATAGTCTTCAAATATATTATTTATTAATTCACGATCACAAATATCACCCTTAATAAATGTGTACCTTTCATTTTTTTCACATTCACTTAGATTGTCTAAATTACCAGCATAAGTTAGCAAGTCTAAATTAATTACTCTTAAATCTTGGTATTTTTCTAAAAAGAATGGAATGAAATTTGAGCCAATAAAGCCTGCACCACCTGTTATTAAAATATTTTTCATGTTAATTCCTTCAAAGTTTAAAGCAGTCAATATCCGTTTCTTGTAATGTTTTTAAGTTAGCATCTTTTTCAGACAAAACAATATTATCTATTTTACCCCAATCAATATTTAAATCAATATCATTATAAATGATACCTGAATCGTGTTTTTGAGAATAAAAATTGTCAACTTTATAATTTACAATTGTATCATCTTTTAAAGATATAAAACCGTGAGCAAAACCTCTTGGTATATATAATTGTTTTTTGTTTGTACTTGATAGCTCTATTGAAAAGTATTTCTTAAATGTTGAAGAATTTTTTCTTAAATCGACTGCAACATCCAAAATCTTTCCATTTATCACTCTAACTAATTTAGATTGTACGTAAGGAAAAGTTTGAAAATGTAAGCCCCTGAGAACATTTTTTTTTGTTTTTGATTCATTGTCTTGAATAAATGAAGTATTTAAAGAAGTTTTAGCTTGAAATTCTTTCTCATTAAAGCTTTCAAAAAAATATCCTCGATCATCTTTATATACTGAAGGTTCAATAATGTATACATCGTTTATTGGGGTGCTTGTAAAATTCATTAATCTTGTAAGTCTTGTTGTGCTCTTTTAATTAAATATTTTCCATAAGCATTATTTTTCATTTCGGTTCCAATGTTAATTAATTGGTTTTTGCTAATCATTTTATTTTCAAAAGCAACTTCTTCAATACATCCAATTTTTAAAAACTCTCTTCGTTCAATAGTCTCTACAAATTGTGAGGCTTCAAGCAAGCTTTCGTGTGTACCAGTATCGAGCCAAGTATTTCCCCTGCCAAATATTTCTAACTTTAATCTTTTTTCTTCACGATATAATTCATTTAAAGAAGTTATTTCAAGTTCACCTCTATCCGACGGCTTAACCTCCTTAGCCATTTTAATAACGTCATTGGGATAGAAATATAATCCAACTACTGCATAATTTGACTTTGGGTTTTCTGGCTTTTCTTCAATACTGATAACATTACCATCAGAATCAAATTCTGCAACTCCGTACCGTTCAGGATCTTGAACATGATAACCAAAAATTGTTGATTTATTGCTCTTAAGAGTTGCTTGAGCATTTGCTAACATACCATCTATTGAATTACCATAAAAAATATTATCACCAAGAATTAAACAGACATCGTCATTACCAATGAACTCTTCTCCTAAAATGAATGCTTGGGCTAAACCGTCTGGACTTAGTTGTATTTTATATTGAATATTCAAACCAATATGAGAACCATCTCCAAATAATGATTTAAAATTTGGCAGATCTTGCGGGGTAGAAATTATTAATATATCCTTAATTTGAGCTCTCATGAGAGTTGAAAGTGGATAATAAATCATAGGTTTGTCGTAAATGGGTAAAAGTTGCTTAGACATAACTTTTGTAATTGGGAATAGTCTACTTCCAGAACCTCCGGCTAAAATTATACCTTTCATTGGAGTAATATAAAGTTTTTTTCTTTATAAATACATACTGAATTATATCATCATTTATAATTTGCTTATATAATAAATAAAACTAAATTTCTATTGTGAGATATATTGTTTTCATCATAATAGCGTTTTCGAACTTATTTGCGCAGATAAGTACTAATTCCCTTCAGCAAATGGCGAATGAAGAACTTGACAAAATAAAAGAAGATTTATCTAAACAAGTTGAGAATAGTTCTAAAGTTTCAAATAATAAAGTAGAGACAATAATAGATAATGTTAATATCCCTTCAGATAATGTTAATATCCCTTCAGAAAAAGCTACCACAGAAAGTAAAATTTTTGGACATTCATTTTTTGAAAATGACATAAATTTTTTCGATAATGTTCCTACTCCAGATAGTTATTTACTCGGGCCTGGAGATGAAATTGTCCTTTCAATTTGGGGAGACACAAATCTAAGATCAGTTTTTACAATAAATAAAAATGGTTTAATATATTTTGAAAATATTGGTCTCATTAATATTTCCAATAAAACAATCTCTGAAGCAGAAGATCTTCTTAAAGTTGAATTATTAAATATTTATTCTACACTAGGTACTTCATCAAATTTGACTATTGAATTATCAAAGTTAAAATCATTAAATATTTTTTTCACAGGAGAGTTTAATAATCCTGGAATAAGCTTGGTTCATCCATTTTCATCTCCTTTAACTGCCATTATTCAAGCTGGAGGTATAACCAAAAATGCTTCAATAAGAAATATCCAAATTTTTAGGAATAATAATTTGTTAACTACAATTGATTTTTACGATTTCTTTTTGAGTGGCAACCCACGATTAGTAAACATTAAACTTATTGATGGAGATACTATCCATGTCCCAGTTATCAAGAATAAAGTACAGTTAATTGGAGAGCTTATAAGGCCAGGTGATTATGAATTTCTTAGTAATGAATCCCTAAAAGAATTATTAGAAACTGCTGGGGGATTAAAGGCAACTGCAGCTAGTAAAGTTATTATTAGACAAATAGATTCAATTGATAAACGTTTATCTGATGATTATGCGATGAAAGGGAAAATAGTTAACCTCTCAAACTCGTCATCAACTTTTATAAATAATGGTGCTATTGTTGAAATACCTAAAGTTTCAGCTAACAAAATCGATGTTAATGTATATGGAAGAGTAAATTTTCCTGGAACATATCCAATTAACTCAACAACAACTTTGAAAGATATTCTTGATTTAGCTGGCGGTTTTGATGATCCATTTTTTAGAAAAACAATTTTTGAAGATATAGCAGTTTTAAGGTTGAATGATTCAGATTTCTATGCAACCGAATTAATAGTTAACTACGAAGATTCAGATAGTTTTCAGCTAATGGTTGGTGATAAAGTTTTTGTATATGAAAATTCTAATTTTGAAAACGCTCTAACTTATATAATTAAGGGTGAAGTAAATAAACCAGGAACATATACTTTGGTTGATAATTTAACTTTAAATGATGCAATTAATATTGCAGGAGGTATTACAGAAATTGGATCAATAAATAGTGTATCTGTAACAAAAGAACTCCTCACCATTGATGGTGAAGGAAATACAAATCTTGTAACAGAAAAAGTAGCGAATACTGATTTGAACTTTGAAATTGCTGATAAGAACATCATTACAGTTCTTCCTAAAACTAATGTTATTAAAGTAAGTGGCAATGTGTATAATCCTGGACTTGTATCACTTTCTGGTCAAAACAGCATTTCAATGTCAAAAGCTATTGAACTTGCTGGAGGATATAAACCTTCTAGTTTGAAAAAGAGATCTTATGTATTAAGAGCTAATGGTGAAATAGAGCAGGCAAACATTTTTCGAGGAAGAGCAAAGAGGGTTTTCTCTGGAGATTCAGTTTTTATTCCAAAAGATGAGAATCCTGATGAATTTGATATTACTTCATTTATAGCTGATTTATCAACAACATTAGCTAATATTGCAGCAATTCTAATCGTAATTGATAATCAAAATGATTAATTCAAGCAATAAAGAGCATACCTATATTACAAATGGAGATAAAATATATTTTAGCAACTTCTTTTTATATTGCAGAAGCAGAAAAAAAGCAATCTTTCGCAATGTACTTATTGCACTCATTTTTTCTGTTTTTATATATTTTTTAAAACCTATTTCATATTCTGTTAATTTGAGTTTCTA
>CENJ01173770.1_pt1 | contig 12128 bp, 10 predicted proteins | sample 356161 | NCBI WGS metagenome assembly CENJ01 (sample SAMEA2619531, study PRJEB7988) | marine metagenome | biome: marine biome (ENVO:00000447); feature: surface water layer (ENVO:00002042); material: "saline water (ENVO:00002010), including plankton (ENVO:xxxxxxxx)" | depth 5 m
TCTTTGAAAAGAATTAATTTATTTAACAATAATAAAAAAAAACATTATCATAAAATTATAGAACAGGATTTTGGATTTAAAAATTATTTAATAACTCTTAAACTGTTCTTTAAACAAAAAAAAAGGGGAATTAAAGCTATACCATATTTAAAAAAATCATTCACTTGTAATAAAAGAAATATTGACTTCAGTCCTTGGATAAGAGATGATTTTATAAATTCAATTGTAGGTCAAGAAGCATTAAAAAATTGTTATTATAGCTTACTTATAAAGAAGTTAGTAAATAATTCTCCTATAAAAGCAAGAGCGTTTTTTATCCAAGAATTTCAGCCCTGGGAAATAGCACTAGTTTATTATTGGAAAAAAAGCAAACAAAAGGAAATAATAGGAATACCTCATTCAACACATCGTTATTGGGATTTGAGATACTTTTTTGGTAAGTCTTTTTTCTCTTCATATTCTAAAGAAATTTTGCCAGATCAAATTGCAGTTAACGGGAAATATAGCTACAACAGATGCCTGGAAAATGGTTATCCTAAGAGGATATTAAAACCCTTAGAGGCACTTCGTTATATTCACCATCCTGAAAAACCTCATAAAAGTAAAATCAAGAATAAGAGGAAAATTAGTATTCTTATTTGTTGTGATTATCAACTAAAAACTAGTGAAAAATTGATTTCGATTGTGAATGAATTTATCAATAGAGAAAAAATAAAATATGATGTAAATGTTAGAATGCATCCTTCTTTTCCATTACCAACTAAACTTATAAGAAAATACAATCTTGCTATAAATAATGAAGAAATTGTTCCAGCATTACAAAAAACAGATTGGGTAATAACTAGTAATCTCTCCGCAATCGCAGTAGATGCATTTTATCAAGGTTGTAAAATCAGTCAACTAAGTGATGGCTTATACTTCAACTTAAGCCCATTAAGGGGAGTTGTTGATAATTTATTATTTACAGATTCAAATGAACTCAGAGAAATGATAAATAAGCAGGGAGAATCAACAAAAAATCTTGAATATTTCTTTATAGATCAAAATTTGAAGCTATGGAAAAAATTTTTATTTGATTAAAATAGATAGAAAACTGTCTAAAAATAAATGAAACTCAATCTCAATTTGAGATTGTTTTAAAAAGGATAATTAAATTGTAAAGGAGTAAAAAATTTCTCGGGTATTAATATTTAACTGGTGGATTAAGTAACGTATTAAAATCACCTACCCCATAATGTGGTTATAGTTTTGTGTTTACTTTTACTATAAAACGGGTTGTTTGAATCTATTTGAAATGAAAGGCTCCCCCGGTTATGAGTTTAAAAATTATCATACATTTTAAATTGTTTTGAAATGGGAATAGTAAAATTTATTTTACTTTTTATAATACTTAACTTTTTCAATTACTATAATTGAGGTTGTTTTTTTAATATTTTGGGATATTTAAATTTTCATTTTATAATAAAACAAGACCCGAATGGTACCTTGTAAAAAAATGAATATTTATTAGATTTTAAAAATTTGTCAACTGCCCTTCGAGCACCTGGGAATTGACTAATACCGTAATCATCAATAACAATCGCACCTCCTTGATTTAAACGTGGATAAAAGTAGTTTAAAGAATCTAGGGTGGGTTGGAAAAGGTCTACATCAATATGTACAAAGCAAAAACTTCTTTCATTAACCTCATTAAATCTCTCAGGAATCCATCCTTTAAAAAAATAAATATTTTTAAAATTTGATAGAGTCGATTTGACTTGTTCTTCATTAGAGGCAAATGAAAGCTTTTCGTATTTAATCTGTTTTTTATTTAGGTTATATCTCTTGTTTTTGTCCTCTAAAGATTTATCTGAAAGTCCTCCTTCGAAAGAGTCAAAAATATAAAACTTTTTATTTGATTTTATTTTCTCCAATATTTTGGAAATTATAAAAGCGCTGTGACCTTTCCATACACCGCATTCTACAATATCTCCATTGATATTATTGTTTAAAATATTTTTGAAAACATTTTGTAAGCTATAAAATCTTAGTTGCTTGTATGGATTGTCAAATTTAGAGGAAAATGAAGCTCTCATAGCAACATCATATAATTTTATCTCATCAAAATTTTCATAATAGGCCTCCCATAAAAATTGATCGTAAATAACAGGTTTATGTACCTTATTAAAACGATAAACAAATACTTTAAAATTTAATTTGTTGAGTATTAAATTTATTGATTTTAATAAAAAATTAGCTACAAACCTGATCATTTAAATTTTTTATAATTGTTTTATCAAACTTTTTCATTTCTCAAATACAAGTTTATAAATTTCAAATTTTTTATTATGTTTTTACGCTTAATAACCTCAAACGAAAATTCCATTAATAAATAAACCATAATGGTAAACAATTTAATAATTATGTTTAAAATTAAATTATCTGAATTAAAAGATAATTAAGGTTAAATTACTAAAAAAGTAAAAAATCTTTTTCTTTTTAACACTCGCACCCAAATAAATAATCTGATAAACTAAAATTAGTCCAAAACTTGAAAAATCTCACACAATATTCACGAACAAACAAGTTAAAGCATGTACGCCAAAAGTCCATGTTTTAAATAATTTATATATACAGCTAAAGAAAAAATTTGTGAAATAGGGGTAAAAAAATTCTACTTTTAAAAAGAAGACATTTTTCTTAAATATTTTTAAGTTTATTTTTTTAACTCCTTTTTTTAGTCATGTTTAATTTTAGCGAGCTTGATTCCAGCCAAAACTTCTTGACATTTTTGAACAATTGCTTTAGGGTCGTAGTATGAAGAAATATGCCAAATGAAATTAAAAATAAGTACAAAAAGTACTAGCTATTAAATAATTTTTGTATCTTTGTATATCATACTTGTTGAATCTATTGATGAAACCGTTTTTGATAGATCCATTTTAAATTATGATTTTTTCAGAAGTATATAATACGAAACTTAAAATAAAAGCAATTGAATGAAAAAATTAGGAATAATTAATTATGATCAAGGAAATATTAAATCATTAAAAAACGCAATAAATTATGTTGGATTTGAATGTAATCTTTTAAATTCTCATGAAAATTTGAAAGATTATGACACCCTTTTCCTTCCAGGTGTTGGAGCATTCAGCGGAGCAATGCATAACTTGAATTCTAAGGGATTAGTAGAGCCAATAAAAGAATATGTGAGATCAGGTCGAAAAATTGTTGGGATATGTTTGGGCATGCAACTTCTTTTTGAAAAAAGTTATGAATTTGGAGAATTTGACGGTCTTGCTCTTATAGAGGGTGAGGTTCTCCCTTTTATTAATAAAATTGAGTTAAAAATCCCAAATGTTGGTTGGAATAACGTTATAAATAAACAAAATTACTCTATGCTAGAAAGCGATTATTATTTTGTTCATTCATATTATTGCAAACCCAAAAAAAACGAAGATATCCTTTTTACTTCAACTTACGGGATAGAATTTTGCTCTGCAGTAAAAAAGAATAATATAGTTGGATTCCAATTTCATCCTGAAAAAAGCCAAAAAAAAGGGCTTGAATTGCTAAAGACTATCCTAAATGAATAAGATAAGATTAATACCAGTAATTTTTATTAAAAACGGTTTTATTGTAAGAAGTGAAAAATTTATTCAACACAAAAAAATAGGAAATGTTGTAAATCAAATTAGGAGATACAATCAATGGGATGTAGACGAATTAATTTTTATAGATATTTCGAGAGAAAAATTTCATGATAGTATGAGAACTGATCATAAAATAGAAAGAGTTAATTCGATTGATCAGATTTTAAATTCAGTTTCAAATGAATGTTTCATGCCATTAGCATTTGGTGGTGGGATAAGGGATTTAGAAACAATTAAAAGGTACATTAAAAATGGTGCAGATAAAATAATTGTGAACACCTTGTTTTTTGAAAACCCAAATATCATTGAAAAGGCTATTGAAATTTATGGTTCTCAAGCTATTGTTTTGTCTCTAGATTTTAAGGTTGAAATTAAAAAACTTTGTTTTTACAGTAATAATGGCAAAAAAAAAGAAAAAGAAAATTTTGAAGATATAATCAAAAGAATCACGAATATAGGTGTTGGCGAGTTACTTTTAAACAGTATTGATAAAGATGGAACTGGGGAGGGATACGATATTGAAGTAATTAAAATGTTTGTAGACTCTCTTCCAATACCAGTGACTGCTTGTGGTGGAGCTATTTCCTATTATGATTTCGAACAGGTAGCATTAATTAAGAATATTTCTGGTATAGCTGCTGGTAATTTATTTCATTTTACTGAAAATGCTTATCCAAATTCAAAAAGGAAATTAAAAGAAAAAAAATTAAATTTTAGATAAATATGAATAAACCAATTATTAAATATTGCAAGTCGTGTACAACACCAATAAGTTCAGCTGTTCCTATTGAATTAGATAATTCAGGGATTTGTTCAGGGTGTATTACTGCTAGCGAAAGATCCGATATTAATTGGGAAAGAAGAAAAATGCTTTTTGAAAATCTTATAGATGATTATAAATCTAATGACAATTATTACGATTGTATAATACCCGTCTCGGGTGGAAAGGACAGCTATTGGCAAATCCATAAAATAAAAGAATATGGGCTAAATCCTTTGTTGGTTACATATCACCAAAATAATTATACAGAAACAGGAATGGAAAATTTAATTAATATGAGAGATGTCTTTAATTCAGATCATATATTCTTCACCTCTAGTATAAATGCAATTAAAAAAATGAATAGAGTTTGTCAAAGATTAATGGGTGATATGAATTGGCACTGCCACGCAGGTATATTAACCTATCCTATTCGTGTAGCAGTCGAAAAAAATATCCCTCTAATAATTTGGGGAGAACATGGATTTATGGATTTAGGAGGTATGCATTCTTATAAAGATTTTGTCGAATTCACTTATCGTTTTAGACTTGAACATGGTCTAAGAGGATACGAATGGTTCGATATTATGGAAGCATCTAGAGATTATGATGATGAAATTGAAGAGAGAGAATTAATACCATATAAATATCCGACAGACGAACAGATTGAAAAAATTGGAGTAAGAGGAGTTTATCTTTCAAATTTTTTTAAGTGGGAAGCAAACGAGCACGGCCCTTTGATGGTAAAAAAATACAATTTTAAAGAGTCAAAAGATTCTTTTGAAAGAACCTATCGTAAAATGTCAAATCTTGATGATATGCACGAAAATGGTATTCATGATTACATGAAGTGGATTAAGTTTGGCTATGGTAGAGCCACAGATCATTCTACTAAAGACATAAGGGCAGGTAAAATGACAAGAGATCAAGGAATAGATGAAGTTTTAAATCGAGACCACATAAAATCCAAAGATCTAAAAAGGTGGTTGGCTTATGTAGGATGGACTGAAGATTATTTTGATGCGGAAGCAGATAAATTTAGAGATCCAAAGGTCTGGTGGATTAAAGGAGGTAGATGGTTTAAATCTGATATTGATGGAATAGAAAGAGACTACGGAAAAGTACACTTGAATTTAAGTTGCACTCAAAATTACTATGTTGAGGCTTGAGTTAATCAGCTAACAAAAAAAACTTGAAGAAAACTTGATCAAAAATTAATTTAGAATGAACTTAAAAACTTTAGACTTTGGTTCCAAAAAGTTGGTTGATATTGGATATAAAAAGCTGAGAAAAGAGAATAATCTCGAATATTTAATTAATTTATCAAACTCTTTGGCGAAAATTCCAATCTCCACTAGACATAACATATTTAAACAAAAAATGAAATTGATTGACAAGTGTACACTTCAATTTCTTATTCAAAGAAGATTATATCTAATATTTAACAAAAATATTTTAGCTGCACTAGGAAGAGAAAGCAAAGAATTAAAACTTGGATTACCAAAAAAGTGGTTGTTGCACCTAGAAAAATCAAGTGGGTTTAAAGCCAACACAACATTAAATTACTTTAGATGGATCACATTTATTTTACTTTGGTATTGCTATGGAATCTTAAAGGTTTTTAGTTTTTTCTTCTATGGAGTATTTAAAAAAGAAAAAATTAATTCAAAGAATTATGTATATTTTGACAATCTGTCAAAAAAAAGCATTCCTGATAATTCCAATTTGGCATCAGAAACAATTATTGATTGGTATTTAAAATATACTAAAGATAAAAACCTAGATATTTATCACGGCTATATTAAATCAAAAGCTATTAAACTTAAAAATAATATAATTTCTCCTTCTTATTTTCCATTTAAAGTTGAGCTTTCATATGTAGAATGGATACAATATTTAATAAGTTGTTTTTTTGTAATTATTTATTCATTTTACGCATTTCTTAGAGGAGATTTTTCTCACGCTATTTTGTTGAAAGAATATCCTCTCCTTTATTTATCAAAAAAATCAAAATTAGGGGAAAAATACTTTTTTCATAACTCAACCCACATATTTAGACCATTATGGACATACGAAGCAGAAATGAAAGGTGCTGAAATTATTTTATATTATTATTCTACAAATAATGAATTTTTAAAATTTGAGAAGGGGAGAATTAAAAATTTTGATTTTCCTCAATTTATGAGTTGGAATCACTTCTTTGTTTGGAATTCTTTCCAAGCAAATTATGTTAAAGGGTATTTACCTAAAGTAAAGGTAAGTGTTGTTGGATCAATATGGTTTGAATCTTCAGGAAATAATTTCCCCAGATTAGATACTTCAAAAAAAATTATTTCAGTTTTTGACATTCAACCATTTACAGAAGAAAGATACCAATTACTAGGATTTCCTGACAGGTATATGACATCAGAAGTCATGAAAAAATTTCAAAATGACATTTATGAGGTTTTTAAAAAAAAAGATGTACTAGTAGTTCTTAAAAGAAAAAGAGATGCATTAAGTTATAATGACCAATCATATATTGATTTTGTAAATAATTTGTACTCAAATGAGAGATTTGTCCAAATTGATCCAGGATTCTCTGCTGCTAAGTTGATTGAAAAATCATTTTTAACAATTAATTTCCCTGTAACTTCAACGGCAAACATATCAAAAGAAAGAAATATTAATACAATATATTATGATCCTATATTAAAAGTTGATAAATGTGATCCCTCTTTGTCGGGGATTAAATTAATAAAGGGTATTGATGAACTCAATAAATACGTTGAACAGAACTTATCTATAAAAAATGAATAAGAAGACCTTTTTTAATGTCATTTGGTATTCGATATTATATTTGTTTAAGATTCTTTTTCCCTTAGCTATACTACCTATTTTCACAAACCATATTTCAATACAGGATTTTGGTATTTATGCTTTGGCCATTTTTTTTGGTACTTTCACTTCTGGAATAGCTAATCTTGGACTTACAAGTGTTTTTGAAAGAAATTTTTTTGAGTATAACCTTCTTGAAAGAAAAATATTGCTTTGGAATATTTTACTTTTTGTACTTTTTCTAATCTTTATATTATCACCAATTACTTTTATTTTTAAAAGTTTGATTGCTAAAATAATTTTTTTGAATTCAGATTTAAAGGATTTTTTGTTTCTTGCCTTTCTTCTTCAATCTTTTAAATCTTTAAATTTATATTTTCTCACCTATTTAAAAAATTCGGAAAATGCCAAAAAATTTACATATCTATCAATGATTGAGAGTTCTCTATCCATTGGTATAGCCTTTATTTTAGTTGTAGAACTTTCGATGGGTTTGTTTGGGTTCATTCTAGGACAGACTTTGGGGGCTGGTTTGGTTTTCTTTGGGTCATTTATTTATTTATTTTACCCATTTCATTATAAATTCGATATCAATCAAATTAAAGGACAGCTAAGGTTAAGCCTTCCGTTAACCCCTCGGATTTTTTTTGGAGCTATAAATACTCAATTTGATAGATATATGTTGGGTCTTGTAGGACTGATAGGAGGAGTTGGTTTATTCGATATAGGTCAAAGGATAGCTAATACCACTTTTGCTTTTATGACAACTCTTCAAAATATTTATTCCCCAGAAGTATATAATCGTTTTTTTTCTAGCGATATCAAATATAGAAAAAGCATAGGGAGTTATCTAACACCTTTTTTCTATGTATCAATTTTTTTTTGTTTACTAATTGGAATATTTTCTTCCGAAATTTTGATTTTGCTTACACCTAAAGAGTTTCATGAGGCCTCTTCAGTAGTAACAATTTTATGTCTTTTATATGGGTTTTATTTTTTTGGAAAACAACCTCAGCTATTGTTTGCAAAAAAAACAGGTTTGATTTCTGTTTTATCTTTTGTTACAATTTCCTTAAACATAGGCCTTAACTATCCAATGATAAAGCTTTTCGGAGTTATGGGTGCTGTATGGGCTACTACTACTGCTGGAGTAATATCAACCAGTATTTATTTCTATTTTGGACAAAAATATGCACACATAAATTATGAAAAAATCGTTTTTGTACTTATAGGGTATTTTATTGTTTCACTAATTTCTATTTATTTATTATCAAATTATTTTCCAGACTTGGATTCATTAATGAAAATAAAGTTTTTGTTTGTGGTAGGTTATTTTTTAATTGGGGTCAAAGCAAAAATTTTGAAAAAAAGTTCTTTTGAATTTTTTCGATACTTTAGTAAAGTAAACGAAATCTAAAAAAATAATTGCTTGGCAAGTGTGATTTAAAGCATTTATTATTAACTAGAAGACAATCTATATGGAAAAGTATAAAAATTTAAAGCAAATAAGAGATGTATTTTTAAATGGAGGAAATGTAATTAAATATTTAAAAAAGTTTAGAAGGAAGAGTAAAAAATAACATTGATGATATATTAATTAGCTATGATTTTCAATCTGGTCAGTATATCAAGAACTTGGACTTAAATACCAATTTTAAAATTGATTACTGTCAATCACTGGCAAACAGAATAAATGAGTTTGAAGACTGTAACTCGATTTTAGAAATTGGTATTGGGGAAGCAACAACCCTTGGGGTTTTAAAGGGAATGTTGAAAAAAGAATTTAATTTTTCTGGAGGCTTTGATATTTCGTGGTCAAGATTAAATTTCGCCAAGAACTTTCTTTCAGATATTGGTTACTTCAAAGATTCTATATTTTGTGCAGATTTATTCAATATTCCTCTAAAAGACAATAGTATTGATGTAGTATATACATCACACTCTTTAGAACCTAACGGGGGTAGAGAAGATGAGGCTCTTTCAGAAATTTTGAGGATAGCTTCAAAATATGTAGTTCTGCTTGAACCTATATATGAAAATGAAAGCAAAGAAGTAAAACAAAGAATGGATGAGCACGGATACATTAAAGGATTATATAAAATAATAAAGAATAAAAATCTTAATGTCATTGAGTTTAAGAGATTTGAATTAAGTCAAAATGAATTGAATCCAACATCAATAATTGTAATTGAAAAGTCACGGACTGGGAAGTCTAATGGTACCAATTTTGTCTGCCCAGTAACTAAAAATGAGCTTACAAGACATGAAAATTCTTTTTATTCTCAAACAGGTTGCCTGTCTTATCCAATAATTAAAAATATTCCTTGCTTGTTGGGAGAAAATGCAATAATGACATCTAATTTTAATTATGATTATGAAAAGTTTAAATCAGATAATAACATAACAAATCTTAAAAAGAAAGTTAAATTAAAATAAGATGTTTTCACAAAAAGACATCTGGGGGTATTTGACAATTAAGGTTAAAAAACCAAAATTGGAAAACCCTTAATTACCATTAGAATTTAATCAATACCTTCTATTGATTCCCATGTAAGTCTGGTGCCTCTTGACGAGTTTGAAGTAAACTTTTTCCCTAATATGGATTTTAGATATATAGGTGATAAACCAAAACCAGGACGTATTGACCTAACATTCTTGCGTGTAATTATATCTCCTTTTTTTACATTCTCAACAATATAAAGTGATCTAGAGAAAGCTTTTCCAGAAATTTGTTTCTTAGTGAGAACATAATCTTTTTTACCGATTGACAATTCAGCAGCTCGAACAGCACTTACCATCTCATGAAATTCATTTGGTTCTAATGAAAATGATGAATCAGGTCCACCATTGTTCTTATCTAAAATAAAATGCTTCTCGATAATTTTTGCTCCGTGTGCAACAGCTACAACGGGGGCAATAATACCAGTAGTATGGTCAGAAATACCAACATCAACTTTAAAATCTTTCTTAATTTGGGGTATCATAGAAAGGTTTGAGTCCTCCATGGATGAAGGGTAGCTGGATGTACATTTTAGTATAGTAATTTTGTTATTACCTGTACTTCTTACGGTATCTACTGCCATTTCTATATCTTTTTTATCTGCTATACCAGTTGACAGGATTACTGGCTTCCCCTTTGATGAAACATATTCAATCAAATCAAGGTCTGTTATTTCAAATGATGCAATTTTATATATAGGATTATTTAACTTTTCTAAAAAGTCAACAGAAGTGCGATCAAATGGAGTAGAAAAACAAATCAGACCCTCTTTTTTAGCGACTTCAAAGAGCTTTTTATGCCACTCCCAAGGTGTATGTGCTTTTTCATACAAAGAATAAAAATTTTGACCATCCCATATAGAATTGTTATCAATCGTAAAATCAGGTAACCTCGAGTTAATTGTCATAGTGTCTGCTGTATATGTTTGTAATTTTACAGCATCTGCACCACAACGCTTTGCCGCTTTGATTGTTTCAATAGCAATATCAATTGATCCATGATGGTTAGCTGATAATTCGGCAACAATTAAAATATTAGATTTCATTCTATAATTTTGATATCATCCTTATTAATGAAAATGGTTCTGCGTAGTAGTTCCCTACTAACACTCCGTATCTTTCTGCCACTAACTTAAGTGCTTTTGAAGACCTTGGATGGGGGAAAGACCTTTTTTCAAATTCATAGCATCCCATTGCCTTTATTTTTTGATTTATATCTTCTTGACTTAGGGAAAAATATAAATTTGGAATAAACCTCCTTGGGTCAGAAGACGCTTGCCATTCAGTACCTGAATAAGTTTCAAATGTAATTATGGCCTCAACATGCTCTTTTTCTAAAGGTCTGCAAGCGGTTATCGTTGCTTCAAATGTTTTTTGGTGGTCAATGTTTAAATCCCCACCGTGATGTGTAAGAATGATATCAGGTTGAAAGATTTCTTTTTCCTTTTCAACTGTTTTAATTAAATCCAGTAAGCTAATTTCATCAAATCGATTATCAGGAAATTGATAAGTTGATAATTCTTGATAACCAATAATCTTTTTTGCCTCTAAAATATTTTTTTTATGTATTGAAAGTTTATCTTTTGAAGATTGTAGATCTCTTATCTCATCCCTAGAGGTAATACCTTCACCCAAAATGACACACCTTACGCGACAACCATGGCGATTAACAAGACTGTAAATACTTCCTCCTATACCAATCACTTCATCGTCAGGATGAGCAACTACAACTAGTATTCTTTTATTTTTTAAATATTCTAACATTTGCTAATAATTTTCCATTTTTTTTGTTAAACAATGCATTTTCAAATTCAAACCTTAGGGAGTTTGTTTCAATAAAAGCCCTTGGATAACCTTCACAGTCAAGCATTCTTATAAAATCGTAACAATCTTCAAGATCACCAAGTTGTTTAATGTTGCTTTGTTCTGGTTTTCGTCTTTTAAAAAAATGAGGTTCCCCATTTTGATTCTTTGGTTTTGGATTCAAAGCTAAAATTTCTCTTATCATTTTTTCAATAATACCCCTAGCCCTTAAGAAAATTTCTTGCGCACTTCCATTAAGCTCAAGTTCTCTTTTTAAATATATAGGCCCAGCATCAATTTGTTTATTGACTTTTATTGCAGAAATTTTTGTTTTATTTTTTTTATTCAGAATTAGGTTTTGTAAAGGTGAACCCCCTCTACCATAGGGTAAATCTGTCATATGAAACAATATACATTGAAATTTCGAATAGATTTCCTCTGGGATTTTAAAAGACCAGTGAGGGAAAAAAATATACTTTGGCTTTATCTTATCTAGAAAATTTACTTTCAAATTATCTTTATCTTCAATCCAGAACCAGTTGTATGATTTAAAGAAAATATTTAATTTTTTAAAAATTTCTTTATTCCATCTTCTATTTGAAGTAATAACAATACTA
>CENJ01043783.1_pt1 | contig 12121 bp, 10 predicted proteins | sample 356161 | NCBI WGS metagenome assembly CENJ01 (sample SAMEA2619531, study PRJEB7988) | marine metagenome | biome: marine biome (ENVO:00000447); feature: surface water layer (ENVO:00002042); material: "saline water (ENVO:00002010), including plankton (ENVO:xxxxxxxx)" | depth 5 m
CGGCCGCGAAGGGACGGCGTAGCGGCACACGCCTCCTCGCCGATCACCACCGCATCAACGAGGCTGGAAAGGCGCGGCGTAAGCCATGCTTCAGCTTCACGATCCGCCACCGTCACCAGATCGGTCGGAGAACTTTTCGACTCGATGTCGCTGTCTGCGAGGCGTCCGAAACGCGGCAAAATGAAAGAGGTGGCCGCCTCTCGCAAAAGGGTGGCGACGCTGGTGGCAAGATCATCCATCATGTCGGCATCAGGACTAGATGCTGTCAGCTTTCATCAACCACATCCGGGTCCTCGTCATCCAGTTCCTGGAGCTGGATCGGAGTCATCGGCATGATGGTCGAAATCGCATGTTTGTAGACAAGCTGCACATGCTGGTCGCGCTTCAGCAGGATCGAGAAATTGTCGAACCAGGTGATGATGCCCTGAAGCTTCACCCCGTTAACCAGAAACACGGTCACTGACGCGTGCGACTTGCGGACGTTGTTTAGAAACAGTTCCTGAAGGTTTCGGCTCTTATCGTTGGCCATTCATGGTCCTCCTCATCACACAGTAGCCGCTTGCCGCCTGCGAGACAATGCCGCAAGGGGACGTCGGTCGACGGAAAATCCTGATCAGAAGAAATCGAGGCGAACCGACAGCAGTTTCTCGACCTGCGGAATCCGCCCGCGCGCCGCAAAGATGGCCACCGTGTCACCAGCCTCGATGACGGTGTCACCCCGGGCAGGAATGACCCTGTCATCTCGCAGGATGCCGCCGATGGCAACCCCCTTTGGCACCTTTGCCTCGCGAAGCGATTTGCCGACAAGCTGCGACGATGGCAGGGCTTCAGCCTCGATCACCTCGCCAAGATCCTCGATCACAGCATGGACATCGCGGATCCGGCCGCGCCGCACATGTTCAAGGATGGACGACACCGTGATCTGCGACGGGCTGATCACCGCGTCCACGCCAAGCGCTGCAACCAGCGGGATGAATCCCGGAATATTCACCAGCGCCACCGCATGCGCCGCGCCATTTCGCTTCGCCAGCAGCGCTGACAGAATATTCACCTCGTCATCATCGGTTACCGAAACAAAGGTTTCGGTGATGTTGACGCCGGCTTCCGCCAGAATATTGCTGTCCAGCGCGTCGCCATTGAAAATGCCGGTGTCGCGCAGATTCTCGGCAAGGAAACGGGCGCGCGCGGCGTCACGCTCAATAATCTGGACCTTGGTATTCTGGAAGTTGGATTCGATTTCGGTGGCCAGCATCTGGCCGATGGCGCCGCCGCCGGCAATCACCACCGAGCGTGCTTCAGGCTCTTCATGCGCGAAGGCCGCCATCGCCCGCGACAGATGCGTCGAGTCACAGACGAAATAGACCCGGTCGCCGGGCTTCATCATCTCGGCCCCATCTCGCGGCAGCGACAGCTTGCCATCGCGGATGATCGCCAGAATCGTCATCGACAGGTCGGGAAACAGGTTGGTCAGATGCCGGATGGGCGTATCGATAACCGGGCTTTCCTCGGTGCATTGCACCCCGACAAGATTCATCCGGCCGTCGCACATGTCCTTGACATCAAACGCCCCCGGCACCCGAAGCTGGTTGCTGACTGCCGCCGACACCTCGGCCTCGGGCGAGATAATGTGGTCGATGGGAAGCTGGTCCGGCGAATAGAGATCGCCATAAATCGGGTCGAGATAGGGCTGGTGGCGTATCCGCGCGATCTTTACCGGCGTGTTGAAAATGGTGTGCGCGACCTGACAGGCGACCATATTCACCTCGTCGGATTCGGTAACGGCAATCAGCAGTTCGGCATCGCGCGCGCCGGCCTCGGACAGGATATCCGGATAGGAGGCCGTGCCAACAACCCCCCGGACGTCGACCTGGTCCGTGAGACGCTGGATCTTCTCCTCGGACGCGTCGATGACGGTGACGTCATTCTGTTCCTCGGCCAGATGCGAGGCAATACCAGCACCGACAAGCCCGGCGCCACAGATCACAATCTTCATGTCGTCCCATCCCCGTCGGATGCGGTCTTTTGCTGATGGCCGACCCCGAGCGAGCGAAGCTTGCGGTGCAGGGCCGAGCGCTCCATCCCCACAAACCCGGCCATTTGCGAGACATTGCCGTCGAAACGCTGCAGCTGCGCCGCCATGTAACTCGTTTCAAAGGCCTCGCGCGCCTCGCGAAGAGGCAGCGCCAGCAGCGCATCAATATCAGAATTGCCTGAGACAGGCGAGATGTTCTGGATTTCCGCGGGAAGAAGGTCAAGCCCAAGAGGCTGTGAGCGGTCCGGCGGTGCCATGATCACCATGTTCTCGATTGTGTTCAGCATCTGCCGTACATTGCCAGGCCAGTGATAGCCCTGCATGGCTGCCAGCACCTCGTCGCCAAGCTTGACCCGCGAAAGACCGGTGCGCCGCGCCACCATGTCGACGAAATGCCGTGCCAGATGCGGGATGTCATCACGCCGGTCGGCCAGCGGCGGCATGGTCAGGGGCACAACACCAAGCCGGTAATAGAGATCCTCGCGCAGGCGCCCCGCCCTGATTTCTTCAGCCAGATCCCGGCTCGATGCCGAAATCACCCTCACATCGACCGACACTTCCTTGTTGCCGCCGATCCGGCGAAACCGTTGCTCGGTAACAGCGCGTACGATCTTGCCCTGGGTTTCCATCGGCAGATCGCAGATCTCGTCAAAATAGAGCGTGCCCTTATGGGCCTGTTCAAACAGCCCGACGATACGCCGGCTGGTGCTGAGATTTTCCGAGCCAAACAGTTCGACATCGGCACGCTCGGTCCCAAGCCGCGCGCAGTTGGCGACAATGAATCGCGCATCGCCGCGGTCGGACTGATGATGGATCGACCGCGCGGCAAGCTCCTTGCCGCTTCCGTTGGGCCCGCTGATCAGCACACGGCTGGCCGTTGGGGCAATACGCTCGATGGCGGACCGCACATTTTTCATCGAAGACGATATTCCGATCAACGAGGGCTCTCCCTCCTCGCTGACGCGGGCGCGAAGCTCGGCATTCTCACGCTCAAGTCGGCTTGCCTCAAGGGCGCGCTGCACCATCAGCAGCAGCCTGTCTTCCTTGAACGGCTTCTCGATGAAGTCATAGGCGCCGTTGCGGATAGCCTGGACAGCGGTCTCGACCGTGCCATGGCCGGAAATCATCAGCACCGGAAGCTCGGGATAGACGCCCTTCACCCATTCCAGAAGCTCCAGACCATCCATGTCCGAATCACGCATCCAGATGTCGAGAATGGCGAGACCCGGCGGTTTTGCGGCAAGTATGTCGCGCGCCTCCATCGCCGAGGCGGCCTCCATCGTCGAGAACCCCTCATCGCGAAGCGTCGCGCCGATCAACATACGGATGTCGCGCTCGTCATCGACGATCAGAATATCGCCAGCCGTCTTCATGCCGCAGGCTCCTGAGGTTCAAATTGTGGCAACCTGACCATCACGCAGGCCCCGCCGCCATCCGCATCGAGAAGCTCAAGTTCACCAGAATGGTCCTGCACAATCTTGCTGACGATCGCCAGCCCAAGCCCGGTGCCCTTTTCGCGATTTGTCACATAAGGCTCGAGAAGTTGCGCGCGATCCATGGTGGGGAACCCGGGCCCATTATCAGAAATGCTGAGGCAGACAAAACCATCATTTACCGTCATCGCCAAACGGATTTCCGGTTTGCTGCCGGATGCCTCGCCAAGACTGTCGAGTGCGTTCTGAATGATGTTTGTCAGCGCCTGACGAAGCAGCCCGGCATCTCCAAGGATCATGCCGCCCGCGGAATCCCCATCAAGATCGGTCACGAAGCCGACATTCTGCGCCTCGTGAAGGACCACCTGACCAAGCGCCAGGTCGCGAAGCGGCAGTGGTTTCATCACCGGCTGCGGCATGCGGGCAAAGGAAGAGAACTCGTCCACCATCCGGCCGATATCATCAACCTGCCGCCCGATGATCGACAGATACTCGCTGAACTGCTGGCTGGCCTGCTGGTCATCCGGCTGATATTTGCGGCGCAGCCGGTCAGCCGCAAGCTGGATCGGGGTAAGCGGGTTCTTGATTTCGTGGGCGATGCGGCGCGCGACATCGGACCAGGCCGCCTTGCGCTGCGCTGTCAGCAGATCGGTGACATCATCAAAGGTGACAACATAGCCGATCACCCGTCCATCCACCTTCTCCGAGGCGATTCGCGCGCGCAGCGTGAGACGGCGCCCGGCGCGGGTGAGGATAATCTGGTCCTCGGCGAATTTACGGCGGCGCGTGCTGCCGGCGGCCACAAGGCCGGCAAACTCCGGAACAACATCTTCAAGCCGGCGGCCGATCATGTCTGTGTCGGAAAGATCAAGGAGCTGGCGCGACGTGTGGTTGGGAAGCGTGACCTTATGGTCGGAATCAAGCCCGATGACGCCGGACGACACGCCGCCAAGCACCGCCTCGGTGAATTCTCGTCGCCGGTCAATCTGCTTATTGGCCTGGACAAGTTGTTCGCGAGACTTATTAAGTTCATCAAGCATGTTATTGAATGATATACCAAGTCTTGCAATCTCATCCACTTCAAGACCCGCCGGCACACGTTCCGACAGATTGCCGCCCCGCACCTGTTCGGCCACGGAAATGACCGATCCAAGCGGCTCGACGATGGCTGTGGCGAGGTTCAGTCCGATCCACAGGGCGGTGATCAGAAGAAGCAACAATATCAACCCGAAGACGAACGCAAAACTGACCTGCAGGTCAAGCTGCCGGATTCCGAGCTGTTGGTAGTCGACCGCAGCCAGCCGGGTGCTGTCCACCGCATCGAGCACCGACCTGTCGATGAAGCGTCCGACAAACAGATAGGCATCGACGAAGCTGTTCAGTTTCACCGTCGCACGAAGCTTGTTGGTCTCGTCCCCCCGCAGGAGCACCACCTCGCCATTGCGCGCCTGCTCCAGCCAGTCATCGGCGATCCGCGTGAAGGTCACAGCAAAGGCGAAACGCGATTTCGCCACGACCTGTCCGGTGCCGTCGAGAATAATGGCCTCCGACAGATTGCGCAGCACAGTCTGGTTGGTCAGATACTGGTTCAGCATGTTCGGATCGTCGAGCAGCTTGAACGCCTCACGGTTCACGTCATTGGCAATGGTCAGGACATCGCTTCTGATCGAACTCGAATGTTCTTCAAAATAGGCATCCGCCACCTGCACCGATCCGGTGACAGCCGTCGAAATCCGCTCGGCGAACCAGCCACGAAGCGAATAGTCCACGACAAACAGGGCAAAGGCGGTGGTGATCACCGCTGGCAGCGCCGCCACCCCGCCAAACAGCAGGGCTAGGCGCCAGTGAAGCTGGTAACCCGCCATTTTCTGGCGGCGTTCTGTCCATAGCCGCAGGATCTGCCGGATCACAAACCCGCCAACAATGATCACCGCCAGAACATCGATGGCGATCAGTGCCGACAGAAGGTTGCCGTCTGATTGCGCCGGATCGAACTGCGCCAGCGTGTAGATGGTATAGACCCCGATGGCCAGTGCCGCCAGAACTGCCAGATAGCCGATCCTGTTCTCGGAAAAGCGCAGCAGCAGACCGCGTCTTGTCGGGGGGGCCTGTGCTGTCATCGGCCGGACCATATGCCAAGCTCGCGAATGCGCTTGCGAAGCGTATTGCGGTTGATCCCCAGAATTTCAGCAGCCTTGACCTGATTGCCACGCGTGATCTCGAGTGTTGCCACGATCAGCGGATGCTCGACCTCGCGAAGAATGCGGGCATGGAGGCCTGGCGGCGGCACGGCACCATCAAGCGCACCGAAATACCGCCTGATATGCTGATCAACAGATGCCGACAGGCTTTCCACCTCGATCGGCGGTGCCTCGACAGGGCGGACGACGGCAAGTTCGCTTTCGACCATCTCGGCGGAAATGATGTCCTCGCCAACCAGAACCTGAAGCCGGCGCACCAGATTTTCCAGCTCGCGGACATTGCCCGGCCAGCTCCAGTCCGCCAGCGCCCGGATGGCGTCGGGGGTGAAACGCTTGGCCGGCAGCCCACCCGCCGACGCCTGTTTCAGGAAATGACTGACCAGCGGGCCAATATCCTCGGTTCGTTCGCGAAGCGGCGGCAGGCGAAGCGGCACCACATTCAGCCTGTAGAACAGGTCCTCGCGGAACAGGCCCTGCTGCATCAACTGCTGCAGATTGTGGTTGGTTGCCGCGATGATGCGCACATTCGCCTTTACCGGCCGGTTTGCCCCGACCGGCAGATATTCACCATCCTGAAGCACACGAAGAAGCCGGGTCTGCGCCTCTGGCGGCATGTCACCAACCTCGTCAAGGAACAGGCTTCCCCCTTCGGCCTGCTCGAACCTGCCGGTCATCTGGCTGTCCGCCCCGACAAAGGCCCCCTTCTCATGGCCAAACAGCTCGGACTCCACCAGCTCGCGCGGGATCGCCGCCATATTGATCGGCACAAAAGGCCCGGACCGTCGCGATCCCAGATCATGCAGCGCGCGGGCCACCAGTTCCTTGCCGGTGCCGCTTTCGCCGGTGATCAGCACGGTCAGATCCGTGCTGACCACGCGCGCCATTGCCTTGAAGATATCCTGCATGGGGCGCGAGCGTCCGACCAGTGGTCCACTTTCCTCGAAGCCGGTCTGGTTCGACGCCGCAGGACGCGATTGGCCGATGCTGGTGACCGCGCGGCTTGTCGCCTCGACAAGGCTGCGAAGCTCGAACGGCTTTGGCAGATATTCGAACACGCCTGTCTGCTGTGCTTTCACCGCAGTCAACAGCGTCGAGCGCGCGCTCATCACGATTACCGGCATGTCCGGCCGCTGTTCCTGAATGCGCGGCAAGAGGTCGAGGGCGTCGCCATCGGGAAGCGCGATATCCGAAATCAGGACATCACCGCGCCCGGTCTCGATCAGCTTCCACAGGCCGGCAGCTGTGCCGCTTGACTGTACGGTGTAGCCCTGACGCGCCAATGCCTGCTGCACAACAAGCCGAACCGACTTGTCATCCTCGGCAACAAGGATGTGCGCTGCCTTGTCGGTCATGCAGCCCCTCCCTTGCCGGCAGTCGGGAAATTGATCCGGAAGACGGTTCGACCCGGCACTGAGTCAACCTCGACCAATCCGCCATGATCCGCCACCACCGACGCCACAAGCGCCAGACCAAGGCCGCTTCCGCCATTCTTGCCGGAAACAAACGGATCGAAGATGTTGTCGCGAAGTTCAGGAACGATGCCGGGGCCATTGTCGATCACCTCGACCTGGATCGGGACATGCAGGCGTGCCGCACCACCACCATTCAGCCGACGCCCCCGTGCATAGGAGGTAACAACAGTAATTTCCGTCTTTTTTTCAGTGGCTTCAAACGCATTCTTTACAATGTTTAGAAACGCCTGAATGAGCAGATCGCGATGCCCTTCGACCGAAGGGAGAGATGGATCATAGCGCCGCTTTACGGTCAAATGGTCCCCATAGCTTGCGGCGGAGATCCGCAGGCAATGGTCGAGGATTTCATGGATATTGACAGGCGAAAGCGGTGTCTGGGCGCCACCGGCGAAGCCTTCCATCCTGTCGAGAAGCGCGGTCACGCGGTTGGTCTCCTCGACGATCATGCGGGCGAATTCCTGGTTTTCCGGCGACAGGTCGGCCTGCAGAAGCTGGGCCGCGCCCTTGATCCCGGCAAGCGGGTTCTTCACCTCATGCGCCAGCAATGCTGCCATCGATGAAATCGAACGCGCCGCGCCATGGAACATCGACTGGCCGCGAAGCCGTTCGGCAAGTGCGCGCTCCTGAAGTGTCACCAGCATCCGCCCTTCATGTGCGCGCTCACCCGATCCGGACGGTTCGGATGACCCGCTGTCCGGCGCGGTGCGGTCTGCAAATGGGGCGATCTGCACATTCAACAGCCGCAGCCCGATGCGGGGGCTTGCCACTTCGATGCCCTGATCGGCAACAGACGCCATCTGCGAGCGCGAGCGCGCGAGCAGCGCCAGCAGGCTGGAGTCAGCGGGAATCTGCAAGGACAGGGCGGTGCCCTTCAGCATCGCAGCACTGGAATCAAAAAACATCTCGGCGGCATGGTTCAGAAACAGGAACCTGTCTTCGCTGTCGAGAAGAAACACCGGGTTGGGAAGGCTGGCAAGAATATGGCCTGCCTCGCCGCCGGGGGGTTGCGCCAGCACCTCGTCCATCACGCTGCTTCTGCCTCGTGCAATCCGGCAAAGAAATTTTCAACAGCGGCAAAAACCGCGTTGGCGTCGGTTGTGTTGTTGGCGATATCCCGCAATTCGGCGGCGCCGGCAAGGCCATGCGCATACCAGGCAATATGCTTGCGCGCCAGGCGCATCGCCGGCGTGCCGTAATGTGTCAGCATGTCGTCAAGATGCTGTTGCATCATGACGTGGCGTTCGGCGATGCCGGGATCGGGGCGCACGGCACGCCCACGCAACAGGTCGCCAGCCTGCGCCAGCAGCCAGGGCCGCCCCTGGGCACCGCGCCCAATCATCACGCCAGAGGCCCCGCTTGCCGCCATCGCGGCACTGACATCAGGCAGGTCACGGATATCGCCATTGACGATCACCGGCAGATCCACGTCCTCGACAACCTCGCGAACGGCAGCCCAGTTGGCAGAGCCGTTATACATCTGGCACCTGGTACGGCCATGCACGGCCAGCATGGCGATGCCGGCATCCGCGGCGCGCCTGGCGATGGCTGGCGCATTCAGGCTGTGATCATCCCATCCAAGCCGCATCTTCAGGGTCACCGGTACATCGACCGCCTTGCTGACAGCCTCCAGAATGGCACCTGCCAGCGGCTCGTCACGCATCAGGGCCGACCCGGAGAGCCGTCCTGTGACCTTTTTCGCCGGACACCCCATATTGATGTCGATGAAGGTGGCGCCAAGGTCAGCGGCGATCCGCGCGGCATCAGCCATGATCTGCGGGTCCCATCCGGCAAGCTGCACCGACAGCGGAACTTCGCTCACAGTATCCGTGCGAAGCTTGCGCATTTCCGACTTCACCTCGCGCAGAATGGCAGCGCTTGCCACCATTTCGGTGACGACAAGCCCACCGCCAGCGCGGCGTACAGCGCGGCGGAACGGCATATCCGTCACCCCGGACATCGGTGCCAGGATGGCGGCATGCGGTACGGAAATGCCAGCGATGGAAAGGGTCATCGGATGCCCGCCAGGTCATGCAAGGGTTAGGCGCCAGCATGGCTGCTGCTGCCGGCTGCTGAAATTTCGGGCATATTGCACCAAAAGAAGGCAGTTTTGCCAGCCCTTTCGCACAGATGCCTTTCTGCAAAGATGTGCCAATAATCATGGACTTCGCCCATTTGTTTGGGGATAAGAAAGCGATGACAGCAGCACCAGCATTCTCACCCCCACAGCGCCTCGCCGCGGTGATAGTCGCCGCTGGTGGCGGCAGCCGCATGGGCGACGGGCTGGAAAAACAGTTTCGCGATTTCGCCGGACAGCCGGTGCTGGCGCATTCCGCGGCAGCCTTTCTGGCGCATCCGGCAACGGCGCGGCTGATCGTGGTGGTGGCGGAAGGCCGCGAACAGACAGCCCGCAACGCGCTTGGCAAGCTTGCGGATGATCCACGCCTGCGGATTTGCCCTGGTGGTGCCAGGCGCCAGGATTCGGTCAGCGCCGGACTGGCAGCGGTAAAGGGTGACGCGATCGAGCTTGTCGCCATCCATGATGCAGCGCGGCCCTGCCTCGAGCTTGACATGATCACCGCGCTGATCGCGGCGATTGACGGCGGGGCAGAGGCAGCTCTCCCGGTGCTTCCGGTTGTCGATACGCTGAAACAGCTTCACGCCGGCCAGGTGACCGGCACAACAGCGCGGGACGGGCTGGGACGGGCGCAGACGCCGCAGATCTTTCGGCGCGACAGGATCGCAGCCCTTCATCAGGCGCATGAGCAGACGGTGGAGATCACTGATGATATCCTGCTGTTTGAGGCCGCCGGAGACAGAATCGCTGCGGTGCCGGGTGATGAGCGGCTTCTCAAGCTGACCAGTCCTGCCGATTTTGCCATTCTGACGGCCCTTACCTCCGGCACCTCCGGCACAGGAGACCCAACCATGCCGCATGACGTCCCTATTCCCGACATCCGCACCGGCAACGGCTTTGATGTTCACAGATTCGGTGACACCCCCGGGCCGGTCATCCTCGGTGGCATCGAAATCCCGCATGAGCGCGGACTGGCGGCGCATTCGGACGGGGATGTCGGGCTTCACGCGCTGTGTGACGCGATTTTCGGGGCCCTCGCCGATGGTGACATCGGATCGCATTTCCCGCCGTCCGAGGCCCGCTGGAAAGACGCCGAAAGTGGCCAGTTTCTGGAGTTTGCGCGGGAGCGCTGCGCTGCGCATGGGGCGGTGATCCTGCACCTTGACCTGACGCTGATCTGCGAGGCACCCAAGATCGGCCCGCACCGCGATGCCATGCGGCAGCGCATAGCCGGCCTGGCAGGCATAGACACCAGCCGTGTCGCGGTAAAGGCCACAACATCTGAAAAGCTGGGGTTCACCGGGCGCGGTGAAGGTATCGCAGCCCAGGCCACCGCGACGCTTGCCTTTGCAAACGACCACCCCGGGTAAGCGAGGCAAAGCGATGACACAAACCCCGGCACAGCAGCGCTTATGGATGATGCTGGCGACATGTGGACCGGTTGGCCATATGCGCCCTGCCCCCGGCAGTTGGGGGTCGGCGGCAGCGCTTCTGCCAGCGGCCGGGCTTGCCATGATCGGGGGCTGGAGCCTTGAACTCGCCACCGTCATTGTCTGCATTCTCGGCATCCGCGCGGCGAGCCTCTTCGAGACGGTCACCGGACGGAAGGATGCCAAGGAAATCGTCATCGACGAGGTGGCCGGCCAATGGATCGCGCTTCTTGTCGTGCCCCTGGACTGGCGCTGGTGGCTTGCCGCCTTCTGCCTGTTCCGCTTGTTCGACATCACGAAACCGGGTCCGGTAAAGATGGCCGAGGGTTTCCCCGGCGGGTTTGGTGTCATGGCGGATGACATCGTTGCCGGCGTGCTGGCAGCGGTTTGCCTCTATCTGGCGCAACTTGTGCTGGCAGGCATGGCATGACCGACGCATCGCACCCCCGCTATGCGGCATTGGCCGCACAGGTGATCGCCGACGCCGCCAGCCGCGGAAAAATGCTCACCGTCGCCGAATCCTGCACCGGCGGCATGGTGGCGGCCGCGCTCACCGACATCACCGGCGCTTCGGCGGTTCTTGACCGCGGCTTCGTAACTTACAGCAATGCGGCGAAAACCGACCTTCTTGGCGTGGCCGAGACCACCCTTGCGGCACATGGTGCAGTGTCCGCAGACACCGCTGCCGAAATGGCGGCAGGTGCCCTGGCCGCAACCCCATCCTGCCAGCTGGCTGTGGCGATTACAGGCATTGCCGGCCCGGGGGGCGGCAGCGCCGAGAAACCTGTCGGTCTCGTCTGGTTCGGGCTGGCGGTGCGCGGCGCCGATGTCACCACGCTGAAATGCCAGTTCGACGGTGACAGAACAGCGGTCCGCACAGATGCCGTCGAGACAGCGATGAGATTGCTTCTGCAAGGTCTTGCCAGCTGACTGCACCGGGCTCACCCCCGGTGGGCCGGTAGGCCGGTAGGCTGGTGGGCCAGTGGGCCGGTGGGCCGGTTCAGGATTGTGTGACGCTCTGGCCGCTGATCTGTGCCGGCGGACGCCCATAGAGAGCATCGGCCCGTTCCTCGAATGCCTTCACCATGCGGCGCACGGCCTCGGTGAACAGCGTCTCGATCACGGATTGCAGCAACCGTGAATTGAACTCGAAATCGACATAGAAATCGATCTCGCACCCGTCCTTGTGCGGCAGGAACCGCCAGCTGTTGCTCAGATAACGAAATGGTCCTTCAGCATATCTCACATTAATTTCAAGCGTTTCCGGACTGAGCTCAACGTGAGATGTAAAGCGCTCTCGGAACATCTGAAATCCGATGATCAGATCGGCGCTGAGGGCACGCTCATCCTGTTCGCGGATGCGGGCAGCCATGCACCAAGGCAGGAACTCGGGATAGCGGCGCACATCGGCAACAAGGGCATACAGCTCTTCCGGCCGGTGTGGCACCACCCGCTTTTCGGCATGCACAGTCATGCGGT
>CENJ01065475.1_pt1 | contig 12114 bp, 15 predicted proteins | sample 356161 | NCBI WGS metagenome assembly CENJ01 (sample SAMEA2619531, study PRJEB7988) | marine metagenome | biome: marine biome (ENVO:00000447); feature: surface water layer (ENVO:00002042); material: "saline water (ENVO:00002010), including plankton (ENVO:xxxxxxxx)" | depth 5 m
AATATTGAGACATAGCAACAGATTCTGTCATTTTTACATTACCATCAATTAAGTAAGGGATAGTTCCCAACATATTTACATCTAAATACTCTTTCATAAATACTCTTGGAGGAAACGGCATCATTTCGAGTTCGTATTCTATTCCCATCTCTTCTGCAGTCCATATGGGTCTCATTGCTCTCGAACTTTCTGTACCCCATATTTTTATCATATTATTACCTTCGGAATTGAATCAAACAAATTAGAAAAGTAGAATGATTATAACTTATTAAGGAGAATATTATGATTGGAGCAATAGCAAAACTAAAAATAAAAGATGGCGAACTAGAGGGGTTTAAAGAAGTTATGAGAAAGCTTGTACAAGCTGTTTCTGATAACGAGCCAGGAAGTGTTTATTATCAAATGCATGAAACTTCTGACCCACAAACGATTATGATGATTGAAGTTTACGAAGATGAAGCAGCTCATGCAAATCATACCCAAACCGAACATTTCAAAACTATTGGTATGGAATTAGCACCTTTTTTAGCTGGAGCTCCAGAAATAACAACCCATAAGCTAATAAGCTGAAACAGTATTATTTAAAAGCTGTCGATGACGGTCTGATCGAATTTGATGAAAATCAAGTTCTTTTGATTGAAACTCTTGAAGAGAAACTTAACTGGACAAAAAAATCTAATTTTTTAGAAATTTTTAAGCGCTCAAAACTACCAAAAAGTATCTATATTTATGGGGAGGTAGGAAGAGGAAAAACTTTTTTGATGGATCTTTTCTTTAAAGAAATCCCGTCCAAAAAGAAATTAAGGTTGCATTTTCATAGATTCATGCAGCTTTTACATGATGATTTAAATCAACTTAAAGGGCAAACAGATCCAATCAATAAAATTGTAAAAAAACTTACAAAAAAATATTCTTTTTTTTGCTTTGATGAATTTTTTGTTGAAGATATTGGGGACGCAATGCTTTTAGGGAAATTTATGCAGGAATTTTTTAAATCGAACGCCTGCTTTGTCACTACTTCAAATATAGAACCTTCAAGACTTTATGAAGGAGGGTTGCAAAGGAAACTTTTTTTACCCGCTATAGAATCAATTGAACAAAATTGTGAGCTTTATAATTTAGATTCAAAGAATGATTACCGGTTTAGAACTCTGGAGCAGAACAAATTATTTTTTTACCCTCTTTCTAATGAAGTAGAGAATAATCTTGAGGAAATTTTTAAATCTCTCATAGGTATAAACAATGTGAAACTAGACGAAATTGAAATTCTTCAAAGAAAAATTCCAACAGTAAAATCTTCTAAAGGGGTTGTGTGGTTTGAATTTAACACAATATGTAAATCTCCTAGAAGTTCAATGGATTACATAGAGATTTCAAAAGAGTTTCAGACAATAATTATTTCAAACATGTTCAAAATGGAATCAGATGATATTGCCAGACGTTTTATAAGCCTTATTGACGAATGTTATGACAGAAAAGTTAAGTTGATAATAAGCGCAGAAGAGGATTTCAAAGACATTTATAGAGGTTTAAATTTAAAAGAAAAATACAAAAGAACGATTAGCAGATTAATTGAGATGCAATCAACTTCCTATCTTAAAGAGGCACATAAAGCTTGAATTTATTTTAGATGCCACTAGATATAATAGTGTAGAATTAATTATTAAATGAAAGAAGTAATAGAGACAAATTTTTCACTTGGCCAAGTAGTTAAGCATAAGTTTCTAGACTTCAGAGGCGTTATTTTCGACGTAGATCCAGAGTTTAATAATACAGAAGAGTGGTACCAAAGCATTCCCTCTCAAATTAGACCTAGCAAAGATCAGCCTTTTTATCACGTGTTTGCTGAAAATGATGACGTTTTTTATACAGCTTATGTATCTCAACAAAACTTACTTATCGATGAATCAAATGAACCAGTTGCGCATCCAGATGTAACTGCAAATTTTGGTCCTTTCAACGGAAGAGTCTATGAGATTCTTCAAGGCGCAAGAAATTAGCCTGCAAGTAATACTGAAATAACAAAAACTTCCATTGCTTTTCTTAAATCTGAATTGCTTATCTTTGATGGAGAAATTCTTATATTCTGATCAAGTGGATCTTTATTGTAAGGAAAAGTAGCACCTACCTTAGTAAGCTTTAATCCTGCCGCATCACACAACTTAAAAATTTTCTTTGCCTTACCTGGCTTAGAATCAAAAGATACAAAATATCCTCCAGTAGGTTTTGTCCAGATACCAAATTCTGGTGGAAGTTTTGAAAGATGTTTTTCAACAATTTCAAATTTTTTAGAAAGCAAGGCAGCGTGCTTAGACATATGCTTTTCAATTGATTTTTTGTCTTTGAAAAACTTAGCATGCTTGGCTTGATTGATCTTGTCAGAACCAACTCTAGTTTTTTCATAAAATTTAAGAAAATTGAGAAGTACTTTTTCTGAAGCGGCTAAAAAAGACACTCCTGCACCGGCAAAAGTAATTTTGCTTGTACTAGCAAACATTACAATATTATTAGTAGTCTTAAATTTTTTACATAGATTGAAAACATTGCCTAATTTTTTTGACTTTTTAAAATCATGAACGCTATAAGCATTATCGTAAAAAATCATAAAATCTTTTGAAGTTTTCTTTGGAAGTTTCGCAAGTCTTTCTAATACTTTAAGAGAATATATTTCTCCTGTTGGATTAGAATGTTTTGGAACGCAGATTATGCCCTTGATAGATTTATCCTTAGATACCAAGTGCTCAACATAGTCCATGTCAGGGCCTTCTCCAGTTAAAGGCACATTTATCATCTTTATTCCCATACTCTCCAAAAGAGCAAAGTGTCTGTCATATCCTGGCACTGGACATAAAAAAGATATCTTCCTAAGATTTTTCCAAGGCTCGCCATTTAAACCCAGAAAAAAAAGAGCTTGAATCACCATAAAAGTAAGATTTAAGCTACTAGTGCCATTGGCAATAACATTTTTATAATTCACACCCAACAATGATCCGCCAAGTTTACGAGCTGAATTTAATCCTTTAATTAATCCATAATTTCTTAAATCTTCTCCTTCGTATATAAATTTTTTATTTAAAATTTGGTCAAGTGGTTCAGAAAGTTTTAATTGTTCTTTAGAAGGCTGGCCCCTAGTTAAGTCTAAATTTAATTTTTGCTTTAAAATATCTTGATAAATATCTTTTAATTCGGCTTTTTTCATCTTTTTTATCTAGTCAGTATTTCTATATTATTTTTTAAAGCATATTGTTCTAATTTCTTATCTGGTGAAATTATAATGCTTCTTGGACAAACTTTAATTAATGGTAAATCATTTATCGAGTCAGTATAAAAGAAAGATTCTTCAACAATATAACTATTCTTTTGACACCACTCTCTTACTTTTTCTAGTTTGCCATGCGCAAAAGCTGCCTTCTTAAGTTTTCCAGTTATTTTATTATCTATAACTTCATAAGACGAACCTAGGTAAGCATCCAATTTGAAGTAGTTGGTAAATCCTTTGACAATGAAATCAAGTGAACCAGATGCGACTAATCTAAACTCATTTATATGTCTTTCAAGTAAATCAAAAGTCATTGGATCAATTAATTTTTCTTTATGAGTTTCAATAAATTCTGAAACTAGTTCATCCAAGTCGTCAACATCCATTCCTATAAGAGGATTTAAAAGAAATGAACAATATTCATCAAAATCAAGATTTCCAGACCTATAGTCGATTTCAAAAGCTTTTATTTTTTTTAAATAAACTTCTTTTTTTATGAATCCTTTAGAAACAGTAAATTTTGCCCAATGAAATTCACTATCTCCACATAGTAATGTGTCGTCTAAGTCGTATATGGCTAAACTTTTCATAAGAATTTTCTAAGTTCGTTTAAAGCTTCTCTATAAGCCTCTTTCTTAAAATCTACAATCTTCGATAAAGGAAGCCAATAAGGCACCCAATCAAACTTATCAAACTCAGGTGAAGGATCATGATCTAAATTAATAGAGCTGCTTTTATCTTCAAGTCTCAATAAATACCAAGTTTGTAATTGTCCTTTAAATTTGCCACCTAACACTCTCGATCGAATTGTCTTAGGAATATCATATCTAATTTCATGATTAGTTTTTCCAACAATTGAAACATCCTTTTTTTTGAGACCTACTTCCTCATAGAGTTCTCGGTACATAGCATCTTCAATAAATTCATTTTCATCGATTCCTCCTTGAGGAAATTGCCAATTTTCCGTTCCTTTTCTTTTGCAAATAAGAACCTCTTGTTTATCATTTAAAACCACCATTGCTACATTTTTTCTATAACCTTCCATCGATTTAAGATCGTATTTTGAAATTAAAAGAATTTGATTCTAAGTTTTCACCAAAACCATCGTAAATAACTTCAGAAACATTAACCATATTTTGTCTATCGATAGTTATTACTGTGGTGGATCTGGTTCCATAAATGTCCGAGGTAATGAATCTTGAATTGAATTCATTTCCATGATTGTTATTAATTTCTTTCAAATCAAATTGGTAATTTTTTTTTGGGCTTTGCATCAAACTAATTAAATCTGAATGTTTGAAATTTTTGGAAATAATAGTTTTAAAATCGTCTTCTGCACTTTTAAGTTTTTCAGTTTCAGTATTTAACGCCCTATTTCCTATCACTATTAATTCTGAATTAAACTTTTCTATACCTTGACTAGAAAAAACTGAAGAGCTTTCAAAATTTGAAACTATTAGATTAAAACCCATGTATTTTTCAGCTTGAATATTTTGGACATAATTTTGAGGAGAACCAGAAAAATTAAAATAATCTTTGACTAAATCTCCCCGAGAAAGAAATTTTTCATTAGGTTCATCTTTATAAAATTCTCTTACATTAGTTACAGCGGCAAATTTTCCTTTATTAGATATTCCCAACCAAGTTCCCTTTTGTTCAAGATCTTGGCCCGCCAGCAACCCATTAATATCGCTCCACCAAAACATATTGTTAGTTTTTCTCTTATAAAATTCATCTCTATTAGAAGCAAGAATGAACTTAAAATCTCCCTTGGTGGGATTAGAAACCAAAATTAAACACATATCAGAAAGTACCAAAGTTTATCAGAGCAAAAAGATAAGAGATAATGTTAATTAATGATTGAGATCTTTTTGTTACTTGTTGTTCTAGGAATTTTTGCGGGATTATTGTCTGGTTTTTTTGGTATTGGAAGTGGCGTTATTCTTGTGCCAGCTTATTTTTTTCTTTTTAATTTTTTAAATTTTCCTGCTGAAATAATTCCTCTTTTAGCTACCGGAACATCAATGACAACAATGGTGCTCGTTATACCAAATGCTGCATTTACTCATTATTTTAATTCAAATGTAAATTTAGAGATTGTAAAAAAAATGTTTGTATTTGTTTTTTGTTTCACAATTTTTGCTAGATATATTGCGCTGCAAATGGAAAGTGTGACGCTTCAACTGATCATTGCTATTTCTTTAGTTGTAGCAGCTTTCCAAGTAGCTATTGATGTAAAGCCAAAAAAAATTACTCCGGAAATAAATTTTGTAGAGTTAGCGCTTGTATCGTGCGGCATCGGATTAATCACTTCTCTTGTAGGAATTGGGGGTGGAATATTAATGGTGCCTTATTTTACTTTTAGAGGTTTATCAATGCGTGAAGCTATTGGCACATCTTCGGTTATGGGTTTTTTTATAGCCATCTCCGGTTCAATAGGAGGATTATTATTTGCCCCAAAAGGTTCGGAAAGTATAAATTGGATGATTGGCTCAGCTTATTTACCAGCAGTATTAATAGTTGGATTATCTAGTATTTATTTCGCAAAAATGGGAGCAAAAATTTCAAGTAAAACTTCCTCAAAAAATCTAAGATTGGCTTTTGCTTTAGTGGTGATTGTCTCAGCTGCGAGAATTATTTATGAAACGCTTATATGAACTTAATAATTGATCCTGTCGCATTTCATATCCCCATCCCTTTTGTAGGATGGTGGCCTATCTACTGGTACGGCTTAAGTTGGGTTTTGGCTATATTGACGATCCATTGGGTGGCAAAGTTAACCCTATCAAATAAAGCTAATTTTTCAAAAGACGACATAGAAAGCTTCTTATTTTATGGAGTTTTAGGAGCGGTGATAGGTGGGAGATTTGGATACATGCTATTTTATGGATTTGATCAAATCATTGAAAATCCTTTTTCTATTTTACGAGTTTGGGAAGGAGGTTTATCTTTTCATGGTGGTTTAATAGGAGTTATATTTTCATTTTTTTTATTTTGTAAAAAAACTAAACTATCTTTTTTTGAATTTTCAGATCATATCGCCTTAAGTTTTCCTCTGGGCTTAGGAATTGTTAGGATTGGTAATTTTTTAGGAGGTGAATTATTGGGACGACCAACAGAACTTCCTTGGGGAGTAATTTTTTGGAGCGACCCATTACAACTCTCAAGGCATCCTTCTCAAATTTACCAAGCTTTTTTAGAGGGGCCGATTTTATTTTTTATTATGTACCTTCTATCAAAAAAGAACATGCCCAGAATGGCAATGTCCGGCTCGTTTTTATCGTTGTATGGAATATTTAGAATTTTTACAGAGCAATTTAGATCTCCTGATTCTCATATTGGTTTCGATTTATTTGATATCATTACAAGGGGACAACTTCTATCTACGCCCATGATTTTAATAGGTTTAACCTTAATAATATTAGCTTTTAGAGAAAATAAAAATGCAACAATATCTTGATTTAATGCAAAAAATTTTAGATGAGGGGGTTGAGAGATCTGATCGAACTGGTACTGGCACAAAAAGCATATTCGGTCACCAAATGCACTTTGATTTAGAAGATGGATTCCCTTTAGTTACAACAAAAAAAATTCACCTTAAATCAATAATTCATGAGTTGATATGGTTTCTTCAAGGTTCTACGAATATCGCTTATTTAAAAGAAAATGGTGTTTCAATTTGGGATGAATGGGCCGATGAAAATGGGGAATTAGGACCTGTCTATGGAGCCCAATGGAGGTCTTGGCCTAATCCAGATAAAGAACCCATAGATCAAATTTCTAACTTAATTAAAGGTATTAAAGAGAATCCAGATTCAAGGAGGCATATTGTTAGTGGTTGGAATCCGACTTTAATAGACGAAATGGCTTTGCCGCCTTGTCATACTCTGTTTCAGTTTTACGTAGCTGGAAAGAATTTATCTTGCCAACTTTACCAACGCAGTGCAGATGTCTTCTTAGGCGTTCCTTTTAACATTGCTTCTTATGCTTTATTGACCCATATGGTTGCACAAGTTTGTGATTTAAAAGCTCACAAATTTGTTCATACTTTTGGTGATACCCATTTATATTTAAATCATTTAGACCAAGCCAACTTACAACTTACAAGGGCACCTAAACCATTGCCAAAATTAAAATTAAATGAAGACGTAAAAAGCATTTTTGATTTTAAATATGATGATATTGAGGTTGTAGACTATGAATCTCATCCTTTAATTTCAGCTCCCATAGCTGTGTAATGAAACTTACAGCAGTAGCAGCGGTATCTAAAAATTTAGTAATAGGTAAAAATAATTCTTTGCCATGGAATATTCCTGAAGATTTAAAAAGATTTAAGGCCTTAACTTCAGGTAGTCCAATAATCATGGGGCGAAAAACATATGAATCCATAGGACGCCCTTTACCCAATAGAATCAATATTGTGCTTACCCAAAAAGGATATAAGTCATCAGACGAAATAAAGATTTTTAAAAACCTTGATAATTTACTTAACTATTGTGAAGGTTTAGACAGTGAAGTCTTTGTGATAGGAGGTTCAGAAATTTATAAACTTTTGGAACCTTATTGCACAAGATTGGTTATAACCCATGTTTTAAAAGAATTTGATGGAGACTCGTTTTTTCCTATTAATTTAAAAGACTGGAATAATGTATCTTCTGAAAAATTTACTGACGAGAGTAGTGAATTAGGGTGTGAAATAAAAATTTATAACAAAGCTTAACTATTTTCTAAATCTTTTTTCCTTTGTTCTAGAATTTTAACTCTTTTAGCTTCTTGCTCTGTAAATGTAAGCCAAGTTAATGCCTGCTCTCTTAGTTTATCTTGCTTCTCTTCTTTCAGTTTCTTATCTTTGATTTGGATATCCGTTAATCTATCTAACGCTTTTCGGAAAAAAATTGTAGCGTCGTCGAAATTTTGTTGTTCATAGGAAACTTGTCCAAGCAAGATATTTACAGTTACGGGGTCTTTAAGTTTGCCTTTATCGAGTCCGAGTTGAAGTGCATCCATAGCTAAATCGTATCTATCGGTTGCTAAATATAATTGGCCTAAGAAAACAAACAACTCACCTTCTTCAGATTTTTCAGCAGCTTCCTTATAGAGTGGCTCTGCTTTTTTTAATTCTTGAGACATATGCCAGCCTTGAGCAAGCATTTTTATATTTTTCTCTTTTCTTTCAACGAATTCTTCATCAACTCCATATTGCAGAGCTTTAGCTGCTTTATAAGGAGCTTCTGCCCTCATAAGAAGTTGATATAAAGCTATGTATTCTGACTCTTTATTCAATAACCTTTGATCGTGTGCCGCTTCCAAGGCAGATAATTGGTTGCTTTCTTGCTCCAAGCCTCCGTAGAGCGAAGATAGTTGAACCCAATATCTTTTCTTAGGATAAAAATCTACTAATTCTTTGTAAAGAGGAAGCATTTCATCAGTTTTTTGCGCTTCATTATAAAGAGCCAAAAGGAGGTTATAAGTAGATTCTCTCGGTTTAGAACTGTTAGCTTTTGCTACACACATTGCAGTGTCCGCATTTTTTAAAGCCATTTTTTTCTCATTTAATTGCCAATGAGCTGCTGCCATAATATCGAATCCAGTAGAGCTCGGATTAGATTCAATAGAAAGCCATTCCTTCATCCTTTCAATAGATTTTCGATAATCTTCTCTTGAGTAAGCTATCTGTGCAAGACTGAAAATTACGTTTGCTTTGAGTCTTGGATCTGCCTCTTCTATTTTCAGAAAATTAAAATAATCTTTTTCCGCTTTTTTTAAATCATCTTGGCTAAAATGAACATACGCGAAGTAATACCACATTTGAGCTTTATCAACATTATTAAGAGCTTCATCAGCCTTCATTTCATTTAATATTTCAAGCGCAAGAATTAGATTATCTTCTTCTAAAGTTGGATAAAGTCTTTTAAGATATTTTTGAGCTTTTTGACTAGGAAGCTTTGCTACTCTTCTCTTGGGTTGTTTTGCAATATCGTATCCCTTTAAACACTTACTTAAGGTATACCCTGGAAATTTAAACTCTCTTTCTTCTTTTACTTCTTTTTCTTGACTGATTAGCAAAGAACTTAAACTAAATATAATTAAAGCTGTAAATAAAAATTTAAAATAGTTCATTACATCATCTCCAAACAGTTTTCAGGGACATACCCTGGCCCTTTTCCTTCACCTTCTAATATAAAGGTAATTCTTTGTCTCACACCTTCTACCGCCACAGCAACACCGTCCCTAATAAGTGGTTTATATTTATATCTTAACGCAGCTCTTGTTGCAGCTCTATCAAAAATACCAGGCGGATTAGATTGAACTACTACTGGCTCAGAGACTGCACCGAGAGGAGTAACCGTATACTCCAATACAACACATCCTTCAATTCCTCTTTCTGCTGCTCTTCTTGGATATTGAGGAGGAACTTGAAATATTGGAACGTAAGAACCATCGGCAAAAACTCCTTGTCTTCTTGCTTTAAAATTAAAATTTAAACTCATTGAATCATCAAAATCATCAACGGTTTCTATATCTACGTCAGGAGGGAGTTGATCGGGCTCAGGTTCTGCCTCTTCTGGTCTTTCAAAACTGTCAATAAGCTCCAAGTCTTGAGGGGGCATAACAATGTCAGCAATTTTTCTAGTTTTTACTTCATCTAAAGATACATCACCGGTTGCAATTAAGACGGCCATAAGGATTAAAGAAAGAAGAGAAACTGTGGTCCCTGCAGCTGCAGCAAGACCATATTTTTGATAAATATTATCTAAATCTGTATTTAAAAATTTATTGATCATTTAAAAATTAGGTTCCGAAGCAATTGAAATATCAACCACTCCAGCTTCTCTAACTTCATCCATAACAGCTACGATTTTTTCAGCAGTTGATTTAATATCGGCTTGAATAACGACAGAGCCTTGAGGGTTTTCAGCAATCAGTCTTATAACGTTGGCTTTAACTTGTCTGACGTCGATTCTTCTACCGTCCATGTATATTTCGCCAGCTGCGCCAATGGCAATAAGAATTGCAGCGTTCTCAGTAATCTCAGAAGTTTCAGAATCTGGACGATTAATTTCCAAGCCAGGTTCTTTAATAAAGTTGGCAGTAACGATAAAGAAAATTAATAAAATAAAAACTACATCCAACATAGGTGTAATATTTGGTTCTTCGGTTTCTTCTACAGCTTGATTAATAAGTGATCTTCTCATAATAAATTATTCGTAAGTTAAACGTTCTGAAAGTAAATCTGTTTTCTTTTTTACATTACTGTCTAGCCATCTAGCAGCAATGCTTGCTGGGATAGCTGCCATAAGACCTGCCATTGCAGGTATTGTTGACCTAGCTACTCCTCCAGCCATTGCTTTAGCGTCTCCTCCGCCTGTAACAGCCAAGATATGGAATACTTCAATCATTCCAATTATAGTCCCAAGCAATCCGAACAGCGGTGCCAGAGCAACGCAAACTCTTATAAACTCAATATTGTTTTTAATTTGTTGCTCAGCTTTTGAAATCAACATAACCCTGATTACATGTCCTTCCCAGGATTTATGTTTTTTTACATTTGACCATTCTTGAATAGTATCTCTTTCAACTGAAGGATGAATGAATTGAAAATACCAAATTCTCTCGAAAATAAAAAACCACATTATCAAAATTAGAAAGGCTATAAGCAATACCACGCCGCCGCCCTTTTCCAAGAATTCGAAAAGGATAGATTGCAGGTTGTAAAACCAAGCCATAACTTAGACGGATGAAGTCTCTTGAGTTTCTTCTGATCTAGCTGCAACCATTCCAGTGCTCTGTTCTTCAAGAACTGAAAGAATACCTTTCGAGTAATTGCTCAGGGCTGCTGCCATAAATGTTGTAGGAATTGCACTCATTAATCCCAACATTGTTGTAACTAATGCCTCAGAAATACCGCCTGCCATTGTTTTTGGATCTCCGGTTCCGAAAAGAGTGATGGCTTGGAAGGTATTGATCATTCCGATAATAGTTCCAAACAACCCTAATAAAGGCGAAATTACTGAGATCAGCCTAACAACCCATATGTACTGATCAATCGATTGTCTTTCAACAAGAATCTGTTCGGCAAGTTTCAATTCCAAAGTTTCGGTGTCGGTTTTGTTATCTCTAGCAACTGTAAATATTCTAGACAGAGGATTGTCACTTGATTCTTCGCCGCTTACCTCTTTTTTTATAGCGCTATTTATTGTGAACAAGGAATAAAATCTCCAGACAAATACTCCTGTAGCAAGTAAAAACAATAAGATAATTGTGTAACCCGTTATCCTTCCATATTGAATTTGCTCAAAGAATGACGGAAGAGAAATTAAATTTACTAGAAGCGCTCCTCCTTGAGGTCCAGTTGGATCAACAGCAAATTGCACAAATCCTGAATCTTCGTCGAAAATGTCATAAGAACCGTCTAAAAATCTACTTGGTTGTTTCGGAAGAGTTTCATAAGCTCCTCGTCCTGTTAAATAAGTTAAATACTCTCCTTCTGCTACAACGTTAAAATTTCCTATTCTGACGACTTCCTCTTCCGTAGCGTCACCATTATTATCAATTACAGTAGCTGTAAACCTTTCAACGCTTCCGGATGCAATTAGTTCTCTTGAAAGCTCATACCACAACCTTTCTAATTCTTCGATTGTTGCAACACTTACTCCTTCTCCCATTTTTTTAGCAAGATCATCAAGAAAAGCTTCACGTTCTTTACCAAATTGTCCTGAAGTTAAAGAAGTTTCAAAAGTTGCTTGCGTGTCTGTTGCTACGCCTTGTAAGTGGCCAAAAGTTTCATAAAGCGAACCCAATCTTGTTTTCAATTGATCCTCTAGAAGAGTAAGTTTGGCGTCATTTGCTTCAAA
>CENJ01032264.1_pt1 | contig 12108 bp, 10 predicted proteins | sample 356161 | NCBI WGS metagenome assembly CENJ01 (sample SAMEA2619531, study PRJEB7988) | marine metagenome | biome: marine biome (ENVO:00000447); feature: surface water layer (ENVO:00002042); material: "saline water (ENVO:00002010), including plankton (ENVO:xxxxxxxx)" | depth 5 m
TTATCCTTGGGAGCAACCCAGCTACCTCCAACACAAACTACATTTTCCAATGATAAATAATCTAATGCATTTGTTGATGTAACTCCTCCTGTTGGGCAGAAGCTGACATCAGGCATTGGACCTAGGATTGACTTCAAAGCTGCAATTCCACCATTTGACTGTGCAGGAAAGAATTTTTGAACAGAATAACCTTTGGACAACAAATTCATTACTTCTGATGGCGTAGCAGCACCTGGTAGAAGCGGAAGTTTAACTTCCGCACAAGCGCTTAATATTTGATCTGTTACGCCTGGACTTACTCCAAAACTTGCTCCTACTCGTTTAGCTGCATAAACATCCTCTTTAGATAGTAGCGTCCCAGCGCCTATTATTCCTTCCGTGGTATTAGCTGCCATGACCTCAATAACATCAAAAGCATTTTCCGTTCTAAGAGTTACTTCTATAACTCGAAGGCCGCCAGCTATTAATGCTTTTGCGAGCGGTACAGCATTTGTTGTGTCATCAACCACCAAGACGGGTATAACGGGAGCTAATTTGCAAATAGCTAATAAATCGTGATTTTCTTGGTATAAATTCATATCATCTCAACTTATGTTATGCCGCCGCCATATTTCGCGGATGTGGCATTTTCACGGAAAATCTTAAAAAGCTCTCTACCTAAACCACTTTCATTTTTAGTTAAGTCTATTTTCCTTGTTTTTCGAGCTTCGAAATCTTTTTCTAAAATATTTAATTCTCCAGTTAAAGCATCCAACCGTATCAGATCTCCATTTTTTATTTTTGAAATTGGTCCTGAGCTTGCAGCTTCGGGGCTCAGATGAATTGCTGCCGGTACCTTGCCCGATGCTCCTGACATTCTCCCATCAGTAATTAGCGCGACCTTGAGGCCTCTGTCCTGCAGTACAGACAAAATAGGTGTTAATCCATGAAGTTCGGGCATTCCATTGGCAACGGGTCCTTGAAATCTTACTACAATTACTAAATCCGTGTTTAGTTCATTATTTTTAAATGCACTTTTAACCTCTTCTTGAGCCTCAAAGACCCTGACGGGTGCTTCGATTATTTGTTTTTCCATCGGAACAGAAGAAATTTTTATTATACAAGATCCAAGATTTCCGTCTAATCTCTTAATTCCACCAGATTTTTGAAAAGGGTCGGACACGGGTCTTAATATTTTTTCGTTATGCGATTTTGTACTCGATGGTACAAATTCTATCTTACCATCAATCAGTTTGGGTTCCTTGGTATAAGTTTCTAAACCTAAACCCATAATAGTTTGTACATCGTTGTGCAGATACCCAGCTTCTAAAAGCTCAGCTATCATGTAATTCAGTCCACCGGCGGCATGGAAGTGATTAACATCCGCTAACCCATTCGGGTATATTTTGGCCATTAGAGGCGTTACACTTGATATATCGTCAAAGTCACTTATTTCGAGTTTAATTCCAGCAGCTTTCGCCATTGCAGGTAAATGTAGCACTAGATTAGTTGATCCCCCAGTAGCCATCAGCCCTACTATCCCGTTCACAAAAGCTTTTTCGTCTAAAATTTGGTAAGCAGGTGTAAAGTAATTTCCCAGACTGGTGATTTCTAATGCGCGCTTGGTCGCTAACTCGGTTAATGCGGTTCGTAAAGGCGTATTGGGTGTAACAAATGATGCTCCAGGTAAATGCAACCCCATAAATTCCATAAGCATTTGATTTGAGTTTGCTGTCCCATAAAATGTACATGTCCCGGGACTATGATAGCTAGCCATCTCAGCCTTCATTAATTCTTTTCGACTTATTTCTCCTGTCGCAAACTTTTGACGCACAATAGATTTTTTATCATTTGGAATGCCTGAGGGCATTGGGCCAGCTGGAGCAAAGACTGCTGGTAAAAATCCAAAAGTAGCCGCTGAAATAACTAATCCGGGAACTATTTTGTCGCAAACACCCAAATATATAGAGGTATCGAAAGTATTGTGGGAGAGAGCAATCGATGCTGCTAAAGCAATCACGTCACGCGAAAATAGAGAAAGCTCCATGCCAGGCTGCCCCTGCGTAACGCCATCGCACATTGCTGGTACTCCGCCTGCTACTTGAGCTGTCCCCCCGAATTCTCGAGCTGCCTTGCGAATTATCTCAGGGTAGCTTTCAAACGGCTGATGTGCGGAAAGCATATCATTATATGCAGTAACAATTCCAATATTTCCATTTGACGTTCTGGAAAGTGATGTCTTATCCTTTGAAGTACTTGCGTAGGCGTGGGCTTGATTTCCACAAGTCAAATGGGCTCGTCTTGGACCACTGCTTAGCTGATCTTGCATATTCTCCAAATATTGTGATCGGGAATCACGAGAGCGCCGAACTATTCGGTCAGTAACCTCTGATATAACTTCGTTTATCGGCATCGTGATTATTTCTTATTTTGTTAGCGCTAACATTAATACTTTAGAGTTAAGTCATAAAAATAAAAAACTCAAGAAAAAAGATATTAGCTGATGATAAGTTTTGTTAATTAAAATTATATAGTTGCCAAAGATAATTATATTAATTTCTACTTACAGTCTGTATGCAATTGGTCAGAAAGTGGAAATATTGGGCATGACAAAATTTGCAGTGCGACTAAGGGCCGGCATTGAAGCAAAAAAATTCCGCTATGGATATCCGTGGATCTACAGTAATGATATAATCTCTGATCGTCGTACCAAATCTTTAACTCCGGGTTCATTTGCGACGTTGGTTGATTATGACAAAAATCCTATTTGCTTGGTTACTGTTAATCCAAATTCAAAAATTTTTGCCAGAATAATGGATTTTAATCTTGGGGCTACTATTGATGGGAATTGGATAAAGGATAGAATAATCAAAGCATTAACTGTCAGAGAAGAAATATTCAAAGACCCGTTTTATAGGATGATAAACGCGGAGGCAGATGGTCTCCCGGGATTGATTGTGGACCGTTTTGATAAAGTTGTCGTGATCCAGCCAAATGCATTTTGGGCAGATAGCATGTGTAAAGTTATTGCCAGCTCAATCAAAGAAGTTTGCGAAATTGATGTTGTAATAAAAAATTCGTCTGGTCGGTCAAGGAAGTTAGAGGGTTTGGATGATAAAAATGCTGTATTTTTTGGTGATGGACCAGAGTTGCCAATATCAGTCCCTATGAATGGAGCGATTTATAAAGCTGATGTTCTTGGCGGGCAAAAAACGGGTCTATTTTACGACCAAAGGCAAAATCAAAAATTTGTTGCCGGTTTAGCTAGCGGCAAAGTAGTATTGGATGTGTTTTGCCACGTGGGTGGTTTTGGCCTAGCAGCTATCGCTGCTGGAGCTTCAAAAGTTTCATTTGTAGATAGTTCTGCAAATGCCCTTGAATTGGTTAAAATTGGCGCTGCTGAAATGAAGAAATCGAGTAATGTCAATACAATCCAGGGTGATGCTTTTGAGGTGATGAAGGAGCTCGCCGGCTCTGGTCATTTGTACGATATAGTTATTTGTGATCCTCCTGCGTTTGTAACATCCCGAAATTCTCTTCAATCTGGTTTGCGAGCTTATGAAAAAATGGCAAAGTTGGGCGCCAGTGTGACAAGAGAGAATGGAACTCTAGTCCTCTGTTCTTGCTCTCAATTAGCGGGTCTAACGAAATTTAGAAATGCATGCGTAAGAGGCATTGGCAGGGAAGGACGGCGTGGGCAGCTAATACATACAGGCTTTGCCGCAGCAGATCATCCCATGCATCTCCAACTTTTGGATAATTCGTATCTTAAGTCTTTGGTATTTAGATTATGAGATTATTACTCGATGCATGTGTTCTATACCCAACAGTAATACGAAATCTCCTTCTAAATGTTTCAGATGAGCTAAGATGGGAAATAAGTTGGAGTGCACGAATTTTAGAGGAATGGCGAAGAGCATCTGCCAAAACTAATTTGGAGGCAGAAGCCCAAGCAGAGGCAGAGATCACCATGCTCAAAGTCAAGTACCCGAACGCTTCAGTAAATAACTTTGAAAGACACATCTCGAAATTATATTTGCCCGATCAAAATGATCTTCACGTGTTGGCAGCTGCTATTGAAAGCAATACAAATATTATAGTCACACTAAATCTTAGAGATTTTCCTAATTCTGAATTAATGAAATATGGTGTCAGAAGTATTCATCCGGATGAATTACTTTACAAAGAAGCACTCGGTAATTTTGACCTTATCTCAAATTTAGTCAGTACTATTTTAAACGATTTTAATAATAACGACGCAAAAAAATTAAATGAATATCGTCTTTTAAAGAAAGCAAAGCTGAATAGGCTCAGTAAATTATTTCGTTAAATGCTAATTGGGTACTAAAATAATAAATAGCGCAAATATAATAAAGTATTTGGTGCCGAATGCTTACTTTAAAATTGATTTGCCAGCATATTTTGCCAAGCTTCCCAACTCCTCTTCGATCCTAATTAGCTGGTTGTATTTTGCCAATCTGTCAGATCGAGCAAGCGAACCTGTTTTAATTTGTCCACAGTTAGTGGCAACAGCTAAATCAGCAATGGTTGTGTCCTCCGTCTCTCCAGATCTGTGACTCATTACATTTGTGTAATTCGCACTATGGGCCAAATCTACCGCCTCAAGTGTCTCGGTAAGTGTACCTATTTGATTAACTTTGACTAACATTGAGTTCGCACAGGATATCTCAATTCCTTTTTTCAGCCTTTTAGGATTTGTTACAAACAAGTCGTCTCCGACAAGTTGTATCTTTTCGCCCAGTTCGCTAGTTAATATTTCCCAACCTTCCCAGTCATCCTCCGACATACCGTCTTCTATTGAAACGATCGGGTAATCATTCACTAATTCAGCTAGGTAAGTGGCATTTTCTTTTGAACTAAGTATTTTATTTTCTCCAGAGAAATGATATTTTCCTTCATTAAAATATTCGGTTGAAGCACAGTCCAATGCTAGATAAATATCGTGACCGGCTTTATATCCTGCTTTCTCGATGGATTTTATTATGAAATCAAGAACATATCTAGTAGACTTGATATTTGGTGCAAACCCACCTTCATCGCCAACACTAGTTGATAGTCCTGCTGATTTTAATTCTGCTTGTAAAGTGTGGAATACTTCGGAGCCCATCCTAACGGCCTCTTTTATATTTCCAGCACCAATTGGCATTATCATAAATTCTTGAATATCGATGGGGTTATCTGCGTGTTCACCACCGTTAATAATATTCATCATTGGAACGGGAAGTAATCTCGCAGCTTCCCCGCCAATATATCTAAAAAGGGGCTGGTTACTGCAAATAGCAGCAGCTTTTGCTACGGCCAAAGAAATGCCTAAAATAGCGTTTGCGCCGAAATTTGATTTATTTTCTGTTCCATCTAACGCAATCATTTTTTTATCAATATATTCCTGATCTTTTGAACTGCTCCCAACAAGTTCTATGGCTAATTTGCTGTTTACATTTTGTACCGCTTTTGACACGCCCTTTCCGTTAAAACGTGTCGGATCATTGTCACGAAGCTCAACGGCTTCGTGAGCACCCGTTGAGGCTCCGGAAGGAACTGCGGCACGACCAACAGTTCCATTTTCAAGTTGAACATCAACTTCTAAGGTTGGGTTGCCTCGACTATCTAAAATTTCACGAGCTTTGATCTCATTTATAGTAAACATATTTGACTTTCAAAAATGGCTGCTTCAATCGCCTAAGCCTTATTGTAGCGTCAACAGAAATACAATGTGCGTTAAAAGAATTATTAAAGTATATTAGTTATTTTTTCTTAATTGGCACACCATAAAGTTCTAATTTATGGCCTCTAAGCTCATAACCTAATCTAAGTGCAATTAATTCTTGCAACTTTTCAATTTCATTATCGACGAATTCAATAACTTTGCCGGAATTAATATCAATTAGATGGTCATGATGTTCTCTATCGGCATTTTCGTATCTTGCTCGACCATCGCCAAATTCAAGTTTGTCCAAGATGCCGCTTTCTTCAAATAATTTAACCGTTCTATAAACCGTTGCGATAGATATAGATTCATCGATGGCTGAAGCGCGGTTGTACAGTTCTTCTACGTCAGGATGATCAAATGTATTTTCTATTATTTCAGCGATAACTCTTCGCTGGTTGGTCATCCTTAGCCCTTTTATTTCACATTGGTCTAAAATTGTCTGGCTCATAATTGCCTCAATTAGCTTTAAAAATAGCAATTCGCATTATCTGTTTTTTATTTTAACAGTCGGAAAAGAAAATTTGAAATATAATTTAAATTAAGTCAGTATTTTGTGTGCTCGCTAATAAAAGAAAATTATTTTTATGTTCCACAAAAAGTAGCGGTAACTTTTTCATCTTTCCCTGGCGCTTTTGTTAAATCAGATTTTTCATTATAATTATAAGGATTTTTGAGTGCTTCATTAAGAGTATAAAAAGGATCAAAGTTATCCAAAAGGGCTGACTGGATAGCTTTTTCAATATTGTGATTACGAGGAATAATTGAGGGATTTGCTTGCCTCATGGTTTCCTTTGCTCTTGGTATGTTTTGTATACGACTATGCCATTTCTTTTCCCAAGTTAAGTAAGGCTTTTTATTCATAAAATCATAACGCGTAGTTTCGTTTGTAATTGAAGAGAAAAAATTGGTAAAATCTGCTTTCGATTTTGCTAAGATAGTCATTAGTTCATTAATTAAATGTTCATCTTTTTTAATAGGAGAAGTAATACCCAATTTAAAAGCAAATTGTATGTAATACTGTTGAGACATATATGCTGATGCCTCATTAATAATTTCTTGGAACTCCTCCAAGTTACCCGCTTCATTTTCATGAAGTATCAATAGTGAATTAGCTAGTTGAGCTAAATTCCAAATAATAACCTTAGACTGATTAGTAAAAGAGTATCTCCCAAAGTTGTCTATTGAGGAGAAAACTTTTTCAGGGTTATATTCATCGATAAACGCACAAGGGCCGTAGTCTATAGTTTCGCCTGAAATTAGACAATTATCAGTATTCATTACGCCATGAATGAATCCTATTCCCATCCATTTTGCGACTAATTCAGCTTGTCTTAAGCAAACCGCCCTTAAGAATTCCGCTGTAGTAGTTACATTGGGATAGTGTCGTTTGATTGAATAATCCAATAAAGTTTGCAAGTTTTTTGTATCTGATGTCGCGGAGAACCATTGAAAAGTGCCAATCCTAATATGGCTTTTCGCAATTCGGGTGATTATCGCCCCTGGCATCTTTGTCTCTCTATAAACAGGTTCGCCAGAGCTCACAATTGCAAGTGCACGCGTGGTAGGGACACCCAAACTATGCATAGCCTCACTTACTATATACTCCCGAAGAACAGGCCCCAGCCAGGCCCTGCCATCGCCGCCTCTAGAATATGGTGTTCTGCCTGAACCTTTAAGGGTTATGTCGTAGCGCTCACCTTTTGGAGAAATTACTTCTGTTAATAAATGTGCTCTTCCATCGCCTAGATCAGGATTAAATTGTCCAAATTGATGTCCGGCGTATTTTTGCGCTATGGGGGTACCGTTAAGCGGAAGGTTACCCGAAAAAATACTTGCTTTTTCAGCCAAGCTGTCAAATTGTAGCCCTAATTCTTCGGCTAGCGTTGAATTCCACTCCAATAATTTGGGATCAACAACTGGTGTCGGTGGTGTGATTGAGTAAAAGTTTTCAGGAAGTTGCGCGTAGCTGTTCTCAAAATTATTCATTTATTTAATCATAGCCTTAAATTGGCAATCTACCTAGTCGTTCTGTTAATAGATTGAAAAATTCTTCAGAATCCAGATCGCTAACAAAAAAAGTATTTGCTTTTCGATCGGTTACTCCCCACCAGTCTGCTACCGTCATTCCTAAGGTCAGCTCGGATTCTGTTTCAATTTCAACATTTATCTTTTTACCGGAAAAGATCTTTGGATTGATCAAATATGCTGTAACGCAGGGATCATGCAATGGAGCGCCCGATGAGCCGTATTTTTCTTTATCAAACCTTTCAAAAAAATCAGTCATTTCGGCAACTGCAATTCCAACAGGAGACTGCAGTTGACGGAAAGCTTCGTTTCTTTCCCCGGTCACGAGAGCTTTGTGCGTAACATCCAGTGGCATTGCCACCATGTCAATCCCAGCTTCGAAAACAATCTTCGCTGCATCAGGATCAACAAAAATATTAAATTCTGCTGTGGGAGTGATATTACCAACTTCAAAATATGCTCCTCCCATCAACACAATTTGTTTAATTCTCGAAACAATTTTTGGCTGTTTTAAAATTGCAGATGCGATATTAGTGAGTGGTCCCAATGGACAAAGTGAAACAGAGTTTCCAGGCTCTTGCAGGATAGTGTCGATAATAAAGTCAACGCCATGTTTTTCTTGGAGCTTTATTTTGGGTTCGGGTAACTTCGGTCCATCCAGTCCGGTTTTACCATGAACATGCTCTGCAGTAACAAGTTTTCTTTTCAATGGGCGATCACAACCTGCATATACCGCTATATCGGGTCTTCCTGCCAATTCACAGACAATCCGCGCATTTCTTTCGGTTAGAGAAAGTGGTACATTCCCCGCTACTGCTGTTATTCCCAAGACTTCGATTTCATCAGGGCTGGCAAGAGCAAGTAAAATTGCTACTGCATCATCCTGTCCGGGATCTGTATCAATTATTATTTTTTGAGCACCCAACGTTATCTCCAAAAATTAATTAGGTCAGTATTTTCTTTGCTTTCTCCCATAAAAGATCCATCTCGCTTAAAGAAACGTCTTTCGGGGATTTTCCTTTTTTTTCGAGCTCCATTTCAATGAATTCAAATCTTATTTTAAATTTATTATTAGTTTTTTTTAACGCAACTTCTGCGTCTATATTAAAATGTCGGCCTAAATTTACAAAAGTAAAAAGTAAATCTCCATACTCTTCCTCTATGTGGGATTTATGCCCGTTTAATGCAGCGTCAGAAAGCTCATGAGCCTCCTCGATAATTTTATCCAATACATTTTTATAATTTGGCCAATCAAAACCAACGCGCGCCGCACGTTTTTGAAGCTTAGCTGCTCTTACCAAGGCAGGTAGGTTGAGAGCCACATCATCGAGTACTTTTCCTTGCTGTTTAGACTTTCTTTCTGCTGCTTTTATTTTTTCCCAATCTTCTACTTGTTGTTGTGAAGTTTTAACTTCTTGGGAATTGCCAAAGACATGTGGGTGCCGAGATACCATTTTTTCAGAAATCTCTTTAATGACATCGTCAAAATTAAAATATTCTTTTTCAGACGCTATCTGCGAGTGATAAATTGATTGTAATAGTAAATCTCCCAGTTCAGTTTTTAAACCCTCCCAGTCTTTTCTATCAATTGCATCTGCAACTTCATATGCCTCTTCGATGGTGTACTGGGAGATGCTCTCAAATGTTTGCTCTATATCCCAAGGGCAGCCTTTTTCAGGGTCTCTCAATGCGCGCATAATTTCAACTAAAGCCGCAATATCTCCATGTCTTTCATTTATAATTTTCTTATTAAAAGGCATTGCGTCCTCTTGGCTTTTTTTGTCTGATACACTTTGAACGTTTAAGTCAAAGGAGTCCAGATATGCCAATAGTGAATCGTATTGCTGCATTCGATGCTGATATGAAAAAATGGAGACGAAATATTCATCAAAATCCTGAGTTAGGTTTAGATTGTTATGAGACCGCATCTTTTATTGAGGCTAGACTTCGCGAATTCGGCATTGACGAAATTCATACCGGTATAGCTAAATCTGGTATTGTGGCTATTATAAATGGGAAGGCGGATGGTGACACAATAGGTTTGCGAGCAGATATTGATGCGCTTCCAATGACCGAAACAACAAAGCTCGAGTATGCTTCAGAGAACGTGGGACTCATGCACGCGTGTGGGCATGATGGTCATACAACAATGCTTCTGGGTGCTGCTCGTTATTTAAGTGAAACTAGAAATTTTTCTGGTCGAGTTGCTTTAATATTTCAGCCTGCTGAGGAAAATGAAGGCGGTGGTCGAATAATGGTGGAAGAAGGTATTTTGGATCGTTTCAATATAAAAAATGTATACGCTATTCATAACACCCCTGATGTCGCATTGGGAAAATTTTATACCATGCCAGGACCAATTATGGCTGGAGCCGATAAATTTCATATTGATGTTGTTGGAGTGGGTGGTCACGGAGCTTATCCGCATGAGACAAAGGATCCGATTACCGCCGCAGTTGGAATTGCTCAAACGTTTCAAACAATTGTTTCCAGAAGTCGCGACCCGAACGATAAATTAGTGGTATCCGTAACTCAGATCCATGCTGGGAGTACAGACAACGTTACACCGGAAAATGCTTATATTAACGGTACTGTGCGTACCTTTGATAAAAGAGTTCAGGATATGGTCATAAAAAGAATGGAGGACATTGTGTTTGGACATTCACAGATTTTTGGACTTGAATGCAAATTACGTTATGAAAAAGGATACCCTCCAACCATTAACAGTCCAGATAACGTTAAAATAGCTGCACTTGCAGCCCAAGATATCTCAGGTTTTGATATGGTTGATGATAACGCAGGGCAGGAAATGGGAGCAGAGGACTTTTCTTATCTTTTAGAAAAAAGACCTGGGGCTTACTTATTCTTGGGTATTGGTGCGGCTGCTGGACTTCACAATACAAATTATGATTTTAACGATGATGCTTCCGTTTATGGAGCATCATTTTTTGCGCGATTGGTTGAAATGTCACAACCGCTAGGGAGATAAAATTGGGTTTGAAAGATGCAAAAAATCAAGTAGACCAAGCATTTACAAGGGATAGATACATTGGCCAGTCGTATGAAAATGCTTTTGGGGGAGCTACTTCATTCTTACGATTAAAATACAGTAAAGAGCTGAAGAATATTGACTTAGCAGTCACTGGAATTCCCTTTGATCTAGCAGTTACTAATAGGCCAGGGGCTCGTTTTGGCCCAAGAGCAATAAGGGAAGCTTCAACTTTACAGCCATTTGATCCGATCTACGGGTGGGATGGCTTCGATCCAATATCAGAGCTGTCTATCGTTGATTATGGTGATATCGCGTATGACTATGCTAAGATAAGTAAATTTCCTGAGACCTTAGAGGAACACATTAGTGGCATATTAAATAACTGTAATGGATGTATTTCCTTGGGTGGTGATCATTTTATTTCGTATCCGATATTAAAAGCATACAGAAAAAAGTTTGGAAAGCCGCTGGCCTTATTACAGTTTGATGCCCATTCTGATACATGGCCTGATGATGACATGGATCGCATTGATCATGGTACGATGTTTTACAAAGCAGTAAAACAAGGATTAATTGATGCAAAAAAATCCGTTCAGGTTGGAATTAGAACACATAACTCTGATACGTTGGGTGTAAATATTATAGACGCGCGGGAGGTGTTCGAGATAGGCCCAAGTAAGACAGCAAAAAAAATAAAATCTATTTTAGGGGATGATCCAACATATCTTACTTTTGACATTGATTGTTTGGATCCTGCATTTGCTCCGGGCACAGGTACGCCAGTGTGGGGCGGTTTATCTTCTATCCAAGCATCGATTATTTTACGTGATCTTGCTGGAATCAATATGGTAGGTGGAGATGTTGTAGAGGTTTCACCTCAATATGATGTTTCTGGGGCGACAGCGGTGGCTGGTGCTCATGCAGCCTATGAGCTAATCTGCCTCTGGGGGTGGAACAAAAGACGTTAGCCAAAATTATCAATCAGAAATTTTTTTAAATAATAATCGACGAGTAATGTACTTGACGGAAAAATATAATAGATGCATGAGATACTTATGTTGCCAATTGATCGACTTGACCAAATTGTATCGCGCTTTCAGTTTTTAGAAGCAAAATTAAATGAAGAACTATCTGGTGCAGATATAGCAAAAATATCTCGTGAATATTCTGAATTACGTCCGGTGGTAGATGAAATCAGTGATTATAAATGCCTATTGAACGCTCTTAAAGAAGCAGAGGAATTACTTGCTGATCCTGATATGAAGGCGTTGGCTGAGGACGAAGTCGCCAAATTAAAAATAGAAATACCAAAAACAGAACAAAGCCTGCAGTTATCATTACTTCCGAAAGATGCGGCAGATGCTCGTCCTGCAATTTTAGA
>CENJ01168930.1_pt1 | contig 12105 bp, 10 predicted proteins | sample 356161 | NCBI WGS metagenome assembly CENJ01 (sample SAMEA2619531, study PRJEB7988) | marine metagenome | biome: marine biome (ENVO:00000447); feature: surface water layer (ENVO:00002042); material: "saline water (ENVO:00002010), including plankton (ENVO:xxxxxxxx)" | depth 5 m
ATTGAACTTTACACAAACAATGCCGTAAGAAATCGGTTTTTATACAACGGTCAGGGTACTGCATTTAGCAACCAAAGTATAGTTTATCCAACCACTGACAACGCAGTAGATCTTGGTGGTGCGGGTAATAGATGGGATGATGTATATGCTACTAACGGAACAATCCAAACGTCCGATTCACGGTTAAAGCATGAAGTTGAAACTTCTGTTTTGGGAACGGATTTTGTCAAGGCATTGCGACCTGTTTCCTATAAATGGATAGGAGGTGAAAATGTTCCCATTGTTGACGGGACAGAAGAAAACGGCGACAACATTTACAGAACTGATGGTGATGGTAATTGGGTTTATGAGTCAAGAGCTGGTGCGCGAAAACACTGGGGATTTATTGCTCAAGAGGTCAAGCAGGCTGTAGACGATGCTGGGGTTGATTTCGCTGGGTGGACTCTGGCTGACAAGGATGATCCAGACAGCACGCAATCTTTGCGATATGAGGAGTTCATTGCTCCGCTTACTAAAGCCTTGCAAGAAGCAATCACCAAGATCGAGACTCTTGAAGCGAAGGTTGCCGCATTAGAAGCTGGGTAAAAGCCTTACATTTGGCCCCGTGACATCGCGGGGTTTTTTTATTAGATAAAGTTGACATTATTTTTTAGCATATAAATAACTAAAAAGGATAGATGTCACAGACAAAGGCACAATTAATTGGTGTAAGCAACGATACTACTACTGACAGTTTATTTTATCCTGTCTTTGTAAATAGTGATGGTATTGGACCAAAAACATCAACAACTAAGTTACAATTTAATCCTTCTACTGGAAGATTATCCGCAACATTTTTAGATTCTCTTTCTGATGAAAACTTAAAGAAAGATATTTCTACTGTTGATGGTGCAGTTGATAAAGTAAAGCAACTTAGAGGAGTTGATTATACTTGGAAAGAATCTGAAGAGAAATCTATCGGCGTCATAGCTCAAGAACTTAGAGAAGTTCTTCCGGAGTTGGTGTCTGAAAGTGAAAACGGATTGTCTGTGAATTATAATGGTATTATTGGTGTTCTGATTGAAGCAATTAAGGAACAGCAAAGACAAATTGATGAATTGAAAGGTAATTAATCATGGCAGTACCATCAGTAAATATTACAATTGAGCAGGGAGCAGATTTCACTTCCACATTTACGATTGCAAATAATGATAGTTCTGTTTATAATCTTTATTCAAGCACTGCTGTAGCGAAATTGAGAAAGCATCATAGTTCTACTAAATCTTACGATTTTACAACAACTATTACAATTGCTACCGGTAAAGTTAAATTGGATATGAGCGATGAAATAACAAGCACATTAGAACCTGGTAGATACTATTATGATATACTTTTAACAAATACGGTTAGTGGATTAAAAACACGAGTTATTGAGGGAATGGCGATGGTTTCCGCAGGAATTTCATAAATAGTTAAAAGATTTGAATCAAATGGCAGATTATAGAGTAACCTTAGATTCAACACCTGAATACACAGTAACTCAGGAGAAAGTAGTAGTGGCAGAATTTCTATCCCAATTAAGTGATGTAAATGTTCCAGATCTTGAAAACAAGGGAAACCATGTTTTAATTTATAATGCTGCAGCACAGAAATATGAGTTAGTTCCTGCTGATTCAATTCTGTCTGCAGCAGCTTCTGATAATATACTGCCTGATGATTTCATTGATCAATTGGATCAAGATCTTGACAATAAGATTGATTTTGATGGCGGCTCTTTTTGAATTATAAATATTCAAAAGTAAAATAGTAACTTTTTCCAAATGGCAGCACCGATTATTCAATTTAAGAGGGGTGCGTTTACAAATCTGCCTGGTTTACGGCAGGGTGAACCTGGTTTCACTACTGATAAGTATGACCTCTATGTTGGTCTTACATCAGAATCTTCAACTAATCAGTTCTTCGGTTCAGGAAGATACTGGGGTAGAGAGGATGGGACTGAATCCCTATCTCTTAAGTTAGTTGACAAGGATGGAACCAATAGCATCAACCTCAAAGGCCCAGACGCTTTATCTGGAGTCACTACATACACATTCCCAGCAGCACCAGAAGCTAACAAAATTCTTGTTACTGATGCGGATGGAAATCTTTCTTGGGAAGAAAATTTTAACATAGACTTAAATGTTGCTGGTATTGTAACTGCTACTGGTGGTTTCAATATCGGTATTAACTCTGAAGGAACTAGTATTACTAGTGGTCCAGTTCAAAACTTGAACTTTATTGGTATAGGAAATACATTTTCGTATAATCCAGATACTGATACAGTAGATATTGCGATTTCAGGAACTGGAGATAACCTTACTCTTGGAACTTCTTCTGACGGAGATTTGATAACACCTGGCGCTCTGAATACGTTCACGACAGAAACAAAGATTGTTGATAGTATTGATGACCTGAATGAGCTTGCGCTCAATATGATGAATAACACCGCAGTTTCTGGTTTAGACTTCTCTACAACTCCAGTTGCTGGTGGTTCGCCATTCTCAATCACTCTGACAACAACTGCATCAGGAAATCCAAATAATTATTATATTGATTGGGGTGATGGTTCGGTAGACAATACTTCTAATTCATCTCCAAGTCATACCTATGATGAACCAGATGGTGGACAGTTTACCATTACGATGGCAGCTAGTAATACTTCTGGTGTGGGTGCAGGAAGTTCATTTACAACATTTAAAACAAACTATATTACAGTTTATACTCCAGATCCAGATGTTTCATTCACCTTTAATGATGCTTTGAGTGGTGGAAGTGCAGTTACTTTTATTGATAGTGGAACTCCAATCTATCTGGAGAACACAACAACAGAAGTAACTGGATTTGATGTTGATTATACAGTCAACTTTGGAGATGGAATATCATTTGGAATCAATGGTAATGCAGAACCTGGTGGTGTTGGTGCGGCAAGAACAGAGCACATATACACCACTGCTGTAGAAACTGATACTAAATATACAGTTAATCTTTCTCTTAATTCTCATCCAGCTGCTGATCCTAATGTTATTCCAACTTCTGATTCAGCAACATTCAAGGTTTATGCTGAGCATACGCCATCATTTACTGGAATTGCAACGATAGGTATTAATAGTTTAGTTGACTCCGGTTTGCCAATTACTTTTACTAATACAACTGAGAATACAATCGGAAGTCATTCTGATTTTGGTATTCAGTATAGGTGGACATTTGGTGATGGTAGAATAACTACAGTGAATACTGGATCTTTTAATGATGGAGATACTAATAGAACTATCTCTAATGTATATAATCTTTCAGATAATGCTGCTGGGATCAGTTCTTCTTACACTGCAAAGTTAGAAGTCCTCTCTAATCACACCAATTCACCATTTGCTTCTGCTGACTATATCATCACTGTTGAACCAGAAGTTCGTTCAATCTTCTCTGGTGAAGCCGTAGTTCAAAGTGATAGAATTGGCGATAATTCAAGAACGCTTTATGATGGAACTGACCTTAATGGTAATGATAGAAGAATCGGCCTCTTTACTAACACATCACATAACGCAAGCGATTATGTCTATGGTTATGGTGATGGAAGTTCTAATGATATAGTTGCAAGCAACGCAGCTGCTGGTGGTACTTCTACTCCAATCGAGCATACCTTCCAAGGAGGTCCTGGTTCTAAGATAGTTACTTTAACTGCAAATGGAACTCCGGGACATTTGGTTCAGAACGGAATAGTCGATGACGTTACGATGGTATTAGAAGCGGTTCCTCCTGCTCCAACTAATATCGCGGCACAAACACTTTCAATGTCAAGTTCTTCACAAGGAACATCGCCTCGTCTCTGTGCAGACTATACTGATAATCTGACTAGTTATGGTATTGCGATGCCAGGATTACTTATTGGTTCTGAGGTTACGAGATATGCAACAACAGCAACCATTAAATCAAATACACTTTCTGATATAGATGGTTCTGATTCTGGAACTCTTTCTGCCAGATTAAATGGTGCTGATATTGGTTCTAAATCCTTCACACTGGCCAAAGGAGAGACTGGTACATTCGATGATCTTGTAATTACCTCAGAAGGCGATGCTCATGATGAGATTTCATCTACAATTTATCCAAGTGATTTTTATCAAGTTTTCAGTGCCAGAGTTTCAAAATCACTTGCAGAAATTCCTGTTGGTTTGAATGAGTTTGATTTAAATCATTCTGTTGATGGAAATTGTGAAAGTGCAGTATTCGTTAAAGACGATCTGAACGATACTCCAACTCTCACAGCAGGAACTCTTTCTGAAAGTAATTCTGGAACTAAGAGATATGTTTCGGGTATTCCTTATTATAATACTGGAAGTCCAACACTTGCATTGAGTGGTGTTGAAGTCTCTGATTTTACGGGTCAGACATATCAAGAAACTAATTCGCCATTTAACTTGACATCAGGAACAAACTTTGAGTCTACTTCTGCGAATGTTATTTCTACTCAGAATTACAGTTATGAAAATATTGAAGGAATAACTGATCTGCTTAATGGCAATGGTGTTCCGATAGCAAACACTGGTGTTGGTTCTGCATATGCTCTTGGAGACTTGAATGTTGATCTCACTTCTTCTAGTGTAAGATCAGTTCAAACAGTTAAGTTTCGTGCAAAGAACCCCGCAGGAAATGGATCTTATGTAGAAAATGACACTAAGATTCAAGTTCATACTGCATCACAATCTGGAATTAGCGAAATTGCAATCCCAGTTTCTGATTCTTTGGGTAATGGAGTTCACACTGATGATGGCATAAGAGTATTTGACTTTAGTGCAGATACCATTGATACTCCATCATTTACGTCTTCAACGGACTTCTATACTAATAATCCTTATACCGAATCTTCTGATCCTGGTGTTGAAGGTACAAGAGAAGCAACAGTTAGACTTGGTGTTCTGAAGCATGATATCACTGACTATTCAGTTGGATTTTTACCAGTTGGACCAAACAGAAGTGGCGATACCGGAACACAATATTTCACTTTTGCTTTCCGTCGCCAGGTAGTTGCTAATTTTGATATTAACATTACCTCGGCTTCTGGAATTTCTGGACTTTGGATTGCTGCACCTGGAACTCAGATAGATAGTGAAAGTGGATTAAATGGATGGTTAACTTCTGCCGAAGTTTTCCTTGGAGGTATCCCAGGAGAAAATGGAGATGGTGCAGCTTCAAATGGAGGTAATGTTATCATCCCAGGAGCAGAATTAAGTGGATCATATACAATGACACTTGGTGAAGAGAATATGAGTAACGCTACGGGCGATGTTGTTCTCGTAAGAATAGCATTATCGGCCGGCGAATCAATTTCATCACTTAGCATCGGAGTAGCATAATGGCCATAACACAATCACAAAAGGTTGACTTCCTTTGGAAAAAACTAGGTTACGGCCGTACTAAGACCGATACCAACTCTATTAAGAGAGCGTTTAACGAGTCAATAGCAAGTCCTCTCTTAATGAGGGGAGATAAAATTTGGCAGTCTGCTCACAGCATTCCGTCAACCATTCCAACAGTTAGTAGTTCTGTTGTAACTCTATATCCATCATCTGCTCCTGTAGAATGTGTTGCTGATATTACAGCTTCTACGAATAGAACTTGGAAGACTAATATTACCGATTGGATTCCGCCAGAGATTGGATCTACTTATCTCATTAGGGTATATGTCCATGACTCTGGAGATGCCGATAATGCGTCTACTCTGGGCACAACATTATTCGCTGCTGGTTCTGGAAATGATGACGAGTGGTTCTTTGATTATCAGTCAGGAGTTCTTCACTTTATTGGCGAAAATCTTCCCAATGGAGTAGATTTCTCTAATAAGAGTATTTACATTAGTGGTGCTCGTTACACCGGCCCAATGGGTCTTGGTGGTGTTTCTAGTGGAGATTTCTCTGGAGATGTTGACTTTAGTAGCACAACAAATAATACATTAGGCGATCCTGACACTGGTGCTGTTCAATTTAATGGTGGTGTTGGAATTGATAAGAATGTAACTATTGGCGGTGGACTTCATGTTCAAGGCCAATCTGTTTTTGTTGGTGTTGCTAATTTCCAGGGAGGAACAATTAATCTTGGAGATTCTGATACTGACAATGTAAGTTTTGGTGGTGAAATCGTATCAAACTTTGTTCCAAGTGATGATGCAACATATGATTTGGGTACTGGTGAAAAACAATGGAGAAATTTAAGCATCTCTGGTATTGTTACTACATCTTCTGTCGTAACTGATACTTTAGTACTTGGTGGTGTTGGAATTACTAGCATTACTGATGAAGATGACATGGTGTCGGATAGCAGTACTGCTGTTCCTACCCAACAATCCGTCAAAGCTTATGTTGATTCTCAATTAACTGCTCAAGATTTAGATTTTCGGGCAGATTCTGGTGGTGAATTATCAGTAGATCTGGATAGTCAATCCCTGTTAATTGCTGGTACGGATAAGCAAATCAATACAGTAGGTGTAGGACAGTCTGTTACATTAAGTTTTCCATCTAATGTTGAAGTTGAAACATCATTTGCTTCTCCTACAATAAAGACTGATGTTATTCAGCATAGTGCTGGAAACAACGCTGCTACTATTGACTCTCTTGGTGATATCACAGCTGCTAGAAACCTCACAGTTACTGGTGATCTGTTTGTTAATGGTTCTACTACTCAAGTAAATACGAACTCAGTATCTGTTGAAGATAGAACTATTGAACTTGGTAGAGTTGATGGTAATGCTCCAAGCGGATCAACTACTTGGGATCTTGGTGTTCTCTTTAATTATAATGATGGAAATTCTAAGAAATCAGCAGTCGCATGGGAATCGGGAGTAGCAAGACTTGTATTTGCTGCAGATGTTTCGGACTCCGGTGGTTCTTCCTCAGCACATCCACAAATTACTGTGAATGAATATGCTGCGATTGAAGTTGGTGCTCTATGGGTTAACGATTGTGCGGGACAATCACAAGTAATTGCTTGTGCTAATGGTCAAAGAACACTTGAGAATATAACTATAGATGGAGGCTCGTTCTAATAGAGTATGAATGAAACTGATTACCAGGCCGTAATTGCTGCATATCAGCAAAAGGCCTTTGAACTTTTTAATCAAAATATTGTTTATGAAACTCAAATATCAACTTTGAAATCTCAAATTGAGATTTTAAAAAAGGAGTTGGAAAACAATAATTCAATAACTGAAAAATCGGGGGAAACCTATTGATGGATTCCACCGATCTTTTTGTTAAAGTAGTATCTTTAGAATCTCAGTTGGAATTAGCCAACGCAAAAATAAGAGATTTGGAGAAAGAGTTAAAAAAATTGAAGGCCTCAAAACCTCAGAAATCTTAGAGTAATAAATATATCTAAGGCAAGCTCAATATATATTGAGTTTATGTCGGGTATATACCCAAACATGAGGAATTGATGGCAAACCCAAATATTAAAATTAAGCGGACGGCTGTTCCTGGAAAGAAGCCGACCGTAGATCAACTGCCTATTGGCGAATTAGCTCTAAACTTTCATGATGCAAACTTGTTTGTTCAGAGATATCGTCCTGGAATCGGCAGCGACATTATTTCTATTGGCGCTGGTGCCGTAGTAAGTAATGTTTTATATGTAACAGCAGATGGTGATGATGTTAATGCTGGCGAAAAATTAGGTGATGCAAAGGCAACGATTGAATCAGCAATTGCCTCTGCTACACCGGGGACAGTAATTAAGATATCTAGTGGAAATTACATAGAAAACAATCCATTAAGACTTCCTGAGCAAGTTAGTTTAGTTGGTGATAGTCTTAGAGAAGTATCAATAAGACCTCAAAATCCGAATGAGGATTTAATTCACGTTACCGCAGGAAATTATCTCTCTGAGATGTCTTTCCGAGGATCTGTCAATACTGGTAAGGCAACCATATCTTTTGATCCGGATAATATTGTTAACGTAACCCAGTCACCCTACGTTAGTAACTGTACTAATTTTATTGAAAATAGTATCGGACTTAAAATTGATGGCAATCATACGGCCGGAGATTTTAAGAGCATGGTTGTCGATTCATATACTCAATATAATCAGGGTGGAATTGGAGCATCAATCACTAATGGTGGATATGGTCAGATAGTTTCTTTCTTCACAATCGCGACTGATGTTGGAATTTATTGTGGTTCTGGCGGTGCCTGTGATATTACAAACTCCAATTCATCCTTTGGTAACTTTGGATTGGTTGCTGATGGGGTTAGTGAAGTTCAATCTGTCGGTATAGTAACTGCCAATGTTGAAGCCGGATCTAATCGTTTTGCACTAAGTGGTTTATTTGATAGACCTTATGATGGTCAAGTTTTATATTTTGATAATTTGTATTATGAAGTAGCAAAGATTGATATTGATAATGCTGGATCTGGATATACAAAACCCCCTGTGGTTATTATTGACCCTCCATCTGAGAGTTGGGGAATAGATGCTTCTGCTATTGCTGAAATAAACTCTCAGGGTGAAGTTTCTTCCGTAACACTTGTTTCTAGTGGTAGGGGGTTTGATTTTATTCCATCTGTAACATTTTCTAATCCTGATGTTGGAAATAACGTTGCCACTGGAAGTCTAAAGGCAACTCCAAAGTATTATTTGATTGAAAGTGCTACGGCAGTAACTGGGGATATAACGACTCATACACCAACTAGTTCTACTTATTATCCAAATACTGGAAATCTCAATTTAACCGTGGCCAATCATGGATTTAATGTGGGAGATGGTATTAGAATTGCAGATGGAGCAATTACTTTTACCTGTGCATCAGATGATAACAATAGTGAGCATTCCTATCCAAGAGCAGGAGATCCCGCCAGTAACAAATGGTTGATTATCACCTCAACAACTACGAATACTTTCAGAGTGAATGTGGGGACTTCTCCAGATACATCATCCCACAAATTTGTTTCTTCTACTGAAAATTCAATTAAAAGGAGATCAGTTGGAATTTCTACAGTAACGATTGCTGAAAATCTTCCATATCCAGTTTCGATTGGTATGTCGGCTCCTATTTTTGAGCAAAGTAGGATTCTGGCATCAAGTCACTCTTTTGAGTATATTGGTTCTGGAACTGATATTTCTACAGCACTTCCGCAAAATGGTGGAGTGACTATTCCAGAAAATGAGGTTGATTCTAAAAATGGTGGACTTGTAATTTACACCAGTACCGATCAAGCTGGTAACTTTAAAATTGGTGATGGCGTTGTGATTGATCAAGCAAGAGGAACGATTACTGGTGATGCCTACACCAAGAGTTTGTTCGCAAATATAACACCCTATATTTTAGCATTGGGAGGATAATAAAATGGCATTACCACTTAATATATTCAAGACTGTCACACATGTCCTTGGATCAACATCTGTAGGAATCTATACGGCACCTGTTGGATACTCTGGTGTAGTTCTACTAGCCCAGGTAGCAAATACCGGATCTACTACAGAAACTGTTACTTTCTCACATGAAAGAACAACAGCAGGAATTGCTGTTACAACGGAGATTGCAAAAGATTTTCCAATTCCCCCAAACGACACTGCTACTTTTCTTGACGGTAAGTTATCGTTAGAATCAAATGATGTTCTTGTTATTTCTGGGTCGAGCGGTGATTTGAAATTTTTAGGTAGTATTCTTGAAACACTCAAGTGATGTGGGGGAAATAAAATAAAATGCCACAGTTATTGAGCGGTAGATTACCAAGTGTAAGGATAGGGATACCTTCTTATAGTGAAGATTTAGCAACTCTATCAGTTGTTGGTATATCTTCACTGGACAAGATTAGTGCTGGTGGATCTATAGGTGAAGACGGACAATATCTTGTATCTACTGGTATTGGTTTAACGTGGAAGACTCTCACTAATGAGGATCTTTCAGTAGTAAGAACAACATTTGACTATGTAGCAATAGCTGGCCAAACTACTTTTGAATTAAAATATACGGTTGGATATGTTGATGTATTTGTTAATGGTGTATTGCTCGCACCATCAGAATATACCGCTTCAAATGGAAGTTCAATAATATTTTCTGAACCTCTATTTCCTAATGATAATGTACAGATAGTTGCATATAATCCATATACGGTTATTTCTAAAGCAGGATCTATTAGTGCTGGAGGAACGACAGGAAATTATGGTCAATATTTAAAATCTACTGGTGTTGGATTGGAATGGGAAGATTTTCCAACACTAAGAACGGAAGATAATCTTACAGCAACGGCAGGCCAAACAACATTTAGTGTTGCCTATAATGTTGGTTTTGTTGATGTATTTGTTAATGGTGTAAGATTAACTAAGAGCGAATACACGGCATTAGATGGATCTAATATTATTTTTGGAGAACCTTTATTTGCAAATGATGCTGTTGATATTCTTAAATATAATACTACAAGTTCTGGTGGTAGTGGAGGATTTGTAGAAACTGATACATTAAGTTCAGTTATTATTCGCGGAGCAGAAGCATCTACGGGTATTCAGGTAGGAATATCTACAATTAAGGAAGTATATACTGATGTTATTAGAAGAAAAACAGATAGCAGTACAAATACAAAAATTGGATTAGATTCCAAATCACTAAAACTTTATGCGGGCAATGGCACCCGAGCGAAGGTAACTATTAATGGCGGAGTTGGTATTAACACAAGTTTAAATGTGGTTGGTATTGCTACTTTTAACCAAGATGTAATGGTTGGTTCCGATCAATCTGCTGGAATAGTTATGACTTCACCTAATGGAACAAAGTTTAGATTAGTTGTTGATGATTTGGGAAATCTATCTACAACGGCAGTGTAAAAAATGATAAATAACATTAAGCGAGTCTAGTTAACTATAAGAACTATCTGATCAACGAAGACGGCCTCGGCTAACAGTTGAAATTGTTCCATAGGTGACAGAACGAAGATGACTCGTGGAACGTTCTACAAACTCATTCAAAGAAAAAAAATGGCATTTAATAGAGAACTTTCGCAATTTGCGAATTATCTAGAACTAGATGCGTCTGCTAATTATATCGGTATTGCTGCTGGCAAAGATGCCGAAGTTGGTATTGGTACTGTTGACACTGAAGCAAAACTCACCGTTGATGGTGATGTTAAAGTTTCTGGTGTTGTTACCGCTACTAGCTTTGATGGTATCTTCACTGGTAATGCTGATACTGCTACTGCATTAGAGACCTCTAGAACAATTTCCTTAGGTGGAGATCTCGCCGGTTCTGTCTCCTTTAACGGAACAAGCGATGTAACAATCACAAGTACAATTCAAGCAAACTCAGTTGATCTTGGAACAGATACAGTAGGTAACTATGTTGCTACTATTGCTGATTCTGGATCAGGCAATCTTGTCGTTTCTGGATCTGGTTCAGAAACCGCATCAGTAACACTGGATCTTGCCGATACCGGAGTTTCTGCTAATACATATGGATCCACAACTAAAATTCCTGTTGTTTCTGTTGATGCTAAGGGTCGTGTTACTAATGTAACTACAACCGATGTCGCAACAAACCTTAGTGTATCTGGAGATAGTGGCAGCACAACTGTCAATTTACTTGATGAAACTTTAGTTTTTGAAGGTGGTTCTAACATAACTTCAAGCATAGTTAGTAGTACTACTGGCCCTTCTTCTACCGTTTATGCAACATTAGATCCTTCTTCCACAAATTCAACAGGTCATTCTGCTCCTACTTTAAGTAATGGAAATCTGACAGTCCAATCAACCGACACTGTATTCGGTGCTATCTATGCAGATATTTTTGTCACTAGTGGTAAGTTTTATGTAGAAGTAACTAAAACTAGTGGACGAGTAGGAGATGGTAGTATTGGTATAGTGGCAAGCACTTACCAAGCAAACATGAGCGATAATCCATATATTGGTAGAAGATCTGACTCCTATGGATTCTATGGTACTCAGGGCAAAAAAGTTACTAACGATATTCACACAGATTATAGCGATATTTGGGGACAAAATGGTGATGTGCTGGGTCTGTTAATGGATCTGGATAATGGAACACTCTCATTATCAATAAATGGTGTAAACCAAGGAGTGGCATTTAGTGATATAGATGCATCATTAGGATGG
>CENJ01168261.1_pt1 | contig 12099 bp, 11 predicted proteins | sample 356161 | NCBI WGS metagenome assembly CENJ01 (sample SAMEA2619531, study PRJEB7988) | marine metagenome | biome: marine biome (ENVO:00000447); feature: surface water layer (ENVO:00002042); material: "saline water (ENVO:00002010), including plankton (ENVO:xxxxxxxx)" | depth 5 m
GATTCTGAAGATTGGAGATAATTTGGTGTGATCTTGGCTTCGTATACACCTGTTTGTGCAACACCTGCAATCGATTTTTGAGCCACGACAGAAGCGGTACCATTCACAGCTGTTGTATCTTTTCGCATTTCTCGTGACCAAGTGCTTGTGGTCAAATCAGGCCAGCTTAATCGAAGCCTTACTCCAGAAGTTGCGTTGGCAGATACGTTTGTAGGGACACCATTGACATAATTTCTAAGAATTAATTTATTCTCTTTTCCTTCTACAAAATTTAGATGATCATCTTCGCAATAAGAAGTCCACGAAGCTTCGATCTTTGGTCGTAGAAGAGGATTCCTTGTATGTCTACTTGAAAATCGTTTCACAAAATACGATTTGGTGTTGGTTTCAATAGCTGGGGTATACTTGAGCATGAATCCATGATTTGGAGTTCCAGAAGGATCTGCCCAATGATTCTTTACGAAGGTTGTTATGTCCATTTCTAGATCTTCTAAGCCTGTCGTAAATGTTTGCGTCGCTATCGCTGTATCAATACTATCGGAAGTACCTCCTCCAGATGCCCAAGTTTGGCCTGTTGCAGGAGATAACCAATTTGCATCGAAAGAATCCCCGAATGTGACCACATTGTCTCCAATCCCTTCTTCGAAGGCAACCTTTAATGGGCATAACTCAAGTTGAAAGTTTGCTGGTGCCACTTGAGTACCTTGTACATCGTACATTCTCAAAATAATTTTCAAACTGGCTTCCGTTGCAACAGCAACTTGATTCTCAATTTCCGCTTTAAGTTGGCTCAGATCGAAGTAGATAAGACCCCTCGAAAGCTCTGTGAGGTTTGGTTCCCAGGTTCCTCCAAGAGTTGCACACTCTTTTTCAGATTTGTCAGTGTGAACTGTACTTCCTACTGTACAAAGACCGGCAACGCCCTTGAGTGTAGTTTCACCATACAATTTGAATATGTCGATTGTGGATGCGTATCCAACGTTTGCACCGGTGGCCCTTGCAGTGTTATTGACAATCTTATTTGTAATGTACGTATCTTTTGAACCACTGTGATGAAAGATCATATTTGTCTCCTTATAGAACGGTGATTAGAATGTCGTCACTTGGATGTCTTAATTCGAATATTTCATGTGGCTCAGCAAAATAGATATCATCTTTAAGAGCCTGATCCAAGTTTTTAGTTGTATTCGAGTACTCCCTGGCATCTATTTCTCCGGAGACATTTACCAATTCGATTGATACACAAGAGATAACACCGGGTTGGTTGATAACAACGTTTGTTATGTCACTTTTGACAATTGGTTTTCCAAGTGCTATGCTTTCTCTTTGGTATAGTTTTGCAATCTCTCGTGAGATAAGCGAAATAAGTTCGTATTTGTTGGCACTGTGTGAGAATCTGCATGTCACTTTGATCTGGTAATTGATGATAGATGCATCCAAGATGTCCATAGCATCACCGATGAGTCGGAACTCATTAAGATAAGTAGATAGGTTCTTCTTTAGGGCATCGGATGAAGTCGTTAATTTCGATTCAGCATCCAATGATACAACATACAAGATAGAGGATAGAGCATTTTCTGGATTAGGCAACACATTAGCACGGAACACGATGCCAAACTCTGTTGGCAGAGTGTAGATTCTTGCCAACAGATCGTCGGTTGTTACGATTCTATTTTGCATTGTCCTTGTCGCAGTTACGAAAGATTTAAGTTGGCCCAGTGTCGGCGCTGCAGCTCCACCGTTGGCTGCTTTCGGATTTGAGATCCCAATGGAGTTCCTAATGTCTTGAGCGGTCGCAAAGGGTACGCCTGGGAGGAATGTCATATCAATTTCATTAACTGTTCGTATCTCATCAGGCTCTACATTGTGATTTGCACCACCACCATGCCTATACACAATCGTCAGAGTCGTATTTGTTGGAGATACACCAAGTGAAGTGGTTTTCAACAACCTATTTGGATCCAAAGAATACGCAGCGAACGTTTGTTTACCATAGAGAGGGAGTGCCATGTCTGAAGCATCAGGTACTTTTGCCTCTAGTATATTCGAACCATCCCCAGAACCAAACCGTAAAACTGTTTCACGTGTATTGATGGATGTTTCAGTAACATATCTGTATGGTGTTGCTATCACTTCGATTGATGTATCACCATTTGATAACCGGTTTTTCTTAAACACGGTATCTTGCGAAAGAGATTCAACTTCATAATAGTCATTACCATCTGAATCAAACACTCGTAGTATCGAGGAAACATGTGGTTCATCGATTGCAACCGTCCTGAAAGGAATAAATGCACTCGAAAGTACCGATGTTTGTGTTTCTACAACCCCTGATACACATAATCCTGTCATCTTGAATACGAAAGAGGTGATAATCCCACTGGCATCTATTATAGGAGTTGTTTCTGCAATGAATGTACCGTTCTGTGTTTTCTTCTTGAAGTCTAATTCTTCTGTCAGGTTGAAAGTTACTCCTCCTCCGGAGGAAACAACACAATTATCTTTGATCACTGGAAGGTTAGTTTCGTTTGGAACATACAGTTTGGTAACAGGATCCTGTACAGAGGGTACCTCAATGTAGAAGTCGACCTCGACACTCGCTGGAGAATTGCCATTGATCTTAATTCCGGCGTTCCTTACCATGGTTTCTATATTCCCAGCCTCTACGACAGTGACTGGATTCAACTCTTTGAACTGGTGATCTAGATAGTACGACATGTTATCGCCGACATAAGCTGCCATATCCAAAAAGAGGCCTCCCATCGAAGCTTCACTAAAGTCTTGTATCTTATCTTTGAAATACGTACCGGCATATTTGACCAATTCATTTCTGAAATCTTGAAAATCGCGATTTAAGTACGAACGATTTCGCTGGATACCGAACTTTTTCTTTATATCATCTGACATTGTTATCCTCCAACATATAGCATTACTTCAAGCGATCTTAGAATATCATCTATTGACGGTATTTTATACGTCACTTGAATACCAACCTTTGCAACAGTGTTTTCATCGAGTGGATCCACATAGGTTTGAAAACCAATTAGCGTTACAAACGGCATATATTTCCCAACAGTATTCCTGATTTTAGAAATTGCTAGTTGATCTCCTGCCTCGTTACCAAGGTCGAACAATATAGGCCGAAGATCTGCTCCGAAGTCTGGAAAACCCAATCGTTCACCATGGTTCGTTAAGATTAGGTTTCTTAAATTGTCTGATATGACTTTCGTTATATCAGAGTGCATTGTAAACAATCCTTTGCCGAGCTCGATTCGCAAGGGTGTTTGTATCCCGATCGGTGGTTTACGAACCTCCGGCGAGACAAAGTCACTCTGTTCTGATATAGTATTGCCGGAACTTTTGAACGAATAGCTCGTAGTTTTCGTTGTCTTGAACAAACTCATAAGATCACCTCCTCAGTAATTAGGTCTCTGACGAATTATCTAGACAAGATTTCCGGAAGTTGTGACAGTTGCAGCTGCAATTACCGCTGCAGACCCCGCTGGTGTGGGTACAGGAGCTGCAATCCCAGTAACAGGACCACCGCCTGAGGTCATCACTTGGGCTTGTAGAACATACTTGTGAATAGCTTGAGCTAATGCTGCATAGAATTTTGCGTTGATTGCGTCCCTTTGAGCTGCCACAAATGCTTCCTTATTTTCTTCCATCGCTTTTCTTTTATCATCGAATGCTTTCTGGATATCTAGTTGTAGTCCGGCTACGGCAGTAGATAATGGCATATTATTCTCCAAATATACGAGTCGACTGAATCGTGGTTATATTCTTTTGTGCAGTCGACAATTTTGTCTTCAGACTATTGACTGCAGCTGTTATTTGAGGGGAAGGTGCGTTCATAGGGCATACATGGCCAGCCATTGTATCACAGAAGCTTGTCATTGCATCGTGTACATCGTTGAGGTACTGTTCCAAAACGGAAAACTTCACGTATGGATTCATCTTACCCTCTTCAAAAGGTCCTTCTGGTTCGGTTTCTTCGTGGCCACCTTCATCTGCAGACTTTCCTAGGAAGATCTTCTCCCCCACTAGGTGAATAGTTCCATCGGGTTGGATCACTATCAAGGCACGATTTGGCTCATCGGCTTCTGGGTCACCTTCTTTTATTATTCGAATAGAACCTTCTTCTCTTGCAACTATTCGAATCTGATTGGTTTTGATGGCAACAGAAGGGCCTTCTTGGTCTTCGAGTGGTGTACTTCCTGCTAAGATCGGTGATTGTTCCGAAAGTGTAAGCTTTTGATCGACAGGCGAGTTCATTGATACGTAGATTCGAGATAGATCAGTGTGGAAGTCTGGATCACCCTCTGCATTATTCTTTGGAATGTCATTCAAGTTCGATTGTTTGTCAATCTCAACCGTCCCAATTGCGTTCTGTACTGTCAGACCAACAGTTCGTGGGGGCTCTGTACCTTTGGCTTCCGGAGTCGTGGGCTTAAATTCATCGGAACCCTTTGGCAATGCACCTCTTCCAACGACTATATCAATGGTTCCTCGCCCTGCTTCCCAGTCAATATTCGAGTTTGACTTAGAAAAATCTTCATCATTCTTAGACCACCCTCGGTCTGTCGACAGAGAAATAAGGGTATTATGTGATCCCTGTAGTACCAAATCACCATCTTGCGGTTTGAATCGGGGGACAACCTCATGTTGGGCTGGCTTGTATTTGGCGTTTGAGATCACTTCTTTGGGTTTGGCATCTTCTTGGTTCACTGCCTCACGACCAGAACGCTTGCCAAAGCCTGATAGGAAGTCCGGTATAAAGTTTCTCTTCTTGCCTTTGGACTTTTCTTCTTTGTCTTTTGCATTATCGACGGGTGCTGTCGGTGTGATAAGATCTCTATCGACGTGTGTGTGGTTCACATCTTCAGAAATAGCAGACCCTGCAACCCGAGAAAACCAGTATTTACGACCACCAGCCACTGTAGTCCACACTGTTTCGCCCACAGACGCTGGTAACATGATATGCGATTGCATAAATGGATATACAACCTCATACGATTTATCTACTTTGTCAGCTACAGGCTTAATTAAAAGACTACCTCGTGGTGCACGTTGCAGATCTACATAATTTCTAATCGATTTTTTGATCTTTGCATTCTTGTTGATCGTTGCAAGCGCATCATCTGGGTCTGAGATGGTGATCACAACAATACCTTTTTCGAATGTTGCACCGGAAGGTTTTGCTTCTTGGGATGCTATGGCAGCGCCTGACTGCAAGAACTGATTGTCAGTGGAAGTTGCATCCACTCCTACGTTCGGTGCAATCTGAGTTTCACCCGAAGTGACAACCTCATCTGGATTCTCTTCGTTTCCGTTCGCGGCATCTGCCTTATCTTTAGCATCACCAGACATATTAACTTCCTGAGATTTGTGCGAATAGGTCGTTTGTGTCCAACTTGGCGGCTTTTTCTTCCTCTTTGGAGATAAGTTCTGCAAGTTTTAACAGTTGATCGTTCGCTTTGTTCATTCTTTCGATGTATTTGGCCATCATAGGGCCTAGAGTTATGTGATCCGCCTTATCACCCGTCATCGTTCCATAAACGTCTGTGAATAACATGTAGGCATTCATGCGGTCAACGATTGCATTTTCGTATATTTCACGCCACAAGTGTTTCTTTTTGTCTTCGAGATTGTCGATACTGTCCAACAAGTCACCGAACTGTTCGGTTTTCTTGGGTATATCGTCGAATGTCATGACTGGATCTTTTCCTTTACTGCTCATAGTATATCAAACTCCTTTCCTGGGCCATGTATCTGTCGATAAATATTGCGTATAGACGACATACACACAGACAATTGCTTCGAATTAAGGCCTGTCATATCTCTTACGTACACAAATATAGCTCTCTTATTTAAGAAATCGAGCTCATCAACACGATTAAATATTTCAATGATCGCATCAATACAGGCAACCTCTCGGTCATTCCGGACTCTCTTCCTGATTTCTGTGAACATCTGCCGAATCTCTTCGACTTTTTCCTCTTGTTCCATCGCAGAAGACGGTGGGGAGGAGTATTGTCCATTCTGATGGAACAATGCATCGACGTTTATGTCGTTATCAGGGTCATCAATGGATACCATACGATACTGACGTTTATTCTTTTTGCGGCTGTGGATGATCAACCAGTGTTTCGCTACGACATTAAAATACGAAAATGCTCGATGACCTTTGGTATGGTCGAACTTATGAAGTGTTTCGTAGAGGTTAATAACACAGTCTTGTTTCAATACATCGACATTGTCATGTTGTTTGTGAAAACCATATACGTAGATAAGGTTCTCCGAAAGCTTCTCAAGAGCCTCTCGTATTATATTTGTATACAAGTGCTCTTTTTCCTTCGTGCAATCCGACTGACAGAACTGTACAATCGCTTCTTGATGTTCTTTCCGAAAGTATCCTTTGTTTTTAGCCTTGGATTTACCCCTTCGTTTAACTATCTTCTTCTTCGCCATCTTCGATCTCCTCTAGGCGGCCTATCTCATTTGCAACATATAGGATGCTTTGTTGGCAAGCTTTTATATCTGTGACAACTTGACGAATCTGAGGCGAATCATAAAAGAGTGGGATTTCCAAAACTTTCGAAATTGATTCGTATCTATCGTCTAATCTATCCAAAGACTCCTCTAATGCATCCTCCATTCGTATTAATGATCGGCCGAATTTGTAATTATAATAAATCGATATACCTAACAGAACTGTGATGAGTACCGCGTACCCTCCGAGTGCCCAAATCATTTCCACCTCTTCCAAAAAGTATCGTATTTTTCGCTGATTGCTTCGAAGGAATACCGCTTCAGAAGCTGTTTTTGTAGTGTCTCTGTGTCGGGCTTGTCCCCTTTTACGAAGGATTCAATTGTTTCCCTTGCTGTTGGAATGTCTGGATTGGCCCATTGTGCACCCTGAACAAAGATGTTGTCATCAATTTTCGACTGAGGGATAGGCTCTATCCTTCCTCTGACCTTGGTCCATTCGCCCAAATTGAGAAATTCAGTGTGAGCAGACCAGTTTGTTGCGCATATAGGAAGACCACACGCAGCTGCTTCAAGTAGTGGTAACCCAAAACCTTCACCGTGCGTAAGGGATATTAAACCTTTCACCTTCTGATGCTTATACAATGACGACACTTCCTTCTCATTTAAGTATCCGTGAAGGAAATAAACTTTTGGAAATGCTCCTTTTCGGACTTGTTTGAGTACATTTTCCAGTTTCTTCTTCGTAATGAATCTATCTACTGACGAATTACCTCCAGAGTTTGTCTTTATAATCAGACCCACATCTGGGTCATCCTTGAAAACATCGCAAAAGAGGGCTAGCAATGTGGCTGTGTTCTTTCTATCTGTTTCGTAATCTCCGCTCATCTGGCCAAACATAAGATAATTGTCGTTCGTTTGGAAAGAAATATCCAATGATGTCGGTTCATCGAGGCATGCATCAAAGAAAGACTCTGGAATAACTGTGACTCTTTTTGATTTTAGCCCGGTGTTTACCAAACATCTCTTTGCAAATTCGCTAGGAACGATCACATGATCCATTCTTTTGGCGCATGTGACCCAATTCGGATTGCATTTATCAGTTTCCACCACGGCACTAACTCCGAAGTTTCGCTTTGCAAGAGAAGGTGACCATTCGTTGGGTAACATTATCTGAAATGAAACATCTGGTTTGGACTGTAAAGGTGTGGAAGTTTCCATGATCTGATCTACAAGACCATCACACTCGGCCCTGTCGGTATACCAAGGCGTGTTTCCCCAAGGAGTAATGTCGGTAGTAACACGAAAGTTTTGATTGAAAGCCCACCTACAGATCTGCCGAGCATGCACACCATACCCAGAGATCGAAAGGAGTGGTCCTTTAATATGAACATGTGTCATTACATTACCTCCATCTTGTATCGATTATACCGACTTTTCCACGTTTGGATAGTATCAGTGATCAATGAGTCCCACTGAGCTATGCGTGAATCGTAATTAAATTCGTGATTGGCATACTCTTTCACTCTTTCACATAACATCTTGTAACCTTTCGGAAGCTGTTTGATGTGGTACATATCGTAGAGTGCCTCTGTAATCGTATCAACCGACGTATAGTCTTCCAAAATGTACGGAACTGTTTGGTTTCCGACCATTGTTTGAAACTCAATCGGAAGAGCAATGCCATTCTGGGCCCCTGTTCGGTGATCAACTACCTGTCGAGTTTGCCCACCGGTCATAGGAGCAATAATGGGAGTTCCAGTCATCATAGATTCGAGAGTGGAAAGACCGAAACCTTCACTATGAGAGGTGTTAATCGTAAAGTCTGAAAGGTTATAGTACTCATTCAATTGGTCAAACCCCACTCTTTCGGTACTGAAGACGATGTTATCTTGAAGATCGAAGTAGTCTCGAAGAGCTAGTAGGTTTGGTCCTTCGGTGTCGAATGGATCTGTATGCATTAGTAGGACCGCTTTTCTGTGACCTTCCTCTTTTTCCAACCTATCAAGAAACTTAGACCATGCCCAAATAAGGTCATTAGGACGTTTCCTACGTGCATTTCGATTACTCCAGAAGCCAACAAACCAATTTTGCTTGTTTGGGAGCCATTTCTGTTTAGCTTCTTTCTTCTGGTCGGTGGTGAACTCGAAATAGACATCATCAGGAACGGTATGGGGTACGAAATGTGTCTTGTCAGGGAACCTTGGATGGATCTGGCTATACGTATGGTGGGAATGACAGGCGATTAAATCGGTTGCTTCGTAATACATTTGGTTGAACTCGGGGTATGGACCGTTATCCCAAACATGCCAGTAGGCAATGGGACATGTTTGGTGTATCTCGTCTTCCATCGAGAACAACCAATGGAAGAACCTCGGGTCTGTGAAGATCAATACGAGGTCAGGTTTTTCGGTTGCAAGGGCCAAACGAAGCATGTCTGGTGTTCCAAAGCCATCCGTCGGCTTGATGATAAAGTCATCATTGACCCTCGCGATGTTATAATCCTGATGTTTCATCGCTGCGCCGAACTGCCGGAATGTGTATTTTCCTGTATCGACCAATCCATTGATCAGGAAACGTGATTGTACACCCACACCAGAGGTGCTTAGTGCATGGTCTGATAGCATCAGAACCTTTTTCTTACCATTGCCCGCCATGACAGTGCTCCGTTTGTTTGAAGGGACAGAACCTACAGGAGTTGTAATTCCTCAATGCAAATCCTTTTTTGACATTTTTGATCATTGAGTCGACCATCTTATCAGCTTTTTCGATGAACTTAGGGCCGACACTTACTGTAAAGAGGTCAATAGCTCTTGGTGCTTTTCCTCCTCGTTTAAGAAAGACGTATGCACAACGTATATCTTTAAGTGGCATGTCAAGTTTTCTTGCAAGATACCGTTTATAGAGGCCGACCTGCGCTGTTTTCAAGAAGTCTCGCCGTTGTTTAGCCAACCATCCCGCCTTCCCAGTAGTCTTCCAGTCGATCACCCAAAGCAGTTCTTTACCCTTTGCATCGGTAGTCTTGATCATTGCATCGACAAAACCTTTGAAGCTGACATCATCATGTCCTTCGATGGGTTCGTATAACTGGTGTTCTGCCTCTACCAACTCCCAGTTGGGGAATGTAAGCTGCATAAACATGGGAAACTCTCGTAAAGTGTTCTCTGCGTATCCTTGCCAAACAGCGACCGGCTCGTTCTTATACCACTTATTCGGCTTCATCTTCTCAACGAATGCTTCACCTTCGTAATCATTTTCGATCCACTTCTGTTTGATCTCTTCTAAACATGCTTCGATGTTCATCTGTTTTGTCTTTAAGTAGTTCTCTATCGCATTGTGCACGGCAGTACCATAGTCTGCATACGGATTGGCTTCGTAAGAATCGAGCTTATCTACGTATGCTAACTTATGTCGATAGGAACATTCTTTCCATACTTTTACTTCAGAAAAAGACACGTGTGGTTTGCCTGTTGGAAATGTCATAAATACTCCTCTATTCAGTATAATAGTATCGTATAATGGCAAACTGTACAATTACTTTCGACTCAGTTCCGTGAGAGTCGTATAATTGACGATGTATTCCAACAAAGCAATCTTATATTTTTCTTTATATCCCAACTGGACCCAACCATCGTTACGGAAATTCTGAGATTCGGCAAGTAGATATAGTAGATTTAATCTTGAAACTATCTTAATCATGGAGAGGACCGACTCTCTTTAGCTCGATATGTGGCACAGCTTTATTCCAGTCGACCTTTTCATGAAATATGTGGCCACCTTTCTCTTGTTCGAGTCTTTGTGATAAGACTTTTATATCGTCTGATGTCACTTCAGACCAAGGTTTGTCGAAACATACATTGTTCTCCGGCGTATCTTCTGTATCTAGATCATACATCGACTTCCAAAACTCACCCCAGTGTGTCTTGTACGAGGTTATTTTTCTTTCAATGTCATGCCAAGAATAATGGTACACAGTGGGAACCATCTCTACGATTTGGTTTAACCAATCTTCGTATACCTTCACTGCAGTGTCATCTCCGGCCAAACCTTTCATTCGTATCTCGTGAGCTGTATCATCATAGAAAGACGCATGCGGTATTCTCTTGAAGGTATTTGCATCGATGTAGTCACAAGAATCTGTTCCTTGGCCGGCATAAAGGTTACCATCGTCGTCTTTCATTCGAAGCTCTTCTGGTATACCATGAATGATGTTTGGTTTATTTCGACTTAAGCGCCACTTCCATGGGTTTACATCCATCCTAACCTTCCCAGTGGATCCCCAGTATTCTACGACAGGGAGTGATACAAGATCAAAAGCCTTGGGTATCATCTGTAGAAGCTCTTGTATTTTCTCTCGTTTGTCGACATGAAGGACTTCATCGACATCCATTTGCCAACACCAATCGGTTGTGACGTACCCTCTTGCAGTTGTTTTAAGATCTCCATCAGAATGTATCGCCCATCTAGGATGTGAAAAGTCTACAGAGTGTTGATATGATCGTATTTCTTCGATCTCTTGTAACCTTTCCCACGTTCCGTCGGTGGAACCTGCGTCTACCACTACGACTTCGTCGAAATTATCAAGGAGAGATTGGATACATTCTTCGAATGGGTAGCCTTGCGAGATGCAATTATACGTTGTAGTGTAAGCACCAATGGTACTCGTTATATCCATTCTTCGTTTTATATCCTCCCAGAACCTATTTGGGAGGGCTTTTAAGTGTTCGAGTATTGAATCAGGCGTGCCTTTTTCAAACCATGCTTCATTTGCCATCTGAACGTTTTCATTTATCTGTAACTCACACCCAAGTATCTTTGCTTCAATTACGACCCTAGGACACGTGTCACCGCCTTTTGGAAGAAAACAGAAACCTTTCGAGTTATGCATGAGGTTCAACAACTCTCCACGAGATAATCCTTTGAACAGCTGGAACTCTTGTTCTGCCTCTTTACACCAATGGATAGCATCTTCTGTGCCTTTGATCCAAGATTCTGAATCTTGAACCAACCATTTACCATTCTTGGGTCCATCACGTAGGAAAGTGAGTTTATCGATGTCGGATTTGCTGAAGACCGATCCAAGCACTCGACCCTTGAACTCAAGGAAAGGAAATCGATCAAGGTATCTTTGTTCTTGCTGTGCTGACATCCAAAAGATCTGCTCCGCACCATAGAAGAAAGCAGACACTAATTTACCTAATTGGGTACCAGAGCAATCACATTCGATGCCCTCTTCTAGGAGATGCTTCTCGATCGATCGGTACCTACAAAATTTATAGTCATATTCCAATACCGAATACCGAATGTTTCCAACTATAGAGGGTATCAGCTGTTGGTTCATTTGTGTAAAGTTACCGAAAATCCAAAAGCAATTTTGGTATTGTTGCAATGTTTCGATTGTGACGTCCCTTGTGTTGACTTTCACATATTCGAAAGGACAGGCTTCTATCAAAGCTTGTGTCGTTAATTCTGCACCACCCACATATTGTTCCGCGAATAGATCAGATACAAATACTATCTTCGTCATAAATCCTCCTGATACGAAGTATTTTATGACGAAAATCGAAAATGGAAAGTTTTAGAGAGAAAGAATTAATACTTGCCAAACAT
>CENJ01028443.1_pt1 | contig 12095 bp, 6 predicted proteins | sample 356161 | NCBI WGS metagenome assembly CENJ01 (sample SAMEA2619531, study PRJEB7988) | marine metagenome | biome: marine biome (ENVO:00000447); feature: surface water layer (ENVO:00002042); material: "saline water (ENVO:00002010), including plankton (ENVO:xxxxxxxx)" | depth 5 m
TTTTCTTATAGCTAGTACAATGTTTTAATATTAAAAAACTGACTAAAGACAAAGCTAACCAAAAACATTTTCATTATTGGTCTATAAAGACCCTTTACACAGTGGTAAACAAAGAACGAAGTTCTTCTTGTTAAAAACACTCGGAGGCTTTCATTTAAAGGTATAAACCCGAGCTAAAAAAAAGACAAACAAAAAAAATATAAAATGAAAAAGATTGACCCAAAGTTATATAATCTACATTCCAGAATAACACTTCGAAAAACTAAAAAAGATATTTTTATAGTGATGGATAGAAAGAGCCGGATTATAATGAAGGATGGATACCGAATTCTTGAAATTGTAAAAAAAATTAGAGGTTTCGAAACCGGGAAAAACGTTAGTGTTTTATCTGGTGCTCCAGTATGTAGTAAAACGCAAAAATTTTTAACCAAAAACAATATCACCATTAAAAGTTTATAGCTTTGATTAAGTTCTTTTTTCCACAGGATAAGAAAATTTTTAAAGAGATTGTTTTTTTATCTTACCCTGTTGTTCTCAGCAACATAAGCCGTGTTCTAATGAGTATTTTTGATGTTGCGATGGTTGGAAGGTTGGGTTCTGAGGCTCTTGCAGCAACAGGAATGGGAGGTATGTTGGTATGGGCTCCTATGAGCATGGCTCTTGGTATTAGAACTGCTGTTCAAACCGTTTCATCAAGACGCTTAGGCCAAAAAAAAGAAGAAGAGTCTTCGAAGTCTTTTCACAACGGCTTAATAATGGCAACGATATTTGCTTTTCCTGTTACGTTAATTGGGTGGGCGTACGCAGATCATATTGTTCCATTATTTCTTGAGGATCAAACAACAATTTTTCTTGCAGTGGAATACACTTCAATTGCGTTTATAAGTCTTTTGTTCTCTGTTTATAGCTTTGTGTTTGTTGGTTTTTATACTGGCGTAGAGAAAACAAAAATTCATATGACGGTTACAATTATAAGCAATATCATTAATCTTTATTTAAATGCAGCTTTAATATATGGTTCGGAAGGTGTTGAGCTTTTTTTTAGAGAAGTATTACCTTCTCTATCTTTTTTAAAGGCGGCTTGGGGGTGGACGTATTTTCCAGCAATGGGAGTCAAAGGGGCGGCTTATGCTACTTTAGTGGCTTCTGCTTGGATGGCTGCCCATTATGGTTTTTATCTTTTTTCTAAAGAAATAAGGACAAGGTTTAAGGTTTTCTCTTTTTCTTTTAATAAAAAAATGATGCGTAAGCAATTGCAGCTTGCCATTCCTATGGGAGTTCAAGAGTGTATTATTGCTTTTGGTTGGACTTTTTTTTTGAAGATAGTTGGCATTATTGGAGTTGTGGAGCTTGCAACAACACATATAATCTTTACAATTATGCACGCTTCTTTTATGCCTGCTATGGGCATAGGAATGGCATGTTCTACTCTTGTAAGTAAATATATGGGTGAGAAAAAAACACACAAATCTGTTTCAAGTATTAAAGAGTCTGTCCGGCTTGCTGAATATGGAATGGGTACCCTTGGCGTAAGTTTTATTCTTTTTCCAGAGTTTTATTTGTCTTTGTTTACAAACGATATGTCTATAATTAAAATGGGAGTTGCTGGTTTGCGTGTTGTTGGCGCATTGCAGTTTTTAGATGCCATTGGCTTTGTTCTTATGTTTGCTTTAATAGGAGCAGGGAACACTGTTTTTCCCGCCGTTGTAGAGTCTGTTCTTACTTGGTTTGTTGTGGTTCTCGGAACATATGTTTTTGGAGTAGTTTTAAATTTTGGGTTCGTGGTGCCATGGTTTTTATTTCCTGTTCACATGTCTCTTTTTGCTGGAATTATGGTTTGGAAAATACGAGAAGGTGATTGGAAAAGAATTGATCTGTAATTTTTATCTGAACCCTTCGTGACTCAAGCAAAAAAATACATTAAATTCAATGCTGTAAAATTTCCCAATATGCTAAAAAAACACCAAGATATAGATCCTCAAGAAACTCAAGAATGGATTGAGTCTATTGAGGATGCCCTTGAAGAACACGGGTATGAAAGAACACGTTTTTTATTAGAAACGTTAATTGAATTTGCTCAATCAAAAGGAGCTCGTCTTCCGTTTAATACATCTACGCCGTTTCTAAATACGATTTTACCAAATCAGGAGCCAAAGTACCCAGGTGATAGAGATATAGAAAGAAAGATAAAAACAATTGTTAGGTGGAATGCTATGGCGATGGTTGCAAAGGCAAACAAAGAAAAACCTGGAATAGGTGGACACATATCAACTTTTGCTTCTGCTGCCACTCTATACGAGGTTGCTTTTAATCATTTTTTTAAAGGACCAAATCACCCATCTGGACAGGATATGATTTTTTTTCAAGGTCATGCTTCGCCTGGTATGTATGCTCGTGCCTTTTTGGAAGGAAGATTAACAGAGACCAATTTAAGTAACTTCCGCCAAGAACTTTCTTCTGGTGGTGGCCTTTCATCTTATCCTCATCCTTATTTAATGCCAGATTTTTGGCAATTTGCTACGGTTTCAATGGGGCTTGGTCCAATGATGGCTGTCTATCAGGCTAGATTTATGCGTTATATGATAGATCGAGGTTTCGTTGAAGATAAAGATCGAAAGGTCTTTGCGTTTTTGGGAGACGGGGAAATGGATGAACCAGAGGCCACCGGTGCTCTTACTCTTGCTTCAAGAGAAAATTTGGATAATCTTATTTTTGTAGTTAATTGTAATCTTCAACGGTTGGATGGTCCTGTAAGAGGTAATTCAAAAGTTGTTCAAGAACTAGAAGGTGCTTTTAGGGGAGCTGGTTGGAACGTTATAAAAGTTGTTTGGGGTACCGATTGGGACGTCTTGTTTGAAAAAGATACTAGCGGTCTTTTGTTGAAGAGAATAGAAGAGGTTGTAGATGGAGAACTTTTAAAGTATGTTGTCGAAGGAGGTGCATACATTCGCAAACACTTTTTTGGAAAGTATCCAGAGCTTCTTAAGCTTGTTGAGCACTTAACTGATCAAGAAATTGAAAAGTTGCGACTGGGTGGCCATGATCCCGTTAAAGTTTACTCTGCCTTTTCTGAAGCGGTGAACCATAAAGGTTCGCCAACAGTGATTTTGGCTCGTACGATCAAAGGGTATGGTTTAGGAGAAGCTGGAGAAGGTAGAAACATAACTCACAACCAAAAGAAGCTAAATCAAGATGAGCTTTTATATTTTAGAGATCGCTTCAATGTTCCTTTGACGGATGAAGAAGCTTCTGCAACTCCTTTTTATAGGTTTTCAGAAGAATCTGAAGAGTATAAATATTTAATGAAAAAGCGTAAGGACTTGGGGGGCTCATTACCCTACAGGAACCAAAAGGCATCTAACCTTACTGTTCCTGATATTTCTATTTTTCAAGAAATGCTAGACGGTAGTGGAGACAGAGAAGTGTCTACAACAATGTCTTATGTTCGTTTTTTAACTCTTTTATCAAAAGACAAACACATTGGAAAGCACGTTGTGCCAATCGTTCCAGATGAGGCCAGAACTTTTGGCATGGACCCTCTTTTTAGGCAGCTTGGTATTTATGCGCACGCTGGGCAATTGTATGACCCCGTAGATTCTGATCAATTTTTATATTATAAAGAAGCGAAAAATGGGCAAATATTAGAAGAAGGTATTAATGAAGCAGGCGCAATATCATCTTTTATAGCAGCGGGAATGAGTTATAGTAATCACGGAATCCATATGGTTCCTTTTTATATTTATTATTCAATGTTTGGCTTTCAGAGAGTGTGGGATTTTATTTGGGCTGCTGGCGACATGAGAGCCAGAGGGTTTTTACTTGGTGGAACTGCAGGTAGAACAACATTAAATGGTGAGGGTTTACAGCATCAGGATGGACATAGTCATCTTGCAGCAGCCTCAACTCCTAATATTAAGGCGTATGACATTGCATATTCATATGAAATTGCTGTTATTGTTCATTGGGGGATGAAAGAAATGGTAGAAGAAAACAAAGATGTAATCTACTACTTGACTCTTGAAAATGAAAATTATAAACATCCACCTATTCCAAAAGGTGTAAAAAAAGATATAATCAAAGGGTTGTATAAGGTTCAAAGTACAAGCAAACCAACAGTTAGAATTTTAGGTAGCGGACCTCTTATGGGAGAGGCCTTAAAAGCGGCTGAGTTATTAAAAAAGGATTGGGGGATAGACCCTGGAGTTTGGAATGTTACAAGTTTTAGTGAGCTAAGAAGAGATGCTGAAGAAACAGAAAGATGGAATTTAATGCACCCAGATAAAAAGCAAAAAAAGTCACACCTGGAAACTTCTCTCAGTAAAAACAGCGTCCCAACGGTCGCTGTGTCTGACTATGTGAAAATGGTTTCTGAGCAAATTGGTCCGTATGTACCTGGTCCTTATTATGCTCTTGGAACAGATGGCTTTGGAAGGAGTGAAACAAGAGATGCGCTTAGACGTTTTTTTGAAGTTGATAGATACTATATTGTTCTCACCGCAATTAGAGCCCTTGCAAATGAAAATAAAATTGATATGGGAGTAGTTGAAAAAGTAATGGATAAATACCATCTTGACCCTGAAAAACCAAACCCCATTAACGTATAGGAAACCATTATGGTTAAAGAAGTATTGTTGCCAGACTTAGGAGAAGGAATAGATGGTGCTGATGTAAGCGAGGTGGCTGTGTCTGTTGGGGATGCAGTTTCTAAAGATGACACATTGTTGGTATTAGAATCGGACAAGGCATCCATGGAAATTCCGGCAGAAGATGCTGGGGTAATAAAAGAAATTTTGGTTTCACCGGGAGACAGTTTGGAAACGGGAGCTTTGTTAATGAGGGTTGAGGTTTCAACAAATGAAACTTTAAAAAACACTAACAAACAAGAAACTTCAAAAGAAGAACTTAAAGAAATACTGTTGCCAGACTTAGGAGAAGGAATAGATGGTGCTGATGTAAGCGAGGTGGCTGTGTCTGTTGGGGATGCAGTTTCTAAAGATGACACATTGTTGGTATTAGAATCGGATAAGGCATCCATGGAAATTCCGGCAGAGGATGCTGGGGTAATAAAAGAAATTTTGGTTTCACCAGGAGACAGTTTGGAAACGGGAGCTTTGTTAATGAGGGTTGGGGTTAAAACACTTTCTAGTGAATCCTTACTTGAAAAAGAATCAGATGTTGCCAAACAAGAGGTTCATCAGGAAAACTTCGAGACAACCAAACAAGAACTTGTTCAAGAAAAACCACGTTCGTCTCTTGGTGGGTTGTTTGCATCTCCAGGGATTAGAAGGTTGGCAAGAGAATTAGAAATTGATCTTTCTGTAATAAAAGGCACTGGAAGAAAGGGTAGGATTACAAAACAGGATTTACATTCTTATATAAGATTGCGCATGTCTTCAGGGTCAACAATTTCTCATCCTAAAAAAGAAATTGATTTCTCAAAGTGGGGTGAGGTAGAAAAGCAAAAACTAACAAAAATAAACAAAATTACAGCATCACGTCTTCAAGGTGCATGGAAAGAAATACCGCACGTAACACAATACGATGATGCAGATATTACAGAGCTAGATGTGTTCAGAAAAAATTTAAAAACATCTGGAGCTGAAAAAGGCATTAAAGTAACGTTCTTGCCGTTCTTGCTTCGGGCTGTTTGTATTGTTTTAAAAGAAATGCCTCGCTTTAATAGCTCGTTAGATCATGAAACCGAAAACTTAATTGTGAAAAAATACATAAATATTGGCGTTGCTGTTGACACGCCCTCAGGTCTTGTTGTTCCATCAATACGAGATGTAAACAACAAAACAATATTCCAGCTTTCCAAAGAGTTGATGGATATAAGTACAAGAGCAAAAGAAAAAAAATTAAAACCAGATGAATTAACGGGAAGCACTTTTACTATTTCAAGTTTGGGTGGAATTGGAGGAACCCGGTTTTCCCCTATTGTTAATCCCCCAGAAGTTGCTATTCTTGGTGTCTCAAAAAGCAAATGGAGCCCGGTATACTATAAAGAAACCCGCAGTTTTGAACCTAGGTATATTATGCCTTTTTGTGTTTCATATGACCACCGTGTTATTGACGGTGCAGCGGGTGCTTCGTTTACAACGAGACTGGCTAATATTTTAAGCAATGAAAAACATTTTGAAGACTAATGAATAATACAGGTGTTTGGGATGTTGTGGTAATCGGCTCGGGGCCCGGTGGTTATGCAGCGGCGTTTAGAGCGTCGGACTTGGGGAAAAAAGTTCTATTGATTGATAGAGATGAAAAACTGGGCGGTGTGTGTTTAAATAGAGGATGTATACCATCCAAGGCTTTGTTGCATATTGTAAAAATTGTTAATGAGACTCAACACCTATCAAAAGTTGGTGTTTCTTTTGGAGATCCGAAGTTTGATATTGAAAAGATTCGAAACCATAAAAATAAAATCATATCGCAGCTTAATAGTGGGATTTCTCAATTAGCAAAAGCTAGAAAAGTAAGCGTTTTGTCTGGTAAGGCTTCGTTTGTAACAAACAGTGAGATTTTAGTAGAAACGAAGGAGGGTGATGAAAAAATTAAATTTAAACATTGTATTATTGCCTCTGGTTCAACTTCATCAATGTTGCCAAATGTTCCTCTAAACCACCCATCTATATTAACATCAAAAACAGCCTTAGACCTTGAATCTGTTCCAGAGTCCCTATTAATTATCGGTGGAGGAATAATAGGTCTTGAGCTGGGGCAAGTTTACAGTACCTTGGGATCAAGTGTTTCTGTGGTTGAATATATGTCAAGTTTAGTTCCTGGAGCAGACGATGATATTACAAAGCCTCTCATCAGGAAATTAAAAAAGCAGTTCAAATCAATAATGCTTTCCTCAAAGGTAACCAATGTTGATGTTGGTTCTGAAGGTGAAGTAAAGGTTTCTATTGAAAAGAACAACGAAATAAAAGAACGCATGTATGAAAAGGTTCTTGTCGCAGTAGGAAGAAAACCAAACACAGACCTTTTACAGCTTGAAAACACAGATGTAAAAGTAAATGACAAAGGTTTTATTGTTGTGGATGAGTATCAAAAAACGACAGTGAATAGTATTTTTGCAATTGGAGATATTGCAGGGAATCCAATGCTTGCACACAAAGCAACGCATGAAGGTAAGGTTGCAGCAGAAGTTTGCGCTGGCCTCCCTGCAGCTATGGACGCCAAGGCAATTCCAAGTGTTGTTTATACAGACCCCGAAATTGCTTGGGTTGGACTAACAGAAAAAGAAGCTGCGGATAAAGGAATACCATATGAGCTTGGTGATTTTCCGTGGTCAGCAAGTGGAAAAGCAATGATTTTAAATGCTTCTCAAGGCAAAACTAAAATTTTATTTGAGCCCGAAACTAAAAAGGTTTTAGGTGGGGCTATTGTTGGCCCTGTAGCTGGTGATCTTATTTCTGAAGTTTCATTAGCATTAGAAATGGGTTCTGATGTAGAAGACCTAGCATTAACGGTTCACCCGCACCCGACTCTTGGTGAAACAGTAGGTGCTGCTGCAGAAGTGTTAGAAGGAACTATGACCGATCTTTTTATTCCACAAAAAAGAAAGTAATATGGTTAAGTACTTTATATTATCAGCAATGATTTTTTCATTCCTTTTTTCTCAAGAAACAAAAACAGAAGAAACAAAAACAGAAGAAGGAAAACAGTCATCTGCCAAACAACCCAAAGCAATCGAAAAACCGAAAAAAAAGACAATGGAGGAGGCTCTCAAAAATACGATTGAAAAAGCAGGGCTCTTTAATTTATATCAAGATACTACAAGCGGAAAAACATACATGCTCATAAAGAAAGCTCAGTTAGAAAAAGAGTTTATTCATTTTGTTCATGGTTTGAACGGGCAATTAAATGCAGGGGTATTCAAAGGTAGTTATCGTGGGTCTAGAATTTTTAAATTAAAAAAATACTTTAATAGGATTGAATTTGAGGTTCAGAATAACGCAATGTATTTTGATCCAAAAAACCCACTTAGTCGCTCTTCAGATGCAAATATAAGCAGCGCAATCTTGGCGTCTTCTTTAATCGTTTCTGAAAAAAACAACGAATACCTTATCGATGTAGATAACATTTTCCTTACTGAGTCCATCCATCAAATATCCAGAGGTTTTATTCCAGGTGGAGCTAATAAAAACCCATTTAAAATTGGAAGACTTGCAAAAGAAAGAACAAAATATTCAGAAATTAAAAATTATCCAGAAAACACAGATGTGATTGTCCAGTATGTTTACACAAACCCAATGCCAACCAATTGGGGTTCTGATGTAGGTCTAACCGACCCTCGGTCTGTAAACGTTACCCTGCAGCATAGCTTTATAGAGCTTCCCGAAAACAATTACAAACCAAGGTTTGAAGATCCTAGGGTTGGTTATTTTGCTACTCAACAAACGGATATGACATCTGCAGATGACCCAACTCCTTACCGAGACATGATTCACCGATGGCATTTAGAAAAAAAGGATACTAGCCAATCTCGATCTGTTGTAAAAGAGCCCATTGTATGGTGGATAGAAAACACAACACCTCATGAATTTCGAGAAGCTATTAAAGAAGGTGTTCTAGCTTGGAATAAAGCTTTTGAAAAAGCAGGTCTTATCAATGCTGTTGATGTGAAAGTCCAGCCAGATGATGCTATCTGGGATGCAGGAGATATTCGATATAATGTTCTTCGATGGACCTCTTCTCCAAGACCTCCTTTTGGTGGGTATGGCCCAAGCTTTGTAAATCCTAGAACAGGTCAAATTCTTGGTGCAGATATAATGTTAGAGTACGTATACTTTACAAACCGAGTAAAATATGAAAAAATTTACGATACCTTCACATCGAGTGAAATACAACAAGACGAATTAAGTTGTTTTGCGGGAAACCATATTCAACAAGGGAACATGTTTGGATTGTTGGCTATGGGTAATGTTTCCAATTACTCAAACTTAGAACAACATCGGATAATATATGAAAGTCTTGTAAAATTAACCTTGCATGAGGTTGGACACACGCTTGGGTTAAGCCATAATTTTTATGCAAGTAAACTGCATAGTTTTAACAATATTCACGAACGACATATTACTGAACCAATTGGTCTAACATCTTCGGTTATGGATTATGTATCTGCAAATGTGGGTGTTAATTCAAAAAACCACGGACAGTTTTATACAACCACACCTGGTCCATATGATGTTTGGGCAATAGAGTTTGGTTACACCCCAGAACTCGTTAATCCGGAAGATGAAAAAAACAGATTAGAAACACTTTTGAGTAAGTCTGTGAAAAATGAATATAGATATGGAAACGACGCAGATGATATGAGATCAGCGGGTAAAGCCATAGATCCTAGAATTATGATTTCAGACATGAGCGATGACCCGGTTGCATATGCACAACAAAGAATGGATATTATAAGGTCTATTTATCCATCTCTAAATAAAAAATTTGAAAGAAAAGGAGAGTCTTATCATGGTTTAAGGGATGCCTTTTCTGTTTTAAATGGTGAGTATACTAACTGCACTCGAATTATATCGAGATATGTGGGTGGAGTCTATATGGATAGATCTATGGTTGGACAGGTGGGAAAAGACAAGCCTTTTGTTCCTGTTCCAAAAGAAGATCAAAAGTGGGCAATGACTCTTTTAACAAAATACGCTTTTGCTCCAGACGCTTTTCAAATACCTTCAGATATCTATAGTTATTTACAAAGAGAAAGAAGAGGTTGGAGTGGTACAAAAGATCCGAACGTTTTAAATATGTTTTTAAACATGCAAAAGGATTTGTTTAATCATTTGTTCCACGTAAATGTTCTAAAAAGAATTTCAAATACACAGTTATATGGCAATTCATATAGCGTTTCAGAGATGATGAAAGATTTAACAAACGCATGTTTTTCTGCAGATGCAGGGTCCAATGTCTCCTTAATGAGGATCAACCTTCAAACCGAATATACAAAGAGACTTGTTTCCATCGTTCACAATAAGGGTAAGGTTAAGTTTGATCATGTTTCTGTAGCTATGGCCTTTGACAATTTGAATAGAATAAAAAAATATGCTTCTAAGACTAGCGGAGCAAATGACCAAACAAAAGCACATCGCAAGCACCTTGTTTATATTATTGACAAAGCATTAGACACTTAACAAGTGGGAAAAAAACATGATCAAAAAAACAATTATAGTCTTAGCTGTTTTCTTAGTAGGCTGTACTTCTAATAAAACATTGAAACACCCTTTAGATAAATCCAAATCAAAAACAGTCGTTTTGGAAAATGGGCTTAAGGTGTACTTGCTTTCAGATCCAAGCTTTAACGTTTCAGCGGCTTCGGTGTCTGTAGAGGTTGGCTCTCTTGACAACCCAGATGACCGTCAAGGTTTAGCACATTTTTTAGAGCACATGCTTTTTTTAGGTACAGAAAAATATCCAGATGTTGATGAGTATAGTAGCTATTTAAAGACATACGGTGGTTATTCCAATGCGTATACGGCTAGCGACCACACCAATTATCAATTCCAAGTTTTGCCAGATGGTTTTGAGGGTGCGCTAGATAGATTCTCCCAGTTTTTTATAAGTCCTCTTTTTACTGAGGAGTATACCGCTCGTGAGGTTAATGCCGTGAACTCAGAGCATCAGAAAAACATGTTAAATGATAATTGGAGACAGTTTAGGGTTTCTTCTTTGTTTGCAAAAGATGGACACCCCGAAAGAAAGTTTGGAACAGGTAACCTAGAGACGTTAGGAGATATAACAAGGGAAGAATTAATTCGTTTTTATAAACAACATTACAGTGCAAACAGGATGGGTGTTGCCTTGCTTAGTACGCACTCCTTAGAAGAGATGGAGGGTTGGTGTCGTCAGTATTTTTCTTCAGTCAAAAACCGTAATCTTAATCGTAATAAATATGACCCAAACTTTTTAGAGAAAAAAGAGACATTTAGGCTTATACAAATTGACCCAGTAAAAGATGTTCGAAACCTTAATCTCCTTTTTTCTTTGCCTTCAACAAGGAACTTATACAAAAGCAAACCGGGGAGACAATTTGGTTTCATATTAGGGTATGAAGGTCGAGGTAGCCTTCTTTCTTTCTTGAAACAAAAAGGTTGGGCTTTATCTCTTTCAGCAGGAGCGGGTTCTGAGACCAGCGATTATGGTAATGCATCTGTTCGAATCGGGTTAACAGAAGAAGGTCAGACAAACTATAGAGAGGTTATTAAAATAACCATGGATTACATTGCTTTAATGAAGGAAAGGGGCCATCAAAAACACGTTTTTGATGAATTAAAATCTATGGCTTCTCTTAATGAAATATACGCTAGTAAAGGGGAGGGTATGTGGAGAGCTACCCAACTTGCGAACGAAGCTATGATGTATCCTATGGAAGATGTTGGTAGGGTGAATTACTTATATTCTGATTTTTCATCAGATACATATGATCTTATCCTTAATCATATCAGGCCAGATAATATGTTGGCTATGTTGATAGCAAAAGGTGTTGAAACTGATAAAAAAGAACACTTCTATGAGGCTCCGTATTCATATACGGAGGATGAAAGTTTTTATAAAGAGCTAATAAACACGAAAACCCATGAAAGTTTTTTGATTCCAGAACCGAACCCTTTTATACCTAAGGAAGCTTCTGTTCCAAATAGGGGTTTTAAGGAAAATGTATATCCTGAAGTTTTAAAAGATGAAAAAGGAGTTATGTTATATTTTGGGCAAGATCATGAATTCCTTAGGCCAAAGGGAGTTATCAGTTTAAAGATAATGTTTCCAAAAGAGAAAATGAGCCTAACTCATAGAGTTTACTCTAAGATTTACGCAAAATGTGTCAATGAGTCACTCAACGAGATAAGTTATCCAGCAAAACAGGCCGGGTTAAACTTTTCGGTGAAAGAGGGGTATGAGGGTATTTACTTAGATGTGAACGGTTACAAAGAATCTGCAATGGTTTTATATGATCTTATTTTAAAACACATGATGGATTTCTCGGTTTCAGAGTCTCAGTTTTCTGCGATAAAAGATAAAACCGTGAGAGACTATAAGAACTTTGCCCTTTCTGATGCGTACCAACAAACTAGAGAAGTTGGGATGGAGCTTTT
>CENJ01173990.1_pt1 | contig 12095 bp, 9 predicted proteins | sample 356161 | NCBI WGS metagenome assembly CENJ01 (sample SAMEA2619531, study PRJEB7988) | marine metagenome | biome: marine biome (ENVO:00000447); feature: surface water layer (ENVO:00002042); material: "saline water (ENVO:00002010), including plankton (ENVO:xxxxxxxx)" | depth 5 m
TATTATGATTACATAAAATCTTATTCTCCTTATGACAATATTAAAAAGCAAACTTATCCAAATTTACTTGTAACATCTGGTTTACATGATTCCCAAGTTCAATACTGGGAGCCTGCAAAGTGGGTGGCAAGACTTAGGCTAAATTATAATAAAAAAAATAAAATCTATCTATACACAAACATGGAGGCTGGTCATGGTGGATCTTCAGGTAGATTTAATTCCATTAAAGAAACCTCAAAGAAATATGCTTTCCTTTTAGGACTTGAGAACAAAAAATAATTAGTTAAATTTGCACCGGTTAACATCATTTAAAATGAATTTGCATCCTGATATTTATCCCAATGTTCTAAAGCTTATAGGTAAAACACCTCTTATTAAATTGAATAATGTACCATCAAATTATAAAGGATCTCATTTCGCAAAATGGGAAGCATACAATCCTGGACATTCAAATAAAGATAGAATTGCCTTACATATAATAGAGGACTTGGAGAAGCAAGGTAAAATTACTGAAGACTCAACAATAATTGAGACTACTTCAGGGAATACAGGTTTTAGTCTAGCAATGGTAGCCATAATTAAAGGCTATAAGTGTGTTTTAGCAGTAAACTCAAAATGTTCAAATGATAAAATTAATATGTTAAGAGCGCTAGGTGCGGAAGTTTATGTGTGTCCAGCAAATGTTAAAGCTGACGATCCAAGATCTTATCACCAAGTTGCTAAAAAACTAGTATATGAAACTAAGAATTCAGTTTATATAAATCAATATTTTAATGAATTAAATGTAAAAGCTCATTTCAAAACCACGGGACCTGAGATTTGGAAGCAGACGGACGGTAAAATAACTCACTTAGTAGCCTGTAGCGGCACTGGAGGGACTATATCTGGTTGTGCTAAATATTTAAAAAAAATGAACCCTTCAATAAAGATTATAGGAGTTGATGCATATGGTTCTGTTTTAAAAAAATATCATGAAACTAACGAATTAGATCCCAACGAAATATATCCCTACAGAATAGAAGGGTTAGGTAAAAATCACATACCTAGTACTACTAATTTTGAGTTAATTGATGAATTTATAAAGGTATCTGACGAAAAGAGTGCTTACATGGCACGTAAAATAACAAAAGAGGAAGGACTTTTTGTGGGTTACACTTCAGGTGCTGCTTTTGAAGCGGTTAGATTATTAAATAAGAAAAATAGATTTTCTAGAAAAAGTGTTGTAGTTACTATTTTTCCAGACCATGGTTCAAGATATCTAAGTAAAATTTATAGCGAAAAATGGATGGTAGATCAGGGATTTAATCAGTATAATTCTTTCGAAAAACAATCTAAAGTTGAATACATATAATAATTAAAATATATTCGTAAAAAAATGAAAGACTTATTTCAAAGAATTATCGAAAACAAGGGGCCTTTAGGAAAATGGGCATCAGTTGCCGAAGGCTATTTTGTTTTCCCAAAATTGCAGGGACCAATTTCAAATAGAATGATGTTTAATGGAAAAGAAGTCATTACATGGAGTGTAAACGACTACCTTGGTCTTGCCAATAATCATGAAGTAAGAGAAATAGATTCAGAAGCAGCCAGGAAATTTGGTTCTGCTCACCCAATGGGTGCTAGAATGATGTCCGGTCATACAGATCTTCATGAAAAGCTAGAAAATATACTCGCTGATTTAGTAAATAAAGAATCTGCTTATGTCTTGAATTTTGGATATCAAGGTATTTTATCAACTATAGATACATTGGTATCTAAAAATGATGTTATAGTTTATGATTCGGATTCTCACGCTTGTATAATTGATGGTGTTAGACTCCATTTGGGCAAGCGTTTTACCTATAAGCATAATGATATTGAAAGTTTAGAAAAGAATCTTAAAAGAGCATCAAAGGTTGCTAGTAATAGTAATGGAGGCATACTGGTTATTTCCGAAGGTGTATTTGGAATGAGAGGAGAGCAAGGAAAGTTAAGAGAAATAGTAAAATTAAAAGAAAAGTATAAATTTAGATTTTTAGTTGATGATGCCCATGGCTTTGGCACCTTAGGGAAAGATGGATCAGGGACAGGTGATGAACAGGGTATTCAGAATGAAATTGATGTGTATTTTGCTACTTTTGCTAAATCAATTGCTTCAACTGGAGCTTTTATTGCTGGTTCTAAGGAAGTGTTAGACTTTCTAAAGTACAACATGCGTTCTCAAATGTTTGCAAAGTCCTTACAAAGTGTTTTGGTTTATGGTATTATAAAAAGGATAGAAATGATGAAATCAAAACCTCAGTTCAAAAAGAAGTTATGGGAAAATGTTTTTTCCCTACAAGAAGGACTAAAAAATCGAGGTTTTGATATAGGGAATACTCAAAGTTGTGTAACGCCTGTTTATCTTAAAGGAAGTATACCGGAAGCTATGGTATTAGTAAAAGATCTGAGAGAAAATTATGGAATCTTTTGCTCTATAGTAGTTTATCCAGTTATTCCAAGAGGTATGATATTATTAAGATTAATTCCAACTGCCTCTCATACTATAGAAGACATCGAAGTTACATTGAAAGCATTTTCATCAATTCGAGATAAATTAAATAATGGTACTTACAAAAGTATGTCTGAAGCAATTCCGGTACTTTAATCACTATTAAGCATTACTGGCATAAGTAACATAGTGATTTCCTCTTCATTGTTGTTTTTATTAGTCGGAGTAATTATTCCAGCTTTATTTGGTAATGACATTGATAGACATATTTCGTCACAATCCAAATTATTTAACATATCAGTTAAAAATCTTGAATTAAATCCTATTTCAATGTCGTCACCATTATAATTACAGCTAATCCTTTCTTCTGCTTTATTGTTGTAATCATAATCTTCAGCAGAAATATTTAATTCAGATCCAGCAATTTTAAATTTTATCTGATTTGTACTTTTATTTGAAAAAATACCCACCCTTTTTACTGAATTAAGCAATAAAATCCTTTCTATTATAAGTTTGTTTGGATTTTGCTTGGGTATTACAGCTTCATAATTTGGATACTTGCCTTCTATTAGTCTACAGCTAAGACTATAATTTTCAAATATAAATTTCGCATTAGTTTCATTGTATTCTATAGACACATCATTTTCAGAATCAGTCAAAATAGTCTTTTTTAAAACTTGCAAAGCCTTTTTAGGCATGATGAATTCAGAATTCCCGTCTGATTTTATATCATTTCGAATATACCTAACCAATTTATGGGCGTCTGTGCCAACCAAACTAATGTTTTTAGTAGTAAATTGAAAAAAAACTCCGCTCATAACAGGTCTTAAGTCATCATTACCAGTTGCAAAAATAGTAGAATTAATTGCTTTAGAAAGAATTCCACCTTTAAGAGAAGTTAAGGTTGAGTCCTTGATTTCAATTGGTTTTGGGTATTCCTCTGCTGATACAAATGAAATTCTATATTTACCATCGTTAGCATTTATTTCTAGGACACTATCCTCTTGAGATGAAAATGTAAGTGGTTGTTCTGCAAAATTCTTTAAGGCATCAACCAAAAGTCTCGCTGGAACTGCAATTTCCCCAGAACTCTCAGATTCAATTTCTAATGTAGTAGACATAGTAGTTTCTAGATCTGAGGATGTGACCTTTAAAGAGTTTTTATTTATTTGAAATAAAAAATTATCCAGTATAGGTAAAGTATTTGTTGCATTAACTACTTCTAATAGTATTTGCAGTTTTTTTAAAAGGCCATGACTTGAAACAATAAATTTCATTAAAACTTTATTATACAACCAAATATAAGTTTAATGAAATAGATATTAAAACTTACTTATAAAAAGTTATTTACTATTATTTTTTTAAAAAAAATATAGGTAAGAAAATTAAGATATCATCTTAAAATTTTCGGATTTATAGAATTTCAAATGACACAAACAAGTTTGTTTTTTATAAAAACTCAACTGTTATAGTAGTTCTAAATTCAAGTCCAAATAAGCTGTTTGCACTTCCTACCTTAGAGGGATTACTCTTGTATATTGCGATTTCTAGATAATCAGCTGAATTCCAAATTGCAATCTTTTTTCCCTCTTCTTCTCTTTTGTTTTTAGGAATATCAAAATCAATAGCTTCAGAATATGAGTTATAAATTTTTTGAAATTTCACACTGTTGGCGTATATAACAAAATCTCTAGACTTTTGTATTTCTAAAAAAAAATTCTTTTTAATATTTACAACGACATTTCCAAAGTTATCTATGTATATAACACTTCCTATTAATTGAGTCTGGGATTCATTAATTACAGGATTAACATTGATTATTTCTTTTAGTTCGTTTGTTTTAATTCCAACCACCTCCATATTTCCCTTCCTGCTCATGTGTCCTGCTACCTTGACAAATACATCTAATACTGGAAATGAACTTACAGAAACATTATGTATATTAATTTCTACTAAATTATCATATTTTCTACCCTCCAATAATAATGAAAATATACCATTGTCAGCGCCTATGAAATAATGATTATCGAATCTCATTAATAAATGCTTATTTTCCGGTGAAAACTCAGAATCAACACCTACAATATGGATTGAATTTTTTGGGAAAGCACGAAATGCATTTTTCAAAATATATGCTGCTTCTGAGTGATTGAAAGGGCTTATTGAATTAGAAATATCTATCACATTAGCATTTGGGATTTCATTGTAAATAGAAGCCTTTATTACAGAAATGAAATAATCTTTAAATCCAAAGTCAGTTGTTAAAGTAATTATAGACATGAAGAATTTAATTTAAATTTCATTTTTTATTTTTAAAAATGTTAATTTGGTTACAAACTTACAAATACTAGCAAAATAATTTATTTTAATTGAACGAGATAAAAATTGAATTTAAGGAAATCAACCCTCAGTCTTTTTATGATAATGGTCAAACATTAAGCAAAATAAAAGAAGTATTTCCAAAGTTGAAATTAGTATTTAGAGGTTCTTTTGTTAAGGCTTATGGCGATAAATCTGAGTTAAAAGTTTTTAAAACTAAATTCAACTTACTCACTGATTATTTTCTTAAATATAATAATTTGTCAAACAATATTTTAGATGAAATTCTTAATTCTGATTCAGGAAAATTTAAATATATTCCCGATGAAAAGGTCATAATTACACATGGAGTTAAGGGTAATATAATAAGGGCTAAGACTAAAAACCAAATAAAGATTGTCCAATTATCAAACAAGTATGATATGTTGTTTGTAGTAGGTCCTGCAGGGACTGGTAAAACATATACTAGTGTTGCACTAGCAGTAAAAGCTTTAAAAGAAAAAAAAATTAAAAGAATTATATTGACTAGACCTGCTGTAGAGGCAGGAGAAAGCTTAGGATTTTTACCTGGTGATATAAAAAACAAGCTGGATCCGTATATTCAACCACTATACGATGCACTTTATGATATGATTCCAACTGAAAAACTGCATTCTTATCTTGAAAAAGGCATAATTCAAATCTCTCCCCTTGCATTTATGAGAGGGAGAACACTAAATAATGCTTTTGTTATTTTAGATGAAGCTCAAAATTCCACCCATTCTCAAATGAAAATGTTTCTTACAAGGATGGGTCCTGAAGCTAAATTCATTATCACTGGTGACCCTGGGCAAGTAGATCTACCAAAAAAAATGATATCTGGATTAAATGAAGCTCTAAATATTTTTAAAAACACTAGCGGTATTAAAATTTTGCATCTAAGTGAAAAAGATGTGATTAGACATAAACTTGTAAAGAAAGTGATAGCAGCATACAATTGAACTGACATGAGTACTTTATTATCCACTAACTTTGAATTGCCCAATCAATTAAATAAATATAATGGTAAGGTTAGGGAGGTTATATCTCTTGACAATGATTTGTTAGTTATAATAACTACAGATCGTTTATCCGCATTTGATGTAGTACTTCCAAAGGGGATTCCATACAAAGGCCAAATTTTAAATCAAATTTCAGTTGATATGCTAAATTCCACAAGAGATATTGTTCCCAATTGGTTAATATCATCTCCTGATCCGATTGTTTCAATAGGGAAAAAGTGTCAACCATACAAAGTAGAAATGATAATTAGAGGATATTTGTCAGGACACGCAGCAAGAGAATATAAAAAAGGTAAAAGATATATTTCTGGTGTAAAAATACCCGAAAAAATGAATGAAAATGATCCTTTTGAAAATCCAATAATAACTCCTTCGACAAAATCAGAAAACGGCCATGATGAGGATATATCAAAAGATGAAATCTTAGATAAAGGTTTAATTTCTGAGAATGATTATACTAAAATTGAGGGCTACACTAATCTATTGTTTGAAAAAGGTTCAAAATTAGCTAGAGATAGAGGCTTAATTTTGGTTGATACTAAATATGAATTTGGTAAATCTAATGATGGAGAGATTCTACTTATTGACGAAATTCATACACCTGATTCATCAAGATATTTTCACCTTGAAGGATATGAAAAGAGACAAAAACAATCTTCAAATCAAAGGCAACTATCAAAAGAATTTGCTAGACAATGGCTTATATCTAAGGGATTTCAGGGTCTTGAAGGGCAGCAACTTCCAGTAATAGATCATAACTTTACAAAAATGGTTTCTGACAGATACGTTGAGCTTTATGAAACCATTACTGGAAAAAAATTTGTCCCTGCTCTAGTTGAAAATATTGAATATAGAGTAAAAAACAATATCTTAAATTTCCTTGCAAATTATTAAAAGTTGATATTCAAATAAGATAGTTTTCAACCCAAATGTGTTAATTACTTTTATTGTCTTCACATGCATATCTAGTGATTCAACATGTATATTTACTAATTATGACAGGACAGGTTAAGTACACTGAGGAAAATATAAAATCTTTGGACTGGAAAGATCATATTCGAACCAGACCAGGAATGTATATTGGCAAGTTGGGAGACGGCTCTTATTCTGATGACGGAATTTATATTCTTTTAAAGGAAATCATAGATAACTCAATAGATGAGTTTGTTATGGGGTCTGGAAATAAAATTGAAATAAAAACGGACCAGATTGAAATTTTTGTTCGGGACTATGGAAGAGGTATCCCACTTGGAAAATTAGTTGATGTTGTCTCTAAAATGAACACTGGAGGCAAATATGATTCCAGGGCATTTAAAAAATCGGTTGGTTTAAACGGAGTTGGAACTAAAGCTGTAAATGCACTGTCTTCTTCATTTACTGTTGAATCTATAAGAGACGGTAGGTCAAAGTCAGCTACTTTTCATTCCGGTGTCTTGGTTGACCAAGTTGAGGATGAAAGCTCCGTTAAAGAAAATGGAACTGAAATTTCTTTTACTCCTGACAAAACCATATTTAAAACTTTTAAATACAGAGACGAACATATTGAAAGAATGTTGAAACATTATGTTTTTTTAAATCCTGGACTGAAGATTTTTTACAATAGCAAAACTTTTTTTTCTCAGAATGGATTACGCGACTTGTTAGAAGACCAATCTAATATAAATGAATTTTTATATCCAATAATTCATCTGAAGGGTGAAGACATTGAAGTTGCATTAACTCATAGTAGGACACAATATAGTGAGGAGTATCACTCATTTGTTAATGGACAAAACACTTCTCAAGGAGGAACCCACTTATCTGCATTTAGAGAAGGTTATGTAAAAACAATAAGAGAATTTTTTGGAAAAAATTATGAATCTTCGGACATAAGAAAATCTATTGTTTGTTCTATTAGCATCAAGGTTATGGAGCCTGTTTTCGAGTCTCAAACAAAAACTAAACTTGGATCAACTGAAATGGGGGATGGGTTGCCTTCGGTTCGCTCTTATATAATTGATTTTCTTAGTACACAATTAGATAATTTTCTTCATAAGAATGGTGAAATTGCAGAATCGATTCAAAAAAAAATACTTCAAGCAGAAAAAGAAAGGAAAGAGCTATCAGGAATTAGAAAAATTGCAAGAGAAAGAGCTAAAAAAGCAAGTTTACATAATAAAAAACTTAGAGATTGCAGAATACATCTTGGAGATTTTGGTAAAGAAAAAAGATTAGATTCTACAATTTTTATCACGGAAGGTGATTCTGCTAGTGGATCAATAACAAAGTCACGTGATGTAAACACTCAAGCCGTATTTAGCCTCAGGGGAAAACCCTTGAATACCTACGGAATGTCAAAAAAAATAGTTTACGAAAATGAAGAATTTAATCTTTTGCAAGCAGCACTTAACATTGAAAATAGTCTTGAATGTTTACGATACAATAAAATTGTAATTGCTACAGATGCTGATGTAGATGGTATGCATATAAGACTTTTATTAATTACATTTTTTTTACAATTTTTTCCAGAATTAGTCAAGGAAGGACATTTGTTTATTTTGCAAACCCCTTTATTTAGGGTTAGAAACAATAAAAAAACTGTGTATTGCTACTCTGAAATTGAAAAAACGAAATCAATAGACAGTTTAGGTGTAAATTCTGAAATAACAAGGTTTAAAGGACTTGGTGAAATATCCCCTGACGAATTCAAGTATTTTATTGGAGATAGTATGCGTTTAGATCCAATTAGAATGGACAAAGAAACAACCATAGAAGAGCTATTAGAATTTTATATGGGGAAAAACACACCCGATAGGCAAAACTTCATAATTGATAATTTAAAAATTGAAGCCGATTTAATCGAGTCTGTTGATTGACATGGATGAAAATTTAGATTTTTACAATAAAGAAAATACTTCTAATTCTGAGGAGAAGCTTGTTAAGGTTACTGGCATGTACAAAGACTGGTTTCTAGATTATGCTTCTTATGTAATTTTAGAAAGAGCTATACCAGATGTTTTTGATGGACTAAAACCTGTTCAAAGGAGAATTTTACATTCTATGAAAGAACTGGATGATGGTCGTTTTAATAAGGTTGCTAATATTGTCGGTCACACTATGCAGTTCCATCCCCACGGTGATGCAAGTATATCCGATGCAATTGTTCAAGTTGGACAAAAAGATTTACTGATAGAAACTCAAGGAAATTGGGGAAATATTCTTACTGGAGACAAAGCAGCCGCGTCTAGATACATCGAGGCAAGACTTTCAAAGTTTGCTCTAGAAGTTATTTTTAGTCCCAAAATAACAGAATGGCAATTATCTTATGATGGAAGAAAAAAGGAACCAATTCACCTTCCTGTAAAATTCCCTTTACTTTTAGAACAAGGGGCAGAAGGTATTGCAGTTGGGCTTTCAACAAAAATTTTACCTCATAATTTTAAGGAATTAATAAAAGCAAGTGTTTCTTATTTGAAAGGTAAAAAATTTAGAATTTTCCCAGATTTTCAGACGGGTGGAATTATGGATGTTCAAAATTACAATGATGGTGAGAGGGGTGGGAAAATAAAAGTTCGCGCTAGAATTTCATTAAAAGACAAAAATACTTTAATCATAACGGAAATACCTTTTGGCACCACAACTACCTCATTAATAGAATCCATTTTAAAAGCAAATGATAAAGGTAAAATTAAGATCAAAAAGATTGAAGACAACACGTCCTCAGAAGTTGAAATTTTAATATACCTTCCTCCTGGAATTTCTCCTGACAAGACAATAGATGCTCTCTATGCATTTACTTCCTGTGAAACTTCTGTTTCACCTCAAGGATGCGTTATTGTCAATAACAAACCCAGTTTTATGGGGATAACTGATATTTTAAAAAACTCTACTGATAATACTGTGGAATTATTAAAAAAAGAACTCAATGTAAAGCTCAAAGATTTAGAAAATCTGTGGAGATTTTCAACATTAGAGAGAATTTTTATTGAAAAAAAAATATATAGAGATATTGAAAAGGAAAATACATGGGAGGGAGTTATAGATGCAATTCGAAATGGTTTAATTCCATTTGAAAGTCAAATTAAACACGAAATTAATAATGATGATATCCTTAAACTGACTGAAATAAGGATTAAAAAGATTTCTAGATTTGATTTGAATAAGGCTATAGAGAAAATTAATCAAATTGAAGAATCTATTTCTACAGTTAAAAATAATCTTAAAAACTTAATTAATTATTCTATTACTTATTTTGAGCGTTTGTTGGGAGATTATGGAAAAGATAAAGATAGAAGAACTGAAATTAGGGTTTTTGACAACGTTGATGCAACAAAGGTTGTTACTAGAAATTTAAAGCTTTATGTCAACAGAGAAGAGGGCTTCATTGGAACTTCATTACGAAAAAATGAATATGTTTGTGACTGCTCAGACATAGACGATATAATTGTATTTACTAATTCGGGGAAGATGAAGGTTGTGAGGGTAGACAGTAAAATTTTTATAGAAAAAGAGATCGGATACGTTGCAGTTTTCAAGAAAAAAGATTTTAGAACAATCTATAATTTAATTTATAAAGATGGAAAATCAAAAATTTCGTATATCAAAAGATTTGCTGTTACTGGAATCACACGGGATAAAATCTATGACATTACACAAGGCAGCCCTGGTAGTCTTGTGCTTCACTTCTCTGCAAATTCTAATGGAGAGGCTGAAAAAGTAAGATATTATATTAAAAAGTCTAAAAGCACAGAAAGTTTGAGAAAAAGGGACTATGATGAAGATTTTTCACGTTATCAAATAAAAAGTAGAAGTGCGAGAGGAAATATTTTATCAAAACATAATCTCTTAAAGGTAGAGTTTAAGGAAAAAGGCCTATCTACTCTAAAACCCAGAAATGTTTGGTTTGACCCAATTGTTTTAAAATTGAACTTAGATTCAAGAGGGAACCCACTTGGAGCTTTCAGAGCTGAGGATTTATTACTTATTATTAACGAGGATGGCACGCTGAAAACAACTACACCAGAGCCATCAACTCAATTTAAAGGATTGCCAATAGTAATAGAGAGATGGATTAAAGGAAAACCAATCACTTTGGTTTACTATGATGAAAATAAAAAAGAATATTTCATTAAAAGATTTTTAATTGAAAATCAGAATAAAGAATTAAATTATTTAAAAGAGGACGTGAAATTTGTATTTATTACAACTGAGTGGAGACCTGTTATTAATATTTATTTTAAAAAGAATAAAGGGGAGGAGCTAAATCAAGAAAAAAAGATAAATGTTGAGGAATTTATTGACATAAAGGGATTTAAGGCTAGTGGAAATAGACTTTTAACTGAAAAAAAATATTCCAAAAGGAAGATAAATAAAATTTCATTGATTGAAAGTTTGCCATATGAGGATAGCACTCAAAACAGAGTGGTGAGTGAATTTGAGGTAAATGAACCTGACGAGTTGTCAAAACTTGATAAAATTCAAACAAAATTAAAATTTTGAAGGCAAATCTAATCCTTCACTTATTTTAACAATCTTTCCTCTTTTCCTGTTTTTATTATCGCCAACCAATGAGAATTCGAAGATATAGTAGTTTTTGTGGGTGCTAATGATTTTTATTGATATTGGTTTTTTTTCAAGGTTGCTGGTAGGGTTTTGTTTTCTTAAAATGAATTCACATTCATTAACCCAATTAATTTTTGAGGTATCAATTTTGTTGTTGTAGAATTCAATTTCTGTATCATTATCTCTGATAAAGAAAGAGGTAGTCAGTTTATCTCCAATAACTCGCTCATATTTAAAAGTACCTAATCTAAAATTTGAACAATTCCTGTCAACTTTATGGCAAGAAAAGTTTAAAAAAATCAAGAATGAAAGGAGGTATTTGGTTAGAAAGCAAAAGTTAATCAGAGTTTTCAAATAGCCTAAAAGTCCCATTTTCGTAAAAGTGTACGATAGTGTTAATTTTTTTTGCATTTTCATCTTTATTATTTGTATTCGAGTCACCTATTCTTCTGAAAGTATCTGATGAATTTACCTCATTATTAATAAACCAGTCCAACGAAATATCATCAAAAGAATCTACAATCTTAATTAAAAAATTTAAACTGGGTTTATTCCTACCTAATAAAATATGAGAAACATTAGCTCTCTTTGATCGAATTTTTTTTGCAAATGATGACGGAGTCAAATTATTGTCTTCCATCAATTTCTTAATTTTTGAAACTATTAATTCATTGTTTATCATTGTATACAATTTAATAAAATAAAATATAAAATTAAAAAAATTT
>CENJ01054743.1_pt1 | contig 12092 bp, 10 predicted proteins | sample 356161 | NCBI WGS metagenome assembly CENJ01 (sample SAMEA2619531, study PRJEB7988) | marine metagenome | biome: marine biome (ENVO:00000447); feature: surface water layer (ENVO:00002042); material: "saline water (ENVO:00002010), including plankton (ENVO:xxxxxxxx)" | depth 5 m
AATGAAAATGTATTTGGCTCTGGATTTTGGTATGCAATACCCGATTCTGGACACATCATTTTTGTACTATAATATTTAAAATTTTCATTTTCATCAATTATCATGCAAATACCTTTACCATTTTCAATTGCTGTTTTAATTGATAGTTTTAACCTTTTTTTATTTTTATCATTTAAAACAAATTCATCAACAACTAATTCAATATCATGAATCTTATATCTGTCTAATCGAAGATCATTACTCATTCTTATGATATTGGAATCAACTCTCGCCCAAATAAATCCTTTTTTTAAAAGATTTTGAAATAAATCCTGATATATGCCTTTTCTTGACTTAATTAACGGAGATAAAATTTTAAGTTTTTTATTATTAAAATTTTTCTTAATTAGATCAATGATATTTTGCTCTGAATATTTAACCATCTTTTTTCCAGTAACATATGAATATGGCTGTCCAGCTCTGGCAAATAGAAGTCTTATATAATCATAAATTTCAGTTAGCGTACCAACGGTTGATCTAGGATTTTTATTAGTAGATTTTTGCTCAATTGCTACAACTGGGCTAAGTCCTTCAATTTTGTCAACATCAGGTCTGCTAATATCTCCAACGAAGTATCTTGCATAAGAACCAAATGTTTCAAGATATCTTCTATTAGCCTCTGCATGTATTGTATTAAATGCCAGACTCGATTTTCCACTTCCACTTCTACCTGTAAAAACTACTAACTTATTTCTTGGTATTTGTATATCAATATTTTGCAAATTATTTTCTCTTGCTCCAAATACTGAAATAGATTTATCTACATCAAATTTTTTCAACATCTTACTAAATAGGCAATTTGATTTTGTACAACTTTCTTGATGCGTCTGGAAGCCTAGAACTTCTTAACCATGGGTTATAAAACTTCAACGTTTGGTAATTAATATTTTTTTTCTCACTGAACTCATATAAATTATTGATAGTGTTGTTTACATGAATGTATTTAAAACTCAAAGGCTGATATAAATCTTTGCTTCTTACGTTAAAACCATATTTTTTTGGATTTTCAAAAATCGTTTTAACAGCTAAAATTCTAAAAATATATCTAGATGTCTCACTATTTAGATTTAAATCATAATAACTCTCAACATTTTGTTTTTTTAAATTGCTTCTCATTCCGTTAATGCCCATATTGTAAGAAGCAGCGGCTATTGTCCAATTGTTAAATTCTTCAAATGCTTTGTTTAGATAATCACATGCAAACTGAGTTGCAATTTCCAAATTATATCTTTCATCAATATCTCTATTTACCTCAATACCGTACTCTCTAGCGGTAGATTTCATTATTTGCCAAATTCCTGATGCACCTGAGGGAGATCTAACATTTTCTAATCCACTTTCAATTACTGCTAAATATCTAAAATCCTTTGGTATTTCATTAGCATTTAATATGCTATCTATAATTGGAAAATATCGATTTGCTCTCTTAAAGTATAATATTGTGTTGGATTGCCAATAAACATTTTTTAACAATTCTTTATCGAATCTTTCCCAAACAAAATTATCTTCAAGTGGGACCTTTTCATTTGCAAATTTAAATTCCAGAATCTTGTTTAGAGAAAATATTGAATATTTTTTATTGAAGATGCTTTGATGAATCTCATCTTCTGATTGCCATTTTTTGAATGAATACAAAAAAAATATAATTAAAAAAAAGAAAAGAAAATTCTTATTAACTACCTTTCTCATACAAACTTACTTTGAAAGGTGTCAAAACTCTCGCCAATTAAGTCTTTCTCTGAGATGAAAGGTTTTGATTTGATACTCCAATCAATGTTAAGCTTAGAATCGTTCCACAGAATTGTTCTCTCTGACTCTTTATTGTAAAAATTTGTGCACTTGTATGAAAAAATGGTATCATCTTCAAGAGATAAAAATCCATGAGCAAACCCTTCTGGAATCCAAAAAATTTTATTGTTTGTTGCAGATAAAATGACTTTTTCATGCTGCCCATAAGTTTTTGATTTCTTTCTTAAGTCAACTGCTACATCCAAAACCGATCCTTTAATAACTCTCACTAATTTACCTTGAGCATATGGTGAATCTTGAAAATGAAGTCCTCTAAGACAGTTTTTTTTTGAAACTGATTGATTATCTTGAACAAATTTTGTGTTTTTTAAATACTTTTTAAAAACATTTTTATTCCAAGACTCAAAAAAAGAACCTCTGTCGTCTTCAAAAATTTGTGGTTCAAATATTAATAAACCTTCTATTTTAGTTTTTGTTATTTTCATTTTTAGAATTTGCAAAGATAAAAATTGACAATGACATAAATAAATGAATTCAAAAAATTAAATTTGTTTAAAAATAAATTATGAAAAAGTATATTAAAATAGCTTTATTGATATCGGTAATTTCTTCATGTCAAAACCTAACTCAGAAAAAATTTAATTTTGATGAAGCCAATGAACTAGAAAAGGTGTCATACAGCATTGGAATAAATGTAGCAACAAGCATAAAATCAGAAGGTCTTGATTCAATCAATTCATTTTACATAAGCAAAGGATTTAAAGATGTTTTTGAAAACAAAGATTTAGCCGTAAATATCGAAGAAAGTAATAAAATAATTGGAGAGTATTTTAATAAAAAACAAGATGCAAAAAATGAAAGATTAGCTATTGATTCAAAAATATTTCTAGAACAAAATAAGCAAAAAGATGGAGTTATAACAACTGAATCAGGATTACAATACCTTATTTTATCAGAGGGAAAAGGTAATAATCCAACTTTGAATGATAATGTCACAGTACACTACCACGGAACATTAATTGATGGAACTATTTTTGATAGTTCTGTTGATAGAAAACAACCAGCAACTTTTCCACTTAATGGAGTAATACCAGGATGGCAAGAAGCACTTCAAATGATGTCAGTTGGCAGTAAATGGAAAATTTTCATCCCATCTGAACTTGCTTATGCTGAAAGTGGAGCTGGTGCTATTGGTCCAAACTCAACTCTTATTTTTGAAGTTGAATTATTAAGTATTAATTAGTTTTTCTTGTCCAGGTAGCAGTTCTTCCTAGAAAAGGCATGCTGATGATATATCCCTTTAGTTTAAGCTCGTTTTCATTAACTAGAGTAGCTGTACCACCATATAACTTACCTTTTTTAGGATCATAAATTCTTCCATCTTCCCAAATATTTTCTTGATCATTGTACTGAAAGCTATGCATGATTTTTAGACCCATTCTTTTTCTTGATCTAAGCTTTTCATCAGGATTTTTCAAATCAAGCTTAACATTGCCCTTACTGTCAAGAGGTTCCTTTAACCAAGTTGTCTTGCCGCTAACTGAATTACCGTCCTTGTAAATTGTAACAACAGCATCCTTTTCTTCGTTAAACCATTCTCCAAATATGTCTGATTCACTTTGTGCAGTGCAGAAAACATACACAATTGAAAATAAAGTTGAAATTATTATTTTTTTCATTTTTGTTTTTTTTCAAAGTAACGAAAATATTTTTACTTCTTTCTGAAATATATACTTATTGGGACTCCTTTAAAATTAAAGTTTTCTCTTAATTTGTTTTCGAGAAATCTTTTATAAGGTTCTTTAATGTATTGAGGTAAGTTAGCAAAAAACACAAATGACGGGCTTTTAGAAGTTAATTGTGTACAATATTTTATTTTTATATACTTTCCTTTTACAGCAGGTGGTGGTATATTTTTTATAATATCAAGCATTGTGTCATTCAATTTGGAGGTAGTAATTTTTTGAGACTTATTTTTAAAAACACTCAAAGCTACTTCAACACTTTTAATCAATCTATTTTTTGTTAGTGCAGATACAAACAGTATTGGAACATCATCAAATGGTAAGATTTTTGATTTAATTTTTTTTTCGAACACCAAAGATGTAGATGTTTCTTTTTCTATTTTATCCCACTTATTGACTAAGATTACAATTCCTTTCTTATTTCTATCTGCCAAGTGAAATATCTTTTGGTCTTGACTTTCAAAACCTCTTTCAGCATCTATTAAAAGTATACATACATCAGATCTCTCAATTGATTTTATAGAACGCATAACTGAATAGAATTCCAAGTCTTCATTTACATTTTTCTTTTTTCTTATTCCTGCAGTATCAGTTAAAATAAAATCAAACCCAAATTTTTTTACTCTCGTATCTAAGCTATCTCTTGTTGTTCCTGCTATTTCGGTAACAATATTTTGATTTGTCCCAATAATAGAATTTATAAATGATGATTTTCCTGCGTTGGGCCTTCCAATAATTGCAAAACTTGGAATATCTATATTCTTTTCATCTTTTTCTTCTAAATATTTGATAACCTCATCTAGTAAGTCTCCAGTACCACCACCATTAATTGATGAAATACAGAAGAAATCACCCAATGAAAGATTATAAAATTCTAAAGAATCGTTTTGTAGCATTGAGTTGTCCACTTTATTTACAACTAATATTACATCCTTATTACTCTTTCTTAGAAGATTTGCAACTTCAATATCCATTTCAGTAACTCCACTTTTCACATCAGTTACAAAAAGAATACAGCATGATTCCTCAATTGCCAGGTTTACTTGGCTTCTAATTTCTTTCTCAAAAATATCCTCAGTATTTTCTACATAACCACCAGTATCAATTATTGAAAAATCTTTTCCTGACCAGTTGACTTTACCGTAGTTTCTATCTCTGGTTACACCACTAAACTCGTCAGTTATAGCACTTCTAGTTTGGGTTAGTCTATTAAATAAAGTAGACTTACCAACATTGGGTCTACCAACTATTGCAACTATATTACTCATTGATATCCAAATTTTTTTAACTTCTTTTCATCATCTCTCCAGTTCTTACTTATTTTGATAGGTGTTTCTAAAAAAACCTTTTTATTAAAAAGTTTTTCGATTTCAAATCTAGACTGTGTACCAATTTTCCTTAGCTTGGAGCCTTTGTGACCAATCAAAATAGCTCTCTGACTGTCTCTCAATACATAAATATTAGCCCTTATTCTTATTAAACCACTATCTTCAATGAATTCCTCTACTTTTATATTAACAGAGTAAGGAATTTCTTTTTGAAAATTATCTAAAATTTTGTTTCTTATAATTTCTTCAACCAAATATCTTTCTGACCTGTCAGTAAACCAAGTTTTGTCATAAAAAGGTGGAGACTCTTGTAAATTAGACTTGATAGTTTCTAAAACTTTTTCAAGATTAAATTCATTTTTTGCAGAAATTGGAATAACATCTGAATCTAAAAAATCCGATTTTAATGATTTCATAATATCTTCTACTTTTTGTTGATTAATAAGATCGATTTTATTTATGACTATTAATAAAGGAACTTTAAGTTCCAATAAAATATCTTTAATCTTACCCACAATATTCTTCTTTGAGCTAGAATCAAAAACATAAACTACTAAATCTGAGTCTACAAATGATGACATCACATAACTCATCATTTTTTTTTGAAGTTTGTATTTAGGGTCAATTATTCCAGGGGTATCCGAAAAGACTATTTGATAATTTTCCGAATTATAGATGCCGAGTATTCTATCTCTAGTCGTTTGTACTTTAGCATTGACAATTGATAATTTTTCACCTATAAGTGCATTAACTAATGTTGATTTACCTGCATTTGGATATCCAATTATACTTACAAAACCTGATTTATGTTTCATTTTGCAAAGAAACAAAAAAAGGGCAATTGAATTAATTACCCTTTTTTATTAAAGCAGTTAATAACTTATTTGCCTCTATTAAAATTGAATCCAACACTCAAAGTTAATGCATGACCTGATTGCAATAGGTCCTTATCTACGTCTGAAGCTTGGGGATCACCCAAAAAATGATTTTTTCTTGATGGTACCCAAGCTATATTTATTGGCAAATTTAAATCTCCTGATTTAATAGTATGACCAACAGCAAAAACCATTCCAAATCCTGTAAATGAAGCCGTAGGACCCGCTGCAATTTCAAAACCATTAGCTTTTCTTATTCCCATAAGTGCAGAAACGCTTGGTAAGAACAAACCTTTCTCAATTCCTCCAACTAAACCAATCCACTCTATAAGACCAACAAAATCTTCCCCCTCTGCAAATCTGGTTTCCCATTGCCATCCAATTTGAGTCATTAATGAAGGTTCTTGCTTGTAATCAACTGGATTATCATCGTTTATATCTCTATCATCATTAATGATATCAGCTAACAATCCAGGGTCAAGGTAAGTAATACCGAATCTTGGACCATCTAATTTTTGCACTCTGTTTTGAGATAATAAGAGTTGATTTGTGGAAAGAATCAAACAAATAGTAATAATAATTTTTTTCATTTAAATAAATTTTGGTTAATAATGGCCAAAATTAATTCTATGAAATTTTAAAGTTATGCAATGCATTATGCAATGCATAGTTAATTTAAGATGTCTCACCAAGCTCATCTAAAAGCAAAGTCCATTTTTCTTCTAATGATTTAATTTTCTGCTTTATTTTTTCATAATTAACATACTCTTCGCCCTCAATTTTTTTGGAAAAATTATTTTGATTCTCTTGTATCTTTTTTTCTATTAAACTTAGCTGGCTAGCTAAACTTTCAATCTCATCTTCAGTTCTTTTTATTCTTCTTAAGATGATTTTTTTTTGTTTTTCAATTTTTTTAATTTGGTGATAAGATTTTTTTTTGTCGTTATTTTCCTTTTTGGCAATAAAATTATTATCAGTATTCTCATACTGCCTGACATTTGAAAGTTTTTTATTTTGTAAAAAACTGTTTATATCACCACGATGTTCTTTGATTTTTTTGGAACTAAACTCATAAACCTTAGTTGTTAAATTTGATAGAAAGTCTCTGTCGTGAGAAACAATTATCAAAGTTCCATCAAATTCTATTAAAGCTTTCTTCAATAATTCTTTTGAATGAATATCCAAGTGATTAGTTGGTTCGTCCATAATTAAAAAATTATGTGAGTCATTTAACAATCTACAAAGTGAGACTCTTGCTCTTTCCCCTCCTGAAAGCACTTTAATTTTTTTAAAAACATCATCATCTGAAAACAGAAAAGAGCCTAAAATTGTTCTAGCATTCATTGAAGAATCATAACCTCTAGCATATTCAACTGTCTCTAATACAGTCTTTTCATTGTCTAAATAGTCTGCTTGGTCCTGAGCATAGTAACCAGTTGTAACATTATATCCAATTTTTAGTTCTCCTTCAAAATCTAAAGTATTGGAAATAATTTTTGCAAGTGTTGTTTTACCTTCTCCGTTCTTGCCAACGAATGCTACTTTGTCACCTCTTGTAAGCTCAAAGTTTATATTTTCCAGAACTAGTTTATCTGAATAAGATTTACTAACGTCTATTAACTTTACTGTAACTTTTCCTGACCTTTGAGCTTTTGGGAACTTAAGTTTTATCTTGGATGTATCATTTTCATCAATCTTGACTATTTCTAATTTATCAAGCTTAGTTTGCAAGCTTTTGGCAAATTTTGCTTTGTTTTTTTTTGCCCTAAACTTATTTATTAAGTCTGTTGTTTGCTTAACAAATTTTTCTTGATTTTTTTTAGACTGAATCTGCTTTTCAATTCTATCCTCTCTCAACTTTAAGTATTTAGAGTAATTAGACTTGTAATCACTTATAGAAGAGAAAGAAATTTCAATGGTTCTATTAGTAACATTATCTATAAAAAATTTATCATGAGAAACCATCACAATAGCTCCTGAATAATTTTTAAGCCATTTTTCTAACCATATTATTGATTCAATATCTAAATGATTTGTTGGCTCATCTAAAAGTAAGACATCAGGCTTTCTTAATAGAATTTTAACCAGTTCTATTCTCATTCGCCAACCGCCACTAAACTCATCTGTATTTCTTTCAAAATCAGTAGTTTTAAAACCAAGTCCTTTAGAAACTGTTGCAATCTCTGATGAAATCTTATCTACACCTAATAAATTAAGTTCTTGTTGCAAGTCACTTAGTTTATCCAAATTTTCTAAATATTCTTTCGACTCAAAATCTTTATTTGAAGATATGAGGTGATTAATTTGCTCTATTCTTCTTTCAATATTTTGAATTTCATTAAATGCTTTTTTAAATTCATCCAATAAATTTGAATCATTGACAAAATCTAAGTCTTGAGGTAGATATCCAATGTTAATATTATTAGTAAAATCTATCGAGCCTGATTTAGGACTTATTTTTTTAGACAATAAATTTAATAATGTTGTTTTTCCTGCACCATTTCTTCCAACTAGACCAATTCTATCTCCAGGATTTATTTGAAAAGAAATCTGTTCAAAAATATCTTGACCACCAAAATAAAATGACATTTGATTTACTGAAACCATAAAACAAATTTAGTATTCTGAATACAATTATTTGTCATATAAAGTATATACATTATATTTGCAACTATATCGCGGGGTGGAGCAGTTGGTAGCTCGTTGGGCTCATAACCCAAAGGTCGTCAGTTCGAGTCTGGCCCCCGCTACAAAGTAAAAAGACCTCTAACTATAGGGGTCTTTTTTTTAATTGAGATTATTTAAAATTAAAGATATCTATAATGAGAGAACAGCAGCAAGAATTAATAAAGAAAATAATGTCGCAACTATACCACATACAAGTCCTGCAATAGCCATTCCCCTACCATCTCTTTTCATTCCAATAGCACCAAAAACTATAGCTAAAGGTCCTAAAATAAGACCGCCAAAAAACAATCCTACAATACCACACACCAGTGCAGCAACACTCATACCTTTACCACCACCAGCTACAGTTGTAGCAGCAATTGATGAATTTATAGATTCAAATAAATTTAATTAAGTATCATTTTTTGGATTTTCGTTTTCTGAAACAGGAAAAGATGCATATAAAATGTATGCATGCAAAATATCAAACTAAGGAATAATAATAATTTTTTCATTTTTGCTTAAATATAAAAAAATATTTAAATAGATAGTATTTGTTAGTTGAACGCAAAATGAAGTAACTTAGTTGCCTTTTGACACAACAAACTGTGTAATTATATTTTTGTCTTCTTTTATTGTTTTAACGAAGTATATTCCTTGACTAAGTTGAGAAATATCAATTTTTGAGTTTTTTGAAGATAGAATTCTTTTTCCAAATATGTTATAAATTACTGCCTCATCAAAAACACCTTCCAAATTAATAAAATTATTGGCTGGATTTGGATAAACATTAATCTCTTTATTCAACTCACTAATATTTGTTGATACACAGGAAGTTACACATTGACTCAATGATGTATATTGTCCACTTCCATCACCTGGATCCTGACAATTTCCTACACTAATACAATTGTATGATTCAGTAACATTGCATTTCTTTTGAAAAATCATATCATAATAGAAATAATAGAATTGATTAGGCCACCAGTTAGAGGTTGATGTTTTAATTGTTATTAAATCTCCAATATCATACGGATAAGATGTATTTGCACTATTTCTATATAGGAAAGAACCTGTTGTTCCAATTCCAAGTCTCATACTCTGACCAGCTGGTATTTCAAAATTTAATGTTAGTCTTTGTTTACCTGAGACAACATTTAATGTAGTATCATCAATTATATTTCCGATACTATCTCTAATTTCAAATTTTATACTGTTGGGGAATTGAGCATAAAAAACTGCAGATTTTAAAACACAATCCTCATTTGCATCTAATATTAATGCCGCTGAAGAATTTACTCCAAAAAAACCACCCAAGCCAAATGATGTATCCAACTCACCTCCTCTTGTTTCTAAGGTATTTGCATTGGGGTTAAAATTAATTGCGTTAGGATTATTACATCCCAAAACAGCAGGAACACAAGATCCATTGTCAAAGCAAGCTGTAGAGTCATAATTAATTGAATACGGATCTGTACAGCCAGAAATATAACAACAACTTCCATCATCTTGTATTGCTTGGTTAGAGTAGTTAACCGCAACTGGATCTGTACAACCACAATCAGTTCCTAAGCGATATTTATAAATGTTTTTTGGGAAAGTGAAAGGATAAGTCCATTTGTTATTACCAAGAAGGAAATAAACATTACACCCTATCACAAAACTTCCAGGTGCCCAGATTGAATTACCTGGGTGAGGTGGTAACTGAACCCATGAGTCTGAAACCGGATCATACTCCCAAAACTCACTTACACCAAGCGGATAGTGATTATCACCATCTCCACTTAATATGTAACCTTTTCCTTGATATGAAAATTGAGTTCCTGCTACTCTAGCCTGTGATGGAAACTGAGACATTAGTTGCCAACTATCGTTAGATGGATCATATCTATAAAAATCATTGTAAATAAATAGTGTAGAATTTGGGTTACTTCCTGGTCCAGAAACAGATCCATGCCCAAATCCCACATATGCATAATTTCCTATTCCAAAATAATATGGGTGATGCCTTCCATTTCCAGGAATATCAGTTTTCTGTAACCAGATATTGTTTGTAATATCATACTCCCACCAATCACTCAAGCCATAGCTTGAAGCATTGCTACCGCAACCTACAAAAATTTTGTCTCCGACATTAACCATTGCTGGATGATCCCTTCCAGCGCCAGGAAACGAAGCTAATTGTGTCCAAGAGTTATTAGGCATATCATATTCCCACCAATCGTTAGGGTGAACTGAATTAGAATCTGAACCAAAGCCAATATAGGCTTTACTTCCAATAGCAACCCCATATGCAAAACCCCTTATTCCACCAGGAAAGGGATTAAGCTGTGTCCAACTATCAGTTGAAGAATCATATTTATAAACCTTATCTGTATTACTACCAGTTATTACGTATGCATCATCTCCATATGAAAAAGTTACTGGATGATGAACACCTTCAAATGGAAAATTATTTACATGCTCCCATGTTTGCGATACACAAAGGAACGGTATTAAAATAAATAGAAATAAAAGTTTTTTCATGTTTGTAGATTTATGGTAAATATATAAATGATTTCTTATTAATTTAATAATTATTAAATAAGCTCAATTTATTTTATGTCCTCAGTTAAATCTAATTTTTTAAAATCTGGAAATTTTAGACTTGTGAAACCAACTGATAGTATTGTCATAATTCCACCAAAGACAACAGCTGGTACTGTCCCCATTAACTTTGCAGTTAGTCCACTTTCAAAAGCCCCCAATTCATTTGAAGAACCAATAAAGATTGAGTTTACAGAAGCAACTCTTCCTCTTACCTCGTCTGGAGTCTTTAACTGTAAAATTGTTTGTCTAATTATCATTGATATTCCGTCTGTTAAACCATAAATAAACAGTGCAAATAAAGATAGATAGAATATTGAAGAAACTCCAAAAACAATTATTGATATTCCAAAACAAAAAATAGCTATTAAAAGTTTTTTACCAGCATTTTTAGTAACAGGAATATAAGCTGATGTAAACATGATAATTAGAGAACCAACAGCAGGAGCTGCTCTCAACATTCCAAAACCCTGTGACCCAACATTTAATATATCTTGAGCATAAATAGGCAATAATGCGATTGCTCCCCCAAATAGGACTGCGACCATATCAAGTGTAATCGCAACAAGAATAGCTTTTGTTTTAAAGACAAAAGATAGGCCAGTTTTCAAACTTTGCATAATTGGCTCTCCTATTTTGGTATTTAAAATAGGCTTCCTTTTAATAAATAAAGTTAATGTAAAGGCGATGACAATTGCAGACAATACGAATCCCATGGAAGAATTAACACCGATCCATGCGATTGAAAATCCCGCAAAAGCAGGGCCCACAACAGCTGCTAGCTGCCATGTTGAGCTACTCCATGAAGCAGCATTAGGGTATATCTTCTTAGGAACAATCAAAGCGACCAATGAAAAGATTATAGGACCAAAAAATGCTCGAACAAAACCACCAATAAAGACTAAAAAATAAATAGAATACAATACTTGTTTAGACGAAAAAAGAGAATAAAAATATTCGCTAGTAACAAAATAAAAGCCGAAAGAAATTATTAAAAAAGCAAATATTGCTAAAACAAAAAGTCTCTTTTTTTCATTTTGATCAACAATATGGCCAGCAAAAAGAGCCATAGAAATCGCTGGAATTATTTCAACTAAGCCAAT
>CENJ01174055.1_pt1 | contig 12085 bp, 16 predicted proteins | sample 356161 | NCBI WGS metagenome assembly CENJ01 (sample SAMEA2619531, study PRJEB7988) | marine metagenome | biome: marine biome (ENVO:00000447); feature: surface water layer (ENVO:00002042); material: "saline water (ENVO:00002010), including plankton (ENVO:xxxxxxxx)" | depth 5 m
ACATCATAATTCCACATTTTTCTCAAGAGCTTGCTTTTTTATCAGGATACAAAGGAATGATTGAAGATCTGGGGTGGCCAGTGGCTTCCTCATACCAAGTTAAAAAAGAAGTAGTTTCAATTGTAATGCAAATAAATGGGAAAAAAAGAGATGTATTAAAAGTTTCTATAGATACCAGTAAAGAAGATTTGATAAAAATCATTAAAAAGAATGAGCAAAATTATGCTATAAATGAGGAACAAATTAAAAAAGTAATCTTTATTCCAAACAAAATTATTAACTTTGTAATATGATCAATAAATATACTCTTTATTCTATACTTTTAATTTTGTCTAGTTCCTGTGCTTTTAAACCACTTTACAAACAAACAAACGATTTTCACCCTAATAAAATAAAAATAATAATTAAATCAAAGGAAAACTACGAAAATAGTTTGTCAATGATGAAAGTTTTACTCAATCAGAAATTGAATAGAAAAAACTCAAAAAACTCAAGTTTAAAGCTTATAGTTTCTATAAATAGATCTGTTTCTAGCATTGGAGTAAATAAAGATTTAAATTCATATGGTAGGTTACTTCAGATATCAGTAAATTATTCATTTTATGATCGGAAAGGTGAATTGTTATCGGGAAATTTGAATGGTAATTCTAGCTTTAATTATACAACCAATAATTATGCAAATCTTATCTCGTTGGAGGATGCAACTAGCAAACTTATTAAATCCTTATCAGATGATCTATCAAGTCTAATTCTTGCAGACTCCATTGAAAGACGTTTTTATCCATGATCATAAAATTTGGTGTTTTCACTGATAGTATAAATCAATATTTCAAAAATAATTGTTTCCTTTTTTATGGTCAGAATTTTGGCAAGGTAGATTACGCTTTGAATTATGTTCTTACTTCCAAAAAAAAAGAAACAGGCGATTTTGAAATTATACACATCTACACAGAGGAATTGAAAAAAAGTGATTTTTTAAAAATATCGCATGAAGCAATTGAGCCTAACCTTTTTGGTATTCCAAAAGTTTACATTGTCTCTTTAACTAGTGAGAAAAATAATAAAGAAATTATTTCCTTTTTAAATTCTGCAAGTAAAAACTGTATTATATTATTAAAATCTGAGCAACTTTCCCCTAAATCACCTATAAGAGTGTTTTTCGAAAAATCGAGTGATCATATCATAGTCCCTTGTTATGAAGAAACGAATTTCGAAAAAAACCAATTGATTTCGAGTTATTTTGAAAACGAAGGTATTCACATTTCTCAAGTGCAAGTTCAAAATATTTCTGCTTTAGTTCCAAATGAAAGAACAACAATCATAAACGAAATTGAAAAGTTGGTAATTATTCTGAAAAGTAGTAAAGCAAACAACTTCAATGATGCTATGTTTTCTTATTTATCAGAGTCTACCAATGTCGACTTAACAAAATTTATTAATAATCTTTGTTTAGGGGAAATTAAGTCTTTTTCAAAAGAATATAATACTGTCACTGATTTCGGAAAAAATAATATGAAACTAATGACTTTATTGATAGACCACTTCTTTAAACTTTTAACAGTCAAACAAAATATTAGGGAGGGAAAGACAATGCAGGATGCGGTTGCTATGCTAAGGCCCAAAATTTTTTTTAAATATTTAGATTCCTTTTATCTACAATTACAAAAGTTTAGCGAAGATCAGATTTACATTTTCATCAAAAAGCTTTATCTTTGCCGAATGTCCGTCTTGTCAGGGCGCTTATCAAGTAATTATTTTTTATTAATTTCACTTATAAACCTCTTTCTTGTAAAAAAGACTTAATTAGTCTCTTTGTTTGATTCTTTTCCAAGCTTGTGTCCAGTTCCAGTAATTTCAAAGAATTTATATTATTCGGTAATGAAGTTTGGTTTGTCAAAATTTGTTCAAGCTTTCTCATGTTCATTTTATCTCTTTGCAAAGCTCTTTTTTTCTGAGTCTGCAAATCAACTTTTGTATAAAAGATATAATCATATTCATTTTGCAACTTTTTTTCAAAGAGCAATGGAATGTCAAAAAACAAAACTTTTTCTTTAGGATGCATCAGTAAAAAGAAGGATTTTTTTTCCCAAATATAAGGATGAATTATTTCTTCTAACTTTTTAAGCTGACTTTTTTTAGAGAAAACGTAATTTCCTAGATTATTCATGTTAATTTTATTCTGTTCAATAAGATTTGGAATCTTATTACTAAATATTTTTCTAATCGCTTCAACAACTATGGTGTCTTTATAAATTTTTTTGACTTCTTTGTCTGATTCAAAAACTTTATAACCTAAGTCTACTAAAATTTTTGATACTGCTGTTTTGCCAGTAGCAATTCTTCCAGTTATTGCTATCTTAAGCATCATGACCCAATAATTTTATAACATCATTTATATCTTCATCACTCAAATCTATCTCAAACCATCGTTTGAAAGATTCCGCTGCTTGTCTTACTAGCATGTATATTCCATTAATAGCTAACAGATTATTTTTTCGGGCAACCTTCATCAATGACGTCACCTTAGGGTTGTAAATTATATCGTATACCAATGCTTTCTTCGACAATTTTTCTAAGTTAGTAGGAAATTTGTCATTTTCTTTCATTCCACATGTACTGGTATTTACAACCATATCTATATGCTCCTTTGGACTTTCTCCCCAAGGAAGAACCTTAAATATAGTATTATTATCTTTTCGTCTTGAAAAATGATTGACCAAGATTGTAGCTTTGGATAATGTTCTGTTTGAAATTTCAATGGATAATGGTTTGTATTTTAATAATTCAGATACTATCCCGTAAGTTGCTCCTCCTGCCCCAAAACAAAAAAGATTAAGACCATATTTTAACTCAAAGTCCACATCCCTATGCAATGATGATACAAAGCCTATGCCATCTGTATTAGTTCCGATAATCTTGCCATTTTTTTCAAATATTGTGTTGATAGCTAAGCTACTTTTAGCTGCTTCATCAACTTCATCAACTAAATTAAAGAAATCTTTCTTGAAAGGTAGTGTCACATTAAGTCCTTTTAACTCTTTATCTTTAACCATCTTTATGTAGCTTGATAACTCAGTTTTTCTTGCCTCAATTTTGGTATAAAGTGCTTTAATATTGTATTTTTTTAACCAATAATTGTGAATTAGTGGTGATTTCGAATGTTTTATTGGGTTGCCGATAACGGATAGTGTTTCATTCATTTTTATTACTTTTTAAAAATTCATTAAATGGGAAACCGAAAATGGTTTCTTTATCTCCAGATAAAATCTCAACTAGTTTGAATTTATCATTTTCTTCAATTTTATATGATCCTACTGAAGAAAAAACTGCGGATTTATTTTTTTTGACATATTTTTCGATTTGCGGTTTAGAAGTAGATTTAAAAAATAATTTGGCTACTTTAATGATTTCATAGTAAATTTCTTGGTTTTGTATTATCACAAGAGAAGTAAATAAAGTGTGAACATTGTTTTGAAGTTCCATTAAATTTTGTATTGCTTCTTTTTCGGTGTTGGGTTTACTAAATAATTTGTTTCTACATACCAGGACTTGGTCACAACCAATGATCTTTAGTTTGGGATAAATGTGTTGAACCGACTGCGCTTTAGCACGGGCTATTGTTTTTGCGCACTCCTCGGGTGATAAATTTAATTCTTTAAATTTTGCCTCATTAACAGAATGGCTAACTGCTATAAATTTCTTAGCATATTTTTTCATTAGTTCGATTCGCGTTTGACTTGACGATGCCAGTACAAACTCTTTATCTTTTGTTAATCTTTCCAAAATAATTCTCTTTATTGATTTTTTATTCTACTTATTCTTTTTTTATCCCAAATTTATTTTTGTTAATAAGTTGTTAACATTGTTATTATAGTTTTCCACTAAATTGTTATCACCACTTTTTTTAAGAATCCATCTAAGTATTTTGTGTTTTCCACATTTCGCTCACAAATTTTTTCCTTCATTTCCTGTTAATTTTTTGTTAATAACTCTTATTACCGTTATTAAGGTTACAACAACAACAACAACAATATATATATTTAAATTAGTAGTAGATGCAAAGTGTTAATAGAGTTCCTATTTGGTTTATGCGACAAGCAGGTAGATACCTTCCAGAGTATATGGCTATAAGAGAGAAAGAGAAAAACTTTCTGAATTTATGTCTTAATCCATCTTTAGCAGCAGAAATATCCTTACAACCAATCAAACGATTTGATGTTGATTTCATCATACTTTTTTGTGATATTTTGGTCATTCCTTTTTGTCTTGGACAAAAAGTTAGCTTTCTGAAGAATCACGGACCTATACTTGATCCTATTTTTATCAAAGAAGACATTAAATTTAATAAACCTGAAGAGAACTTAAAAAAAATATCCAACGTTTTTAAAACTATTGAACTATTGTCACGAAAAAAAGGAAATAAAAATTTGATTGGTTTTTGTGGAGGAGCATTCACTATTTTAAACTATATGATAGAAGGTGGCTCTTCAGAAAGACATGAAAAGATTCGGAATTTTGTAAGAACAAAAAAAAGCCAGGCCCAAGAATTAATTGAGATAATTACAGAGATTTCGATAGAGTACCTAAAAAAGCAAATAGTACATGGAGTCGATTATGTTCAGATATTTGAATCATGGGCAGGACTTTTAGAAGGAGAGGAATACGAAGAATTTATCATAAAACCAAATAACGTTATAAGCACAAAGATTAAGAAATTTTCACCCTCCACGAAGATAATCCATTTTCCGAGAGGATCAAAAGAAAAATATTTAGATTTCATAAAGAAGGTGTATTGCGACGTTATATCAATTGATCAAACATGTCCGGACACAATAATTGAAATAGCAAAAAGAAAAGATATTACAATTCAGGGAGACCTTGAACCTAAATTTTTACTGGGAGATAAAGAGGAATTATTAAACAAAACAATCCAAACTCTGGAAAAATATAAATATAATAAGCATATATTTAATTTATCGCACGGAATTATGCCAACAACACCTATAGAAAACGTAAAAATGATAATTGAGACAGTCAAAAACTATGAAATTACCTGATCAACACCCAAAGATTCCAAACAGAAAAACAGGAATCTTATTAGTAAATTTAGGTACGCCAGACTCGACAAATTGGTGGGATATAAGAAAATACTTAAAGGAATTTCTTTCTGACAGAAGAGTAATAGAAGTAAACCCAATAATATGGAAAATAATATTAAACGTAATAATATTGACTTTCCGACCATCTAAAACAGCAACAGCGTACAAAGAGATATGGATGGAAGATATTGATATGTCACCATTAAGATTTTATACAATAGAACAAACAAAGAAACTTCAACAGAGATTCAAGCAGAAAAAAAATATAGAAGTAGAGTACGCAATGAGGTATGGCAACCCCGGAATAAAAACCAAAATGCAAGAGATGAAAATAAAAGGATGCCAGGAAATTGTTATTTTACCTTTATATCCGCAATATGCGGCTGCAACAACTGCAACAGTATGTGATGAAGTATATAGAACACTAATGACAATGCGATGGCAACCAATAGTAAAAATAATTCCACATTACGAATCCGAAGTTCTTTATATAAATGCACTTAAAAATTCAATAAAGGAAGCGCTTCAAAAAAATAAATGGAAGCCAGACGTAATCGTAGCGTCATATCATGGAATACCAAAAAAATATTTTGAGAAAGGTGATCCCTACCATTGCTACTGTCATAAAACGACGAGATTGTTGAAAGAAAAAATAAAGACAACAATTCCAATAATAACAACATTTCAATCCCGCTTTGGACCGGATGATTGGTTACAGCCGTATACAGATAAAACATTAGAGTCCTTACCGAAAGAGGGGAAGAAGAATATATTCGTAATTTGTCCCGGATTTGCATCCGATTGCGTTGAAACACTAGAAGAGATATCAATAGAAGGTAAGGAAAGTTTTGAAGAAAATGGAGGAAGAAATTTTTATATGATACCTTGTTTAAATGACAGAAAAGATCACATAGACCTAATAGAAAACTTAACGCGTAAGTATATTGCTTAGGATAAAAAAAAATTAAATAATGGACGAAAATTACTATAATTTTTTAAAATTTTTCCACATAATTTTTATAACAACTTGGATGGCGGGACTGTTTTATCTCCCCCGCATTTTCGTTTATCATTCAAAGACACAAATAAATACACAACAGTACAAAACATTTCTTATAATGGAACACAAGTTAATGAAATATATAATGAATCCGTCTTTAATTTTTTCATGGCTATTTGGAATTCTACTAGCAATAAATTTAGAAATACAAAATGAATTATGGTTAAATATAAAATTCTTAATGGTCTTCTTAATGTCTGTATTTCACATGTACTGTGCAAAACTTAGAAAAGCATTTGAAAGAGGGGAAAATAAAAATACAGAGAAATTTTTCAGATGGATAAATGAAATTCCAACTATACTTTTTATTATTATTGTGTTCTTAGTAGTTTTTAAACCAAGTATTTGACAATCACAACTAAATTAACTATAAATAAAACTCCCCTTTTTTTTCCCAATAAAATGCACTTAAAAGACTTAAAATCAAAAAACCCCTCCGATTTATTAAAAATAGCTGAGGACCTCAAAATCGAGAATGCTGGAACACTTAGGAAACAAGATATGATTTTCTCTATCTTGAAACAAATGGCACAAAACAAAGACGCCATTTTTGGAGAAGGTGTCTTAGAGATACTCCAAGACGGTTTTGGCTTTTTAAGATCCCCAGATGCAAATTATTTGCCAGGCCCTGATGACATATATGTTTCTCCTTCACAAATAAAACAAAACAGTCTCAGAACAGGAGATACGGTTGAGGGTGAAATGAGAGCCCCAAGAGAATCAGAGAGATATTTTGCGATTACCAAAATTGACAAAATAAACTTTGAAGAAGTACAAAAAACAAAACAGAGAATTAATTTTGACAATCTAACTCCACTTTATCCTGAAGATCAATTAAATATGGAAATTGAAGATCCAACAGTTAAAGATACGACAAATAGAGTTATGGATTTGATTACACCCTTGGGAAAAGGTCAAAGAGCATTGATAGTAGCTCCACCAAGAACAGGAAAAACGGTGATGCTACAGAATATAGCCCATTCTATCACAACAAATCACCCCGAAGTTTATTTGATTGTGCTTCTTATAGATGAGAGGCCTGAAGAGGTAACAGATATGATAAGGTCGGTTAAGGGAGAAGTTGTATCTTCGACCTTTGATGAACCAGCCGTGAGGCATGTAGCTGTCTCGGAAATGGTTATTTCTAAGGCCAAAAGACTGGTTGAACACAAAAGAGACGTGGTAATTTTGTTAGATTCCATAACAAGACTTGCTAGGGCTTATAATACTCAAGTACCAAGTTCAGGAAAAGTTCTTACAGGTGGTGTTGATGCTAATGCATTACAAAGACCCAAGAGATTTTTTGGAGCAGCAAGGAATATTGAAGAAGGTGGGTCACTTACAATCATTGGAACAGCTCTGGTTGACACAGGTTCAAGGATGGACGAGGTTATTTTTGAAGAATTTAAAGGCACTGGAAATTCTGAAATAATACTTGATAGAAAATTATCAGACAAAAGAGTTTTCCCTTCCATTGATGTAACTAAATCTGGAACACGAAAAGAGGAACTTTTAGTTTCAAAAGAAGATTTGTCAAAAATGTGGATACTTAGAAAGATTCTTATGCCAATGGGTGTCACAGATTCAATGGAATTTTTATTAGAAAAAATAAAAAAATCAAAAAATAATGGTGATTTCTTTGAATCCATGAATTCCTAATGAAAGTAATAAGTTGGAATGTCAATTCTATTAGAGTACGACTAGAATATGTTTTAGAAATTTTAAAAAGAGAAAAGCCAGACTTTTTATGTATACAAGAAACAAAAATTACTGATAATCTATTTCCTCAAAATGATTTCAAAAAACTAGATTACTTTTCCTATTTTAAAGGAATATCGTCTTATAATGGTGTAGCAATTATATCAAAAAAAAAAATAGAAAAATTTAGCAGCCTTGACTTTTGCAATAAAAATGATGCCAGACACATAGCAATTGAAATAAATGGTATAGAGATAATATCACTTTACGTTCCAGCAGGTGGTGATAACCCAGACCCAATCAAAAATAAAAAATTTAGACATAAACTTAATTTTTTAGAAGAGTTAGATGATTTATTAGTTAAAAAAAAAAGAAAAAAAGTTGTTCTTTGTGGAGACTTAAATATAGCACCAAACGAAGATGATGTTTGGTCCCACAAACAATTAATTAACGTTGTTAGCCATACACAAATTGAAAGGGAAAGGTTAAATAAAATTTTGGTGGATAATAATTATATTGATTCTGTTCGTTATTTCCTTAATCCGCCTGAAAATGTTTTTACATGGTGGAGTTACAGGTCACCAAACTTTCAAAAAAATAATAGAGGACGTAGACTAGATCATATTTGGACTTCAAATACTTTGAAAAAGAAATTGAAGTCCGCTGAAATATTAAAACACTTCAGAACTTTTAATAGACCTTCTGACCATGTTCCAATAAGTGTAACACTGGAAGTCTAGAATACATAAAATGATTAGCTCAAATTGTTTGTTTCACAATATTCTCAGAAAACGAATCTTAATTTATAATAGCCCCAAGCTTTTTTCCAGCAATTAAATGGATGTGAAAATGAGGAACCTCTTGACCACCTTGATCCCCAATGTTCGAAATAATTCTATAACCCTCTTTCAGATTTAATATTTCAGCCACTTGTTTAATAGACCTGAAGAAGGAAAAAATTGTTTTTTCTTCTGCCTTTGAACAAAAGTCGTCAAAACTACAAAATTTTTGTTTTGGAATTATTAAAACATGAATTGGTGCCTGAGGGTTTATATCTTTAAATGCGTAAATATCATCGTTTTCAAAAATACATTCTGAGGGAATTTCTTTTCTCAGAATTTTAGCAAAAATATTGTTGTCATCATATTTTTTAATATTAATCATTTTCCATTCTTTTCTCTAAAACCTTTAAAACTTCCTCGAATGATACCTCAGCATTTTCAAGTAAGATTAGCAGGTGAAAAATTAAGTCAGCAGATTCTTCAATAAGGTCAATTTTTTCCTGGGCCAAGAAGGCAGATATAGTCTCTACAGCTTCTTCACCTACTTTGTTAGCTATTTTTACATTTCCTTTTTTAAAGAGCGAAGCAACATATGAATTGTTGGGTAAAGTTGCCTTCCTTTTTTTTATTATAACTGTCAATTTTTCTAAAATTTTATCGTTCATTTTTTTATTTCCTAAAGTTATCGATTCTTACACTAACACCATTAGATTTCAAATACTCTTTTACATCTTGGATTGTAGTTTCTCTAAAGTGAAAAACTGAAGCTGCTAGAACAGCTGATGCATGACCAAGCTTTATCCCATCAACAAAATCTTTTTTTGAGCCCACACCACCGGAGGCAATAACAGGTATGTCTAAGGCATCGGAAACCGTCGAAGTCAACTCCAAATCAAACCCTGTTTTTGTCCCGTCTTTATCCATGGAGGTAAGTAAGATTTCGCCAGCACCAAGTTCTTGAACTTTTTTTGACCATTTCATTACATCTAAACCTGTGTCTACTCTTCCCCCATTTATAAACACATTCCAGCCCTTGGATTTTTTTTTTGCATCAATTGCAACAACAATACATTGATTTCCAAATTTATCAGAACACTCCTTAATTAATCCTGGGTTTTTAATTGCTGCGCTATTAATTGAAACCTTATCAGCACCTGAATTTAGAAACTCTAAAACTCCATCAGAATCTTTTATTCCGCCACCTACCGTTAGAGGCACAAAACATTCAGAAGCTGTTTTTCTAATAACTTCTATCATAGGTTTTCTTTTTTGATGAGTAGCTGTTATATCCAAAAATGTGATTTCATCAGCTCCCTCTTTACAATAGATTGTTGCTTGCTCTACGGGGTCGCCAGCATCCCTTAAGGAAAGAAAGTTAATTCCTTTTACAACCCTACCGTTGTCCACATCTAAACAAGGTATGATTCTAGTTTTAAGCAATTTGTTTCTCCAGAATGTCGATGGCTTCAGAAACGTTGAACTTTTTTTCATAAAGAGCTTTTCCAGAAATTACTCCAATAAGATTAGGCGTTTCCAATTTCTTTATAATTTTAAGATCTTCCAGTGAAGCAATTCCTCCTGAGGCAATTATCTTTATTTTGGTCAAAGATAGCAACTCTTTTAGTTGTTTGTAATTAGCCCCTTTCATCAATCCATCCTTATCAATGTCGGTAAATATTATTGCTGAAACACTTGATTTTTCGTAAATTTTTAATATTTCTTTAAAGTTCACTTTAGATTCTTTAGCCCATCCTTCTGTGGCAACAAAACCTTTTTTGGTGTCAAGACCAATTGCTATCTTTTCTGGATATCTTTGGCATAGATTCTTTACAAATTCCGGTCTATTCAGTGCTATCGTACCTAAAACTAATCTGTCAATTCCGTTATTTAAATACCTCTCTATCGTGTTTAAATTTCTAATTCCACCTCCAACTTGTATTTTACATGTTGACCTTTTTTTTATTTCAATAATTGTATCAATATTTTTTGTTTCACCTTTAAAAGCCCCATCAATATCCACAACGTGAATCCACTTTGCCCCAAGTTCCACAAATTTTTTTGCTTGAATTATGGGGTCTGTTCCATAGACAGTTTCGTGTTCAAGAAGACCTTTTTTAAGTCTTATAACTTTTCCGCTTTTTATATCAATTGCTGGATAAAACTCTATCATATTCAATTCTGTTCCAAAAAAGTTTTTAAAAAAGCGAGTCCAAAAGTGTGACTTTTTTCTGGATGAAATTGAGTTCCATAAATATTTTCTTTTGCAACCATAGCCGTTACTTCCTCTCCGTATTGGGTCGATATAATTTTATCACACTTATTTTCTGTATTAAAATTATAGCTATGAACAAAATATGCTGTTATTTCATCAGTGTAGTTCATGCCAATTCTTTTCAGTAATTTATCTGTGAAATTAGTTCTTTTTTTAAAAATCAATGAATTCCAACCCATGTGAGGAATTTTCAATTTATTTTTTTTTACATTGATTCTCCTTACTTCACCTTGAATCCAATCAAGGCCAGAGAACTCTCCTTTTTCAAACCCTTTAGTTGCTAGCATTTGCATACCAACACAGATTCCTAAAAAAGGTGTTTTTTTGTTGAATACAATTTCTTCTAGAGTCTCTAAAACATTAGATTTTTTTAATCCATTTACGCATGACTCAAATGAACCAACGCCCGGAAGAATCAAATGTGTTGCAGATTTCAAATCTTCTTTTTTTGACGAAATTTTTACGCTTTTGTTTGAGATTTTCTTTAAAGCATTGAATACCGATCGAATATTTCCGGAACCATAATCAATTATTATTATTCTACTCATTCCTTTCCTCTGATAAAAATTGAACAATTGCATTTTCTTTTGAAGTTGCGTTTATATGTTTTACTGGATAAAAATTATTTTCTATTAGCTTCAAGATGAGAAGGTCTCTTGCAAAAAAACCCCAAAAAAAGCTTGATATGGAAGAAAATAAATAAAAAATGTAAAAAAGGTTAGTCTCTTTATATATTAACTTAGAAAAAAAAAATAATGAGAATCCAATTATGCTGAACAACCAAAGTCTTTTAAAAACACCCCAAATTGGACCAAAAATGAATGCTGAGAGAGAAAACCCGGTCTCCAAAATTTTCAAATCATTTTTGTCATTTTTTTTCCTTAGTATGCAATAGGTCAACATTCAAGAAACTCCAAACTATAATGCGCCTTTTGTTGACGGAATTTCGTCCTTTCGATCTGAATCGATAGAGATTGCTTGCCTTAATGCTCGAGCCAGCCCTTTAAAGCAAGATTCGATAATGTGGTGATTGTTTTCTCCATATAGATTTTCAACATGAAGCGTAATCCCAGCACTTTGTGAAAAAGATTGGAACCATTCTCTAAATAACTCTGTATCCATTTCACCAAGTTGAGCAATTGTAAAGTTGACTTTCCATACTAAGAACGGCCTA
>CENJ01031697.1_pt1 | contig 12076 bp, 14 predicted proteins | sample 356161 | NCBI WGS metagenome assembly CENJ01 (sample SAMEA2619531, study PRJEB7988) | marine metagenome | biome: marine biome (ENVO:00000447); feature: surface water layer (ENVO:00002042); material: "saline water (ENVO:00002010), including plankton (ENVO:xxxxxxxx)" | depth 5 m
ACTTTTAAACAAGCCTATTCTGTAAGCATAATCTACAGAACCTATTTCTGTAATTTTACCATTTTCAGCAGCTTTTTTAATGCTTATATCCTTGTTTAAAGGTCCAAATATTCCTAAAAATACTTTAACTTCTGCAACTCCAGTTTTCTCACCAACTACATTGTCAGTTACTAGGACAGGTGTTGTAATAGTACAAGAACTAAATGCCACTATACTTATGGCAATCAGTAAATAATTTTTTAATTTTTTCATAGTTATAATTTTATTCACCAGTTACGATAAGTGAGTTTTTAGTAAATAATAGAAAATTTTGTGTCTTCAAATCCACAGTAGCAATTTTGGTAATTCCACCATTTTGAGCAGCTTTTGCAATGGTGAAATCTCCTAGAACTAGACCTGAAGAAAGAGTTCCTCCAGCTGGGTTTGCAAATAAACAAGTTGCTTCTACAATTCCAACTTTAGATCCAATTCTGTTATTTGTTGCTGTAACAGGGACTGTTAAAGAGCAAGAAGCCAATAATCCTGTAGCAGCTATGATTGTAAGAAATTTTTTCATAGTTATAAATTTTATTCTCCAGTTACGGTGATTTTAGTTTGTAAAAAAAGCAGATAGTTTGTCATTTTAATTTCTGTGGTACCAACTTTAGAAATTTTTCCATTTTTACATGCGGTTGCATATGAAATGTCTTGGTCTCCAAATATTTTCGTTTTAGCAACCCCTGTTTTGGTTCCAACGGGATTATTTGTACATGTTATGGTATGTGATAATGTACAACTTGAAAATAATGCAACACAAGATGTGATCATTAGTATTTTTTTCATTTTAAATTGTTTAAGTTTAAAGCAATATAACAAATTATATTTGAATTTTAAACAAAATGAAAAAAATAGCTTCTTATTTTTATTACATATATTTTGGGATAATTTATCTTATATTCTCTGTTATTTTGTATTTACCCATCTATTTTTTTGTAAATGGTAAAAATAAATACACAGTTGCTAAGAGAATTAAGTTTTTTTGGTCTAAATGGATGTCTTTTTTAATTGGTATTAAAGTAGATGCAAAAAAGGAATCTTCTATTGATTTACAAAAAAATTATATAATATGTGCCAATCATAAATCTTATTTAGATATAATTCTAATGTATTTGGTTTTAGATCAAGATTTTGCATTTTTAGGTAAATCGGAGTTATTAAAATGGCCAGTTATTAATCTTTTTTTTAAAAGAGGCGTGGATATTCCAGTTTACAGAAATAGTAAAACAAAAGCTTCTGAATGCCTTATTATAGCAGAAAAAGAAATTAAAAAGGGGAGAAGTGTAGTAATTTTTCCTGAAGGGGGATGGGACAATGCAGAGAAAGGAATGAGAAAGTTTAAAAATGGTGCTTTTCAACTCGCTATCGACACTCAATGTCCTATTTTACCAGTTACGTTTAAAAACAATTATGACTTATTTACTGACCATAAAGATATTTCTGGGAATGCTAGACCAGGGATAGCAAAAGTGGTTGTACACAATCCTATAGCTATTGATAATTTAAGTCGTCAAGATTTAGTAAATTTGAGGGAGCAAACTTTTAATATCATAAATAAAGAACTTTACAGTGAAGATTAATCATAATGTAATATCTAAACTTGCTAGGCTATCCAAACTTAAGTTTAATGAAGATGAAATGAAACTAATTTCAAATGACTTATCTAAAATGTTAGAGTTTATTAACCAACTCCAAGACTTAGATACTGAAGGGATAGACCCATTAATTCACGTGAATGAGGAAATTAATAATTGGAGAGAAGACCAAGTTCAGGGAATGATTTCTCAAGAAGAAGCCTTATCTAATAGTCCTGTTAAAGACGGAACTTACTTTAAATTACCTAAAGTTTTAGAATAAAATTAACAATACTCTTTAAAAGCTGCGGTTAAATTCTCTGCAATGATTTCTGCAGGCTGTCCTTCGATATGATGCCTTTCTATAAAGTGTACTAATTTACCATCTTTAAAAAGGGCCATGCTTGGCGAAGATGGTGGATAAGGTAGACAGTACTTTCGTACTTGATTAGTAGCTTCATTATGAAAGCCAGCAAAAACAGTAAAAATTTCGTCAGGTTTTTGGTCACTTTCTATGGCCATTTTTGCCGCAGGTCTAGCATTTCTTGCGGCACACCCACAAACAGAATTAATAACTACTAGTTGGGTTCCTTTTTTGGAGTTCAAATGGTCATCTACTTCATCTGCAGTTATTAATTCTTTAAAACCTTTTGATGTTAAATCTTCTCTAAATGGGGCTACTACTTCTGCTGGATACATTTTGTTTTTTTAATAAAAGTATTGAATAAATATAAACTCTACACACTTTAAAATGTTAAAGTTCTTAAAATTCATCTCTTTTTTATAAAAAAATCTTTTAGAATTGCACTACATTTATTTTCTAATACAGATCCAATTATCTCTGTCTTGGGATGAATGATGTCTTTGGAAACGTTTAAAAACCCTCTCTTTTGATCTCGAGCCCCATAAATAATTGTCCCAATTCTAGTCCAAAAAGTTGCCCCTGCACACATCACACACGGTTCTAGAGTAACGTACAAAATACATTCATCTAAATATTTACTTTGAAGATAGTTACTAGCAGAAGTTAAGGCTTGCATTTCAGCGTGAGCAGTAAAATCAACGAGCTGTTCGCACAAGTTATGGGCTTTAGCAATGATTTTATCTTGGTAAACTATAACAGCCCCTATTGGAACTTCATCATTTTGATAAGCGATTTGAGCCTGGTTGTAAGCTTTATGCATAAAATACTCGTGACCAAATACATTCATTTAACAATTTATTATCAAAATTAAAACAAATTTTCAATAGATTTGATCTATAATATTAACGAAAAAATTAGAAAATATGCCATTTGAATTACCCCAACTAGATTACCCACACGATGCTTTAGAACCTCACATAGATCAAAAAACTATGGAAATTCATCATGGGAAACACCATGCAGGATATACCGCTAAGTTAAACGCAGCAATTGAAGGTACTGATCACTCCGACAAGTCAATAAATGAACTCATGTCTTCACTTGATATGTCAAACGGCGCAATAAGAAACAATGGGGGTGGGTTTTACAATCACTCTCTTTTTTGGAAAGTAATGTCTCCTAACGGTGGCGGATTACCTTCGGGATCTCTGGCTAATGCAATTGACAGAGATTTTGGATCATTTGATTCTTTTAAAGATGCTTTTTCTAAAGCAGCAGCAACACAATTTGGTTCTGGATGGGCATGGCTATGTGTTCTTGACGGCGGTAAATTAGAAGTATGTTCTACACCCAATCAAGACAACCCACTGATGCCAGGGATTGCTTGTGGAGGAACTCCTATCTTAGGTATTGATGTTTGGGAGCATGCTTATTACTTAAACTATCAAAATAGAAGACCGGATTATATTGAAGCATTTTTTAAGGTTGTTAACTGGGATCAAGTTCAGGAAAACTATGATCAGTAATCAAATGTTTATCTTTAAAAATATTTGATTACATATTTCTTATATAAAAATTATGGCACAAGTAGTAGTTCAGTTTAAAGACGATTTCGGATGTTTTTTAGATTTAGATCAAAAACAAAACTTAGACCGATTCATTGAAAAATTTAAAAATGAAATTCCCGGGTTGAGTGATATTTTTTATAAGGAAAAAAATGACGAGTTAGCTGTTTTACAAACTCTTGAAGATTATTATCTTTCTACTAGTGATAGAGACGAATTATCCACTACTTTAATTAATCTTTTAAGTACAATTAGTAATCAATCTAAAAACAACCCTTCCTTTAGTTTGGGAGGTCATAATTTATCTAAAGAGTTTTTTAAAGAGCTCTTTTCTATTTGTTGTGATATTTGTTTTTCTGTTACAGTTGAGGTTGTTGGTCAAGCAGGATATTATGATGTGACTTATGAAATAACTGAAAATGGTTGGGATATCTTATATTGTGATTTTTATGAAGAAGATGATGAAAATATTTGGTGATCTAACATTTCAGAACAAGTAAGTTTTTCCATATCAGAAGTATCTGCTATTTTATTGAATATTTTTTCAGAGATTAACTTTAAAAATCCCTTTTTATCTGTTAATGAAGTAATTTTATTTATTTTTCTATCTCTTTCTGCTATTCCAACAGAATGAGATTTAATTATCCTTTTGGAGTTTATTTTTTGAACAAAACAAGGTTCCCAATCAACTAAATAAGGATAATTATTTTTGACAATAATATTTCTTTTATGTATATCCCCATGAAACAAACCTTTAGAATGAATTTCATCTAAATATTTTGCCATTAATTTTAAATGATAAATTTTAAAATCAATATAGCTACCATCAATAAATTCTGATCTCAATGTGAGAAATGATTTGGACCAATCATAACTAAAATCATACTGAACAAAAGCTTTAATTTTCTTTAATCTAGAAGTAATTGTTTTATGATCTTTTAGAAGAGATTTTAAAGGGTAGTGTTTAATAAATAAATCATCTACTTTTTCAATTTTTATTTTTTCAATACTTCTCATTTTCTAACATTCTAATAGTTTTTCTTAAATTTTTTAAGCCACTTCATGGGACTTTTTTTGTTTTTTAAAAAGTGCATTTAAAAGTATTGATCCTACAACGATTAAAGAACCCATATAAAAATTAATATTCATTAACTCGGAGTTTTTAAATATTAGCAGGGCAAAAATAATCGCATATATAGGTTCTAAATTCACAGACAAATTTACCGTATATGCAGTTATAAATTTCATTACATAAACACCTAAAATAAATGCAAATGAAGTGCAAATGATTCCTAGAATTAAAAGCCAGCAGAATTGCTCAATAGTAAGATTTAGATTACTAATTACTATGGATTTATTAATCAAAAATATTGTGGAAATAATCCAAAAACCGAAAAATAGCTCATAAAATGATATTACGGCTGATTTATTTTCTTTTACTAATACGCTATTAATGACAGAAAAAAAAGCCGCAAGAAAAGCGGAAATTAAAGCAAAAACAACAGCTTTTAGATATTGCGGATGTGCTTTGTAATCCAGATCATTAACTATAATTGTAATTCCAACAACGACTAACAAGCCAGTGAATAATTCCTTAAAATCCAAAGTTTTTTTATAAATAACCCATTCAGCAAATGAGGTGAAAAAAGCAGTAGTAGACATAAAAACTAGAGCTATAGACACATTGGATAACGAGATAGCCTCAAAAAAAAAATACCAATGAAGTGCAATAAGCCCTCCGTTGCCAAAAAACTTAAATAAGTTTGTTTTACTTACCTTTAAATTTTCTTTTGTTGATATTAAAAAGATCAATAAAGTGCTCCAAGCAATAAGCATTCTCCAAAAAACGATCTCGTTGGAACTGAGTCCGCTTATCGTTAGAATTTTACCTATAATTCCTGTAAAGCCCCAAATGAGAATGGTAAAATGAAGTACAAAATGGTATTTATATTTACGAATCAAAAAAAATATTTTATTTTAAATAATAGACTTTGAAAAGAATAAATACATGTCAGATGAAAATATATTTAAAGTTTGAATGTTACTTACAGAGTTCAAAACTACCAAACTTATCAAATAAGATTTAATATTATAATAATAATTTATGGGAAATTCTTTAACTTAGGCGAATATTTCTCAAATGATCAATTTTCAAAAAGTTATTTTTTTTTCAATTATTTTTTTGACCTTCTTCTCTTGTAAGAAGGAAGATTCTATAGATTTATCTCAACTACAGACTTTTCATAATCTTGCAATTCCTTTAGTAAGTGCTGAAATTGATGTTGAAGACATGTTACAGGGAGATACAGGAAACGTTATAAGTACGGGTAGTAATGGAGAGCTTTTTTTAGCTTATGTTACCCCTTCAACATCTATAAATGCTGCAGAAATAGTGGATATTCCAGACCAAAATTTTTCTTCTACTGTAACTCTTCCAAATATTCCTGGCGCCCCCTATCCCATCCCATCCTTTTTAATTTCACATAGTTTTCAAGATACACTTTCAAATACATTGTCATTTCCAAATGGAGAAGAATTAGATTCTATTTTCTTTTCTCAAGGAATATTAACTATTTCTATTGAAAACAATCTTAGTCACGAAGTTCAATTATCACTTACTATACCGTCATTTGTAAATGCTCTTGGGGCACCATACTCAGATAACTTGGTAGCAAATGCTAATAATAATGCGGTAACCCAAGTTAATTTGAGTAACTACACCTTTAATTTAACTAAGGGCGCAGTAGGGTATAATGAAATGATAATTGAATTAGACATCACCCTTAATGGATCTGGTAGTCCATTATATTATTCCGATAATATAAGTTTTACTTTTTCAATGGATAATTTAGAATTCGAATCTTTATATGGAGATTTAAATTACCAACAATTCAACTTAGGTGAGGTGCCTTTGGAAATTGATATTTTTAAAAACTCTGAACAAGCAGTAGACTTTTTATTAACTAACCCTGAAATTAAACATACTATAGACAATAGCTTTGGATTTTCAGCCAACATGGGAATGCTTGAAATGTATTATGAAGATTTACAGGGGGTTTTTATTGATAATATAACTTATGACTCTTCTTCATCAGGAAATAATCAGCCAGCTCCATTTTATTTTCCAACTATTCAACAGCCTTCAACACCTGGATCATCAGTAACTTCAGTAATTTCAATGAATGCTGATAATAGTAGTATAGATTCTTTAATCAATGCTACTCCCAAACAAATTATCAGTAATCCAGTAGTTGTTATAAATGCAGATTCAACAGTCTCTCATAATAATTTTATTTCTAATACTAGTGAAATCACGGTATCATCAGAAATTACACTTCCTTTAGAAGGTTATGCTGGTGGATGGGTGATGGGAGATACCATCCCTTTTGATTTTAAAGTAGATGAACTTTATACATCTGAAACAGAAATTAGTGAAGCAGTTATAAAATTTGTTACTACTAATGGATGGCCATTAGAAGTGACTTTTACACTTCAACTACTAGACAGTAATTTTAATATATTATCTTCCATAGCAGATTCAACAGTTGTAATAGAATCTGGTGTACTAGATGCTGGTGGTAGAGTGGTATCCCCAACAGTAAAAATTACCAATTTGGCATGTGATAGCGGGTGTGTTGACAATCTTAACGAAACTAAAAATATTATTTTATTAGTTACTGCAAATACCGCAGACTACAATAACCAACAGTCTATAAAAATTTACAATGACTATAAATTAGGGTTATCAATGGCATTATTAATTTCTGGAAGAATGTTCTAATGAGAAAGTTAATATTCATATTGCCATTTATTATTCTGTCTAGGCTGTTTGCACAACAAGATTTCATTCTTTATCACATGCCGTCTATCCCCCAAATTACCCAAGTAGACCCAGCATCTTTTCCAGACTCTAAGCTGGATATTGGCTTGCCGATTATTTCTAGTATTTATGGTTCCGCCTTCAATACCGGGTTTTCAATGGGAGATATTTTTACTAAGAATGCTAATGGAATTATGATGCCCGATGTAGATAACGCTATCTCCAAAATGAAAAGCGAAAACTTCTTTATTTTAAATGGAAGTACGGATTTAATTTTCCTTGGTTTTAAGAAAGGAGACAATTTCTTTTCTTTTAATGTAACTGAGAAAATAGACTTTACCTTTAACTATCCCAAAGATTTAATTATTATGGCTATGGAAGGGAATGGTAATAATCTACTTGGGAAAAGAGCCTCTTTCGATGGGTTAGGATTTGATTTTACCCATTGGAGAGAATACGCAGTTCATTGGGTCCATGACGTACATCATAAATTTTCTTATGGAGCAAGATTAAAGTATCTGTATGGAATGGAAAACTTTACTACTGACGTTAGCTATATGGGAATTACCACAGATCAAAACACCCATGCTTTAACATTTGATATGAATTTTGATTTTAGAACTTCTGGACTTCCACTTGTTTTAATTGACGGAGACTCCTCATTACCAGCAATAGGAGCTATTGATATGAACGATTCTGCAATGATGTATCAATCTGGATTAGATGGAGCCAATATTAACAACTATTTATTTAATAGGAACAACCAAGGGTTAGGTTTAGATTTTGGATTTAACTACCATGTAAATGATAAGTTTCTTTTAGAATTTTCTGTTTTAGATTTTGGATTTATTAATTGGAATAGCTATACAGCCAATACCGAATTAGCTGCATGGGATTACACATATGATGGAATTGATAATCCAATTTCTATATTTGGTGATGGAACTAGTGTAGACTTTTTAAATGATGTATTAGAAGATTCAATTGAAGAATCTGTACTTAACAATTACCAATATTCCACACCAAGTTATAGCACAAGTTTAAGAACTAAAATTTATGCTTCTATGGAGTATATTGTTGATCATAATAATTTCGTTTCATTAAGCTTTTACTCTTCTTTTGTAAGAAAAAGATGGAGAAGAGGACTGGGCGTAGCTTACAATTATCATTTAGGAAATTTTTTATCTGCAACAGCTAGTTATTCCATTTACAATAGAAGTTATTCAAACCTAGGAGCTGGTTTAACTTTAAATCTTGGTCCGGTAGAAATATATATGTTAACGGACAATGTTTTAGCATTTGGAGTCCTAAATCCTCAACAAAATTTATCTTCTTCTAGTGATGCATTTAATGTAGAAACCAAAAAGGTTAGAAATGGACAATTTCATTTTGGAATTAATCTAACATTTGGTAGAGAAAAGAAAGAAAAACTTGGAGATGAAGAAGACAATAACAGAGCTAAAGCAGTTTCTAGTGGAACAGACAGTGAAGAAACCAATTCAACCAATAAACCTGGTACTAGAACTAATGCTACCAAGACTGTTTTGCCCACCGGTAATTCCACCACTTCGCCCAATAAAAGAACAGATTATAACTCAAAGGGCAATTCCAACCAAAAGTCGAAGGCTGAAAAATCAAAAAAAACCAACTCAAAGTCAGACTATAATGAAAGTACTAAAAAGAAAAAGAAAAAAAATACTCGTAAAGGAGAATTGAAAACCAAGGTTAAAGAATCGGCTCCGAAGGGAAGCACTTACAGAAAAGTATCTAAAAAATTATAGTTTATTTATCTATACTTATTTTAAGAGTATCTTTCAAATTTACAGGCCTAAAAAATAAGAATTTAAACTTTTCTTTTATAAAAATCTCTTTATTATCAATTCCATTTTTATATCCTTCCAATAATAAAGGAGTATTGAACTTTTCCATTTGATTCTTCTTGTTTCCATAACCAATGACAAAAACAGTGTCTAAGTGAAAATTTTTAAGTTTTAAAATTTTAGTAGTATCCAATTCTTTATATTTTACATTTAGACCTATTGATGGAAAATAATTATTGCCAATATCTTTATAATTGTATTTTGGAGGCACTAAATTAAAGGAGTAATTAGTATCATATTGGATTAGCATATTTCTAATATTTTGGGCATTTTGACTTAAATAATTTAAATCGAAAGTATAAAATGGGAATTCGGTATATAGTATTTTTAATAAGGAGTCGGAAGCTGTCTGATATTTTTTAATAAGATCATTTACATACTTTTTGCTTGATACTTTTTTTAGATAGTTTTTATAATAAAGGGTAAAGTCTTTATTATTAAAAAATTGTTTACTCAAATATTGGTTGTAGCTACAAAATGAATTAGAAGAAGAATATCCATAAATAGTATCCTCTATGCCTTCATCTATTCCAGCGTAGCAGTCATAAGCAATAAATTCCAACTTTTTATCTGCTGGATTTATATAGGTTCGTTGATTATGCCAATGATAAGAATGTCGGACTCTCCCTAGGTCGTTTAAAGCATACATTAATGCAGTTTTTTTCATGTTAAAAATACTATCCAAATTTGTGTAGTTGGATCGGTATTTCTCCATAGAGGATCGGCCATAGTCAAATAATTCACTTAATTGCTTAGAAGCAAATACATTTTTTTTACTGAAAGGAACTATTTTGGCAGATTCTAAATAAGGATAAGCAATTTTATTCTTTGGATTACCCCATCTAGTTTCCCATAGTCCATCTTCATTAAATTTCAGAATAGGGGCATTTTGTTTATTATAGTATTTAATTAATTCTTTGCTAAAATGTTCTTCAAAAGCATAAATACCTAGATTTTTTCCATTTAAAGAAGCTGATATAAATCCATATCTTGTAGTTAATACACCCTCCTCTTTAAATATTTTATGAATTATCCATTCCTTTAAAAAGGATCTGGTTTTTGGGTGTTGAATGGAGAATTTTTTAATGCCCTTAAAATTAAATTCACCATTTATTTTTATTCTAAAAGACCATTTATCAGATTTTAGGTGATCAATCCAATCGCCTTTTAGACGAATTTTGATTGGGATTTCTTTATTTCTATAAATCATTATGGCATTGAAATATTTTTTTAAAGAAGGACTTATAATTCCTTTCTTCAATGCAATAGCTCTAAACTTTTTTAGCCGATCTAGGTCTTTTTGTTTCAAAAAGATGTCAATATTCTCTTTATTTAATTTTATTTTTTTTGGTTGTTTTATTACATCAATTTTGAGGTCGTCATAGTAAGCAGGTATATTTTTAGGATTATGAATAAAAAATTTAATGTTCTTGATATCTTTTTCTAATATGTAATTCATAGAAACTAAACGCCATTCTGCATGGGAGAATTCGTCGGTTTTTACACTTGCTAAAAGTTGTTGAGTTTGCTTATCTATTAATTTTAAATAGCCATTTGAAAAACCAGTTTTTTGCCATACTGAAATTAATATTTGGTTCCCCTTTTTTAAATTTTCAAAATTGAAACCTAATCCGAATGGGTTGCTTTCTGATATTTCTACTCCAAAATCACCAGATCTAGCGTATTTAGAAGTTCCATTATCTACAATTAATTTTTGGTTAAACTCGTTAGGTTCTAAATTATAAAGTAAGGGATAGTTGGATTCGTTATTGCAACTAACAAATACTAGAATTATTAAAAAAGAAGTTATAAAATTATTATATACTTTAAAGGACATAATTGTACAATTATGGAAATATTTTCTATAAAAACACGCTAAAAGTACTCAAAAGTGGATAAGGTAATATATTCTTATTATTTTTTAAAAAAAATAGATGTTATTAATTTTTAATTTAAAATAGATAATTTTAAATTAAATTTTGTGGTGTTTATATATTATTTATAATATTTTGCACCACTAATTATTTTGCATGTCTGAGATACTTAAATACCGCTGTGAGTCTGAAGTTTTTTTTAAGGACTATCTACCAGATGAGTTTTTTATAAATCTAACGGAGCAACAAAGAATTTCTTTTAGAGAATTAAGAGAAAATAACTTACTATTAGAAAAAAGCTCTAAAGAGATTGAAAAAATCAGGAAAGAAATAAAATTAAAGTATAATTCTATTAAAAGTCTAGAAAAAAAAATGGGGGACAAAAAAATACCGTTTTCCATTAATGGTAGAATAAACAAAGCAGAAAAAGTGCTATCTCCCTTAATTCAAAACCTACGCTTTAGTATTTCAGTAGGGTTAAGATATCATAACTCAAAAAACAAGAAAAATCCAAAGTTTTATTTAAGGATTAAATCTTTCAAAAATTCCTACAAAAACATTTATATTGGATCGGAAAATAACATAAAAAAAATCCTTAAAAACATAACAAATAAATCTTTCAAGAGTTACGATATAGACGAATTAAAACCAGAACTTAAACTTTTGTATACAGTATACACAAGGTACTTTGTTTGGAAAAATAGCTGGGAAAAGTTTTTTAACAGCAAGCACTCTTTAAAAGAGGTGGAAATTTGGTCAAAGGAAATGGGGTCTGAAATGTATAGATGGTAATAACATGAAAAAGATAAAACTAATATGGGATTTTAAGTGTTTAGAATCTAAAAAAACTGCTGAACATTTTCAGATTCATCTTTTAGAATTCCTTAAAAATAATCAAATATTAAATTATACATCTAAAGTTGAGTTGGTTAATGAGCATCATTCAATTAACTTTTTAATTAT
>CENJ01173730.1_pt1 | contig 12073 bp, 13 predicted proteins | sample 356161 | NCBI WGS metagenome assembly CENJ01 (sample SAMEA2619531, study PRJEB7988) | marine metagenome | biome: marine biome (ENVO:00000447); feature: surface water layer (ENVO:00002042); material: "saline water (ENVO:00002010), including plankton (ENVO:xxxxxxxx)" | depth 5 m
AAGAAAAAATACGAATATAAGTAAATAATATACGTTTCAATTTTTTAATATAATTCTTTAAAAAAATCAATTTTTGCATGTTTTCATCATTTGGTAGTTTCTCTGGTGCAATTTTTTTTCCATGAAATTTCTAATGAATGGTTTAAAAGTGGATAAGTTGTAAATCACGATCCTTTTTCAGTTAGTCCGAGGCATAGTCTAAAGCATCCCTATTTTATAATTAATTTTGTGTCGTCGAATGTATACTTTTTCGATCATAGGCTTTTATTACTGATATGCGTTTTTCTCGAAATCTGAACAGAATGTGGCGCATTATCAAAAATTTTCGCCAGAAAAAAACGAATAGAATTTGAAAAATAAATTAAAATCACAAAGAATAAAATGCAGAGTATTTGTGGCGATAAAAAATATTTCATGAATAAAAACAAGAAATTGGGACAAGGGGAAGAAGGAGCTATTTACGAAGCGTGTTCTTTTGAAAATTCCCGTCTCGACTGTGATAGAGCTGTAAAAATCTTCCCATTGTATTATAATTCATCATTTGATGAAATCGCAGCAGAATTGAGAATTGGTCCATCCATCTATCTTCGTAAATGTCCGGAAGAAGAGAAAACCTATATTGTATTGGAAAAATTATCAGGAACGTTACAATCCTATTTGAAAAGTAATGTGTTAACGGAAAATGATAAAAAGCAATTGCAATCCTTATTGTTCAAGGCGATAAATGATGGCAAGTTTTTTCACAATGACTTACATAGTGAGAACATTATGTATAAAAAACATGGTTCCAAAAATACATTTTACTTGATTGATTTTTCAATGGCAACATTTATTGGAGATGTCGGAAAACGAAATTTTAAAAGAAAAATACTCCAGAATTCCAAGATTGAGGATTTAGATGGAAGGAAGGATATACAATTATTGACGGAAGAACAGATCCAGTATTTATACAACACCTATTGTCCGCAAGAACAGTACTCCAAAAAGGAAGAAGAAAGAAAAAAAAAGAGAGAACAAGCGATCAGAGCAGCACGAAAAGAAATGGCACATAAACTTGAAAATGCCAAATATCATGGGCGTTAAAAATGTGTATCATAATGGAAAAGTATCGTAAGTATTACAATTTTCACATAACTGAATATTTGTGGTTATGTATCTAATTCCATATGGGTCAAACATTATTTTCATAATTAGCTAATATTTAAATATTTAGTGTACCTGTTTGGAAGTAAAGGGGTTTTGGTTTTTTTGAAAAAAAAAAAGCTCTTTAGAATAAATGAATTTGCAGCAAGACGCCATCGTTCCTTTCCAACATATTGTCTCCGATGTCGTGGGTCTTCGTCTTTTAACACAAAGACGAGTTGGTGAAAATATGTTTATTCGATTAGTTTCGGATCCGACTTTAGCAATTATGGGAAAGAAAATATCCGGTCGGAAACAAAGGACCGAAATGGACTTTGTCCAAAATCAAAATCAGGGGAAAATTTATGTAAATCATGAAATAATGAGTGCCCCAGACGGTGTTTATACCTGGATCTTGTATAAAGTTAACGATAGGAAGAAGGTACTCGTTAGTTGTCCGGTTCAGACGATATTTGAATATACCAACCGCCATACAATTATCAATTATCTTGCTTATGAACATGGCCTCATCAAAAGCGAAAAACTGTCGATGAATATCCAAAGCCCCACCCAAAAGTCGTACATTTATTATGCGGGGGAATTCAAAAAGACTGACAATAAGCTGGAATTTAATTTCCAGTCCGGGACCTATTCCGTTGCAAACAAAAGGAAATTGGAAGAAGATCCAAAATTTGGAAAGATATTGGCAGACATTGAGAGTAAATGGTGTAAAAACTTTTTAGAATCTCTAGAAGTGTTTGGTTTCGAGAGATCAAACTTGCATTATGTCGATTATGAGGATAAAAGTAATCCAAACAGTACATTTATAAACTATAAAAACGTTCCATTTATCCCAGACAATTACATAAAATTACAGCCATACATTCAGGGAAGATGGATTTTTGCCAGTACCAAAAAGGACATTGACGCAATCGGAAAAAAGATATCCTTTTTTTCAAGCGCATACATGAACTGGGAAGGTATGATACGGATACCTCAATTTAAAGACGAGAAGAAACCAGAATATAGTGAAGAAATACCCTTTCTTGATCAATTATGATGTGTTTTAAACATTCTCGTCTCCATTGTTTTTTTTTTTTGAACATTTTCAAAAAAAAATTCTTATGCCAACTGTCTAATCATATACCTAAGGCGTCATAATCTCACTGGGAGATACGCTGGCATGGGAGGGGCTTTGCGATCCTTGGTTCTTTCTGTTCGTTGAGAATGGTTTTTGGAACGTTGATGTAGTGAGACTGGATACTGTTGACTTATTACGACTTCCGGAGGCTAACTGTTGTTTGGCAGCAGCCAACGCTTTTCCTCGAGAACTAATTTGGGAACGGAGGGCGTGTAACTGTTGTTGGTCCTTTAACCTTTGTCGTTCACGTTGTAATTTCTGTTTTTGACTTGGGCCTCGAAGAAATTGTAGGATACCGGATCCAGTGTTTTTTGTCTTTTCTGGGACATAGTATGAAGCGCTTTGGTTGAACATTGTACGGTCGGCACTTCCAAAAAATCGATAGCACGCCGTAAATAAGACAACAAAGAGAATTACCAGCAGACAAACATTGATAAGCGTAACAGGAGCTTTTACAATTGCATTAGAAATGTTTTTGTAAACAGATATTGTGTAACACAAAATACCAATTAGCGCGGATACTACGAGGAGGAAAGTAAATTCATTGTATAGGTTTTGAAAGACATCACCTTCTTCCACGCGGAAAATTTGTGAACCAGTCAGTACAAAAATGGCCAAGGAAAATGCAGTCAATGAAAAAAATGTGATAAATTCTCGTTCAAGATTTTTAATATTAGTTTGGGTGGAATCTTGATATACTTGTGGACTTTGACCACTCTGAATAAAATCTCGCATAATTTTGACGATTGCATTTAAATTGAGACAACTGAGGACGCCAACAAGAAAGGATACAGCAAACGTCGTGTATAAACGAAATTCATAAAAACTAAATTGTCTACTGGACATTTTATTCTTTCAAAAAAAAAAAAATTATTATAAAATGATAACAACGCAAACCCGTCTATCAATTACTATTGGTCTTTCTGCGTTAATCTGTGCGTTGTGTATTTATAATTTTTGTATCATGTCGAGTGTAGTTAGAGATTATAACGCATCTGGATTAAGTATCGCAGACTATGAATCCGAGAAAGGAATAAAAATGAAAGACGTTTATACGTCGTACATGATATATTTTGGTATTTTTATTATATTTGCTTTGACCATCATCTTTTGCATATCCCAATCGATTGAACTTCAAGATCGCCATTTGCAAATTGTTTTCAACAACACTTCCTTCCTTATCTTTGGATTTGCGTTCCTAATTCTTCTGGGCATGTTTACTACTACCCTTCGAAAGTATAACCAAAAAATCGTGTTCTACATCGATATCGCCATCATTGTTTTGCTTTCCTTGGTATTAACCATGTTTATTTATAATTTGACTAAAAACAGGATTCGCTTAAAAGGCAGCAATAAATATTCATCAAGCAGAGATTACTCTGCCCCTGGAGATTATTCATCTTACGACGATTATTCATCTCGTGGGAATCACTCAGGGTATGCCAGCGCTTTAGATTAGTTCTTCGATGAAGAGGCCACACAGAAATCTTTTGTTTACGAAGGAAGAGAACAATTTTTTATGTTGCAATAAAAAATATAAAAAATTACTTGAAACACAAAACAAGATTAATTAGTGCAAGGACTGCGATGATGGTAAATGTCGTTACATAGGCTGTCGTCCCTAAAAAGAATGAATACGAGAAAGCGGGGACGATAACGTCAGAAATTTTATTATCTTGCACGCGATAAAATACCTGACAGTCAAACTTTCCATTTCCGTAATACTTGCTAACTCGGGTCATATACGTTTGCAGGGTCCCGTTAGAGTCTGTCCATGTGAAGCGTAGCTGACAGGTTTTTACTGGATCTCCTCCACAATATGCGGTTCCAGTGGTGGATTCATACACTGCAAATTGGTAGGATGCTAAGCTCATCAGGACCACCAAGAGGACAAACACCAACACCGAAAATGTTAAAATAAAATAAAACATGGCATTACGATTTTTTTTCATTTATTACATGACAACAAAAAAAATTAAATATATAAATGATCAAAAGTTTTTTCGCGTTCAAAACCTGTCATGAATAAAGATAACATTTTTTGATCCACATGAATAGGCAACTCGAATGGAAAATAACTCTCTGGTAACGAAAACGTTACGGACAACTGATCTTGATTCTTGACAAAGAACATAATCTTACTGACTAATAATTGAACTGCCGTATCCAACATCCGGATCCCTTTGTCATCATTGCACTGCACCTTTCGAATAATTTCTTCTGCAATTTTTTCATTTATCACTACATCTCCATTTTTTAACTTGGCATTTTGTAACTGTTTCGGAAGAATATAATTTTGGATTATTTGTACTTTTTCTGAAATATTGTATCCTTTCACATTAATGTAAAATACTCGATCGGCTAACGCTTTGTTATGCGGCTTTGCATTCATGGAATAAATGAACCAACATGACGACAGATCGAGCTCCAAGTCCGTAAAGTAATTATCCTGAAATTTATGGTTTTGGGAAAAATCAGTCAAATGTAACATGACATTGACAATTTCTTCATTGTTATTGACTTTGTCAAATTCATCAAAGAAGAGAATACCATTTTTAAATTGCATCCGCATAAGAGCTTGTGCAATCACACCGGGCTTGCTCCCGATATAAGTCGATTCATGACCCTTCATGGAATCTGCATGCATTAATCCACCCAGTGCAATATGTTGAAAAGGCAAACCTAATATCCGAGATAGACAAAGTGCCACAGTAGTTTTTCCCACCCCAGGACATCCTACAAGTCCCAAAGAACATCCTTTCATTACTGGATTATGAAAACGGTCATTCAAAAATAGTAAAATCTGTTCTTTCACATTGGTCATTCCATATAATTCTTTATCAAGAAAACACTTGATTTCTTTCAAACGTAATGTAATGTCGTCGGATTTTAATTCCATGAAATTGTTGAATGGTAGCTTTAGTGCATTTATCAACCACGTTTTCTGTTTGTAGTAATCTTCGTCGTGATACTCACAATTTTCCAAGTCCTTGTATTTTTTATATAAAAGGATCCGATCCTCTTCATCACAGGTCAAATGGAGAATTCGTTTTTTTAAATTCATTAACTCATCCATATCCTCCACCTTCTTTTCTAAATGTTGAATCTCCTCTTTTTTGTTACGAAAATATCTAGTTTCCTTTTGCAGGGCAGTAACTCGTTCGTTCAATTCGGTTTTTACTTGCAGTCTTTCTTCCGAATTATAAGCACAGGATTTATAAATATAATACAATTCAAATACATGTAACTTATCTTTCATTTTACAACGTAAGTTCAAGATGGTTTCCATCAACGGTTCCTTACTCTCAAGTTGCTGGAGAACGCGTTTAAATTTCTTTTTCAAAACTGCATCTTTTTCAACGGTCGATGGAATTTCAAATTCATCCTCAATGTCGGATTCGAATATTTCACAGTCCTCTTCATCTTCTTGTTCTACCTCCTGACCATCTTTGCGTTTTTGGAATGTTTTCACCAGACGATTTGCCAAAATTGTCGACAGTTTGCGTTCATTGGAATTATCATCTTCAGATACAGTTTGTTTCGAACGTGTTGAAACCATTTAAGGAATGGCAAGAAAGAAGAAAACAATCAATTTTTCAAATGTTGTTACAGCTATTGTTATTGTTGTCAGAATTCTATCATTTTCTGTTTGGATGGCAATTTTTTTACGATTTATTTATTCAACAGTAATATAAAATGCTTGCCAATTTACATGAAATGTTTTATCAATGGTTTATTCGAAAGCTTTATCTCCGTGACGTATCCCTGTATTTTCCAATAATGTCAAATGCACCCGAATATTTGAATTTTGCGTATCCAGACTTTTCCGTGCAGTACTTTGTTTCGACATTTCGTCCAGGAAAAATTACACTAGAAGGAAAAATACCCAGGTCAAAGCTACATTTTTTCAGTATTACCCTCTATGGGGTCGATGGGCTTCCGATCTACTCCAAGTCGGATGCCGATCTGAGTACATCGTACGTCGAGACAGTTGATCTGGACGTGGTTGCAGCTTTGATTGTTCGTTTTTACCGAAAGGATCCAAAAGAGAGTTTTGAAAACTATCTACCGACACTTTCTGTTGCCAAAAAAGAAGTAACACGGAGCGCACGACTAGCCGCTTCCAAAAAACTAGAAAAGCTCTTATTACCGAAAATTGCAAAACAAAACATTCGTATTGCCGAGATACTGCCCACAGAACCACAATTTTTCAAGCCCAATGACCAAATGCTGAAATCCCTCTTTCCAAATCCTTTTGCACACTATTTAATTGCAAGACCATCCAACCAACAAGGCTACATCGACATCACAACACCTTCTTTTAGTATGGATGATTACCGTTTTGTAGGTTTTATGGTTTCCAATTATTCCACCACCGAGACGGATGATTCAATTTCGTTATCGGGAAATCGAAGATATCGGATTTGGTTTGGAGTCGGTCCGCCTGATAAACACATGAAATACTATTTGCAATGGAAATCCTCAAATGCATTTCCGATTCTTGTTTATCGTGAAGTTCGTATAAAAAAATTAGGCCTTGCAAAACACAAAATCATGCTTGGACCCACACAATTGAAACGGATCATGAACTACCCCGAAATTCATTATTTTAAATAAAATTTTTTGTAGCTCAAATAAATGACTACGGACACCGCTTTTTTGATTGTCCCCTTACATCGCAAGACATTTTTCCCCCAATTCCGGGGAAAATTAACGAAAAAAAGTCTACATGTGTATGTCGAAAAACTAAAATCCATGTTTGATGAAGTTGGGGTCCATGTAAAGGATATTCCAACTGTCATAACACAATTGTACCAACAAAGTTTACGAAAGACAAAAAAGTCCCTGAAAACTGTTACCAGTGATAAAGAAGTGAAACGACTTCACGACGATTTAAAAAAGATGGTCAAATTTATGCGATCCCTAGTATAATCATTTTTCCAGGTCTTGTAGTTATTTTATGGTCACCTTCATATTTATTTACCATAGAAATTTTTGATTTCATTGCAAGAATCGGAATTGCCTGCAATTGAAAACCATTCCAAAAAATAGTTAAAACAAGAAAACAAAAAAGTTGGAAAAGATCGTAAAAGGGCTGCATTTTCGCAACTGTTTTCAATTCCATTCCTACGAATGGAATATTAAAGTGGTCTTTGTCCAAGGAAGCGTTTACTTAGAATTGAATCATTCTTACTTTTGCTTTTGTTCTTGAATCCATCGTTTCACACTTGTTGCGTATCGTTTCTTCTCATAATGGACCTTGTATTGAATATCACCGTGAACGGAGTGGAAGAGAACTTTTTTGGGATCTCCAGGGATTTCCTGAATCAAATACGACATACATTTCTCAAGTAAGGTGTGCTGTGTCCATAAGCAGTCATTTCGAAAAAAGTGAGTTTTACTCTGCTCTCGTGGAACTAACACGGCATCTTCGGGAAGCACCCACGGGTCTGTATTCATGCTCGCTTCCTCCGCAGTCGGCAATGGTGTGTCGCTCTTTTCGATTACATACGCCTGTGAATAAAATTCACCCGCCTCTTCGTAGAAGCCAACGATTTGATGGTGTGGACTCCTGGAGTTTTCGCGAACGATCAGTAAAAGAAGCAGACTTTCTTTCAATGAAGATGGTAAAGCATCCGAATGAGCAACGGTGGAAAAGCCCATCTTATCTACGGTAGATTCTAAAGTATGGGAAAACAGATGACAAACAAGGGAACTTAGGCGTTTCATATTTATCTTATATATTTTTATTTTTTTAAATTGGAAATTTTCCTACGGGCTTTTATTTAAGTTGTCTTAGGAGAAACCTTCGAATATCACGTTTTAAATCATCATCCAAGAGAAAGACGCATACTCCAATAACTACAAAGGATACGTTAATTTTGGCGATATTATCTGCATTAATTACAATACCGCAGTCCGCAATGATATGATTTCCATTGAGAATTAATGCCCTTAGTCCGTCGAGATTGGGGTTGTAGGACTCTACTTTCGTGTACAGTCGATACATGTCATTATTGCATGGTCGGAGAACATCCGGTCGGTAAACCGGTGAAGCTTCACACGAACCGCCTATTTCAAGAGTACGATATTCGTTGTCATTACAAATGTCAAACGTCACATCCAAACCACCGCTATCTCCTTTGGAAACCTGAACATTATCAACGTTTACATTCCGTGGTTGTTGTGAAAGAGATAATCCCAGGTCGGGGACTTTTTTGTCATTGGATGTCAAATAGACGAATGTTTTTTGCGAGGAGCTGTTTCCCCGAATGAAATAACCATTCGAGAGGCATCGTGTCAGCTGAGCAACACCATTCACCGTCATAAAGTGATCTTTTTCCATCACACACTTTACCATTTCAACATGAAGCAATTTCCCCTTCATTTTTTTTTTCAATTGTGGCAATATGATCGTGACTATCAAAGAGGGGCGTCCCATGAGGATCAAAAATTTCAAGTCCAATTTCATGCACCGCTCCATGTATGACAAGGTCACCAAAAGCGTCAGCATGTGTTGCCTCATTTTGAAGTCGTTCAATACAATCGAGGAAGAAAGCTTCTTTAACTAAAATTGCATTCGCTAGGTCTCGTTTCACGTTTTTCATGATTCTATAGGAATACAAGAAAAGAAAAAAATGACATTTTATTTTTTTTCGCAATTTCTTTTGAAGTTCTGAAATTTGCATAATGTTTTTTTACACATTTTTCAATTATCCGTGAAAAAAATTTTCTTTTTGTTTTTTTTGTGTATATAATTATAAAAGGGAAACAATGACATTTTATTTTTTACGCAATTTTTTTCGAAATTTGGTGCTTACAAAAGCTGAAAAAGATGAATCTTTTACCCTGGAGGGATCAGCTACGGAAAATTTAAATATGACTGTACAACTAAATAATGAAAATTACCAATGGAAAAAGCTCAACAATGGAAAATTTAGTTTGATCGTGAAAAGCAATCAGTTTACAGGATTTAAAATTGAATCACCTCCATTGACCGATGTTCTAATCATCCAGTTAGTAACGGGCAGCATCACATATACACAAAAACCGAACGCAACCTATGATCAGGAGACCAAATTTATCTCACCCGGACCAGGGATTTTCTTGGATAGAAATTTTCCAGAACATGCAACAACAAATCCTTATTATACGTGGCAGCGAAAAGGTGGCGCGAACGGGTTAAAATTTGATTTGATTACAGTCTATGATACGAGATTGGTAAACGTCGGGATTGCCTCGAAGGAAGCCACTACCTATACTTACTCCGCACAGGTTTCCAACCAGGTACCAGTTGAAGAATCATTTGTCCTACGTGCGCTGAACCTATCGATATCGAAACCATCTTATAGTATTAGTAAAATTCGTAATATTGATGTCGACACGATGAACTTTGTTACATATCCCTATTCGGATGGAACTACGGTAGGATATGAATACCAAAGCAACGTACTCTCAATTTACAGTACGGCGTATAAAACTTTCCGGTTTTTGGGAGGGCCGGCAACTGTTTCTGTCAAGGCCCCATCATCTGATTTCACCTATACGATTCTTGATGAGAATGGAAACAAAAGTGAATATACCGGTTCACAGGATATCACCATTAGCAATTAATTTGTACAATCGTTTTTCATTTTTAACGGAAAATGAAACATCAAAAACATTCAAATGTAGAAAAAAAGACTGTCCTTGACAATAAAGGTTTTGTTTGGAAAATGGTACTATTCAAGTTACTTAGTTCGATGTCAATGTCCGACACCTGTTTTGCACGCCAGCGATATCCATCTGCAAATTAAGAAATCAGATTTTTTAATGAGATAATTGACGAATTTATAACCCTCAATATTTTTTTCCCGAAAAAGTAATATTTATCTTTAAATTCACTAAAATTTAAAAAAAAAATATATGCGTTAAAATAAAAAATGGTTGAATATGAGGAACTCAGATTAAACACTGCAAATAGTGGCCAATCGACAACTGTTACAACACCTCTTGTGGTAACGGATAATGGTGGCCTAGAGGGAATGGTAGACTTGACTGAAGGTGGTGAGTTACAAGAAGGTATTATATTGCAACAGACGTTTACGTTGGAGCAAGATACATCAGTTTTTGCGGATGTCCGGTTTGCTCCGCGTGGCAAAATGAAGTTCACCAGCGGTTCTGGGACAACATTGCCCATTTTTGCTATGGTACTTGGGGAGCGGACCATAAAATCATTTCAAAGATATGACTCGAACAATGCAAACATTTATCCAGTAATAATAACATTAGCTGACGATTCCCAATTGGATAGTTCAGACATCCTACTGACCTCATGGTCGACCTCCAATAACGTTAACAAAGAGGTCGTGGTGTCAAATCAGTGGTTTCCTGCTGGGACAGTCATTACTATTGCCTATGAACTCACAGACATTCGAGCCTATCTACAGGTTTATGGTCGCTGGTTTAATAGGGAAGGTTTTCAAGTTTATTTCAATCCATCGGACACATTGACTGTTGAAGGCATTCCTATGAGGGGATTTTTCTTAGATTCTACAGTCAATAATAACGTAGATTTATTGAAAGGAAGCGTTGTGAAGGACTGCGATTGCAGCAGGATGACCATGGACGGGGCTGATCTTTCCGGTTGTCGGTTTATGAATTGTGACATGAACCACGCGTTTCTCAAGAATATTGTTACTGACGCAACCACGGAATTCGACGAGGAATCATTAAGCGGTCTACAGTTGAATATTTCTGGTGCAGACATCAAAATACCCGAGGCATATCAAGTGGTAGAAGGATATGTATGTGGCCCCAGAGCAAATCTTTCGAATCTTGGCGACCTTCTCCTGGATGCGGCTCTTGATATTGACCTAGCAGGGGCCCAAGCCATAGGAACCAATCTCAGCTCCCTCGACCCACGCAAACAATCGAATTCTCTGAACATGACTTCATACTATGAAGCGCAAACAATACCTGCGGACAATAAATTTTATGGTCTTTGGGATAGCTACGGCAAAATATCAGGGGATGGTAATTCCTTATTTATCATGGACCCGGATGGACAGTTGAATGTCTTTGTCCGACCAGATAATGAATCGGAATACTCGTATGATTCAACAGTCCCAATTGGCGCTTCAGACGAAAAAGGATTTTGGAGATCATCGACGGATGGTACGGTGGTCGGTGCTGCAACCTCGAAAGATAAAACGAAGTTGTTACTGTGGGAAAAAACGAAAACAGGCTGGGCAGCGAATATGGATTTCCAAAACACAATACAGTCGTTGTACGAAAATGTAAATGAGGAAAACTTGTCTTTATCTGCGATTCCTAGTCCAAGTGGTGACAAAATTTTGGTTTTACAACAGGATGACGTAGATGTTGAAGGCCGGAAAATCTTATTATTTAATAGAAGTAATGGGTTCACCGAACCACTGGATGAGGTTGTAACTTATCAAACCACTTATGCCAACTATAGTTATCGAGTTTTAGATGATTTGATGGTCATATCAACAGTTGATGCGAAGACTCCAAAATTCACCGGCCTTGTCGATATCTACAAGATTACGGAAAACAAAATCACACTAGTTAACACAATACCTCACAGGCAGGTAGACACCGCCTTTGGGATAGATGTCCAGCTTTCAGAAGATGGAACAAAAATGCTTGTTAGGGATTATTTTGCAGACACGCTCGGAGAAAATAGCGGACGTCTTGATTTTTTCGAGACAACAGATGGGTGGCAATCCTACACCGAAATCAGAAACCTATTTGGTTATCGTGCAGAAAATGGTTTGGGTGTGAAGAATCGAGTATTTTCTTTCAGTG
>CENJ01017493.1_pt1 | contig 12061 bp, 10 predicted proteins | sample 356161 | NCBI WGS metagenome assembly CENJ01 (sample SAMEA2619531, study PRJEB7988) | marine metagenome | biome: marine biome (ENVO:00000447); feature: surface water layer (ENVO:00002042); material: "saline water (ENVO:00002010), including plankton (ENVO:xxxxxxxx)" | depth 5 m
AGTTATGGGAATAATGATAATTCCATTTGTCTCGTCTATTTCAGATGATGTTATAAATGCTGTTCCACAAAATTTGAAAGATGGCTCCCTTGGAATTGGTGCGACTAAATCTGAAACAATTAAAAAAGTTATTATTCCAGCAGCATTGCCTGGAATTATTGGGGGTCTGTTATTGGCTGTATCAAGAGCTATTGGCGAGACGATGATTGTTGTTATGGCTGCCGGCATGTCAGCAAATTTAACAGCCAACCCATTTGAAGCAGTAACCACTGTAACAGTGCAAATTGTTATATTACTTGTTGGAGATCAAGAATTTGATAGCCCAAAAACACTCGCTGCTTTTGCATTAGGATTAGTCTTATTTTTTATGACATTAATTTTAAACTATATAGCACTTCATATAGTTAGAAAATATAGAGAGCAATATGAATAATTTAAAATCAAGACTTGCGAAAGAAAAAAGGTTTCAGATATACGGGATTCTTTCCATAATAATTGCTTTGTCGTTATTATCATTATTATTTATAAGTATAATATCTAAGGGCTATACAGCTTTTAATGAAACAAGAATCCAGTTACCAATTCATTTTGATCAAAAAATTCTTGACCCAAATAATACTGAGGAATGGAAGACAATTAGAAAAGCAAATTTTAATAAATTAGTAAGGAATGCAATAGATGAAATTCTCCCGGGTGTTGAAGATAGAAATAATAAGAAAAAACTATACAAGTTGGTAAGTAGTTCAGCAGAATATCAACTGCAAAGCATTGTCCAAGAAAATCTCAGTGTTATTGGTACAAAAGAAAAAATATGGGTCCTTGCTGATGACGATGTAGACATGTTAATTAAGGGTCATATAAATAGAAATCTTCCGGAGGAAGAAAGATTAATCGATAATCAAGAATTAGAATGGATAAGTATTTTAGAGTCTAAAAAAATAATAAAAAAGTCTTTCAATAAAACATTATTCACTAGTGGTGACTCGGCTGAATCTGAACAATCTGGTATCTTAGGAGCATTAATTGGTTCATTATTTGCTTTAGCTATTACTCTAATTTTATCTTTTCCAATAGGTATAGCTACTGCGATATATTTAGAAGAATTTGCTCCAAAAAATAATAAATTCATTGACTTTGTTGAAGTTAATATAAATAATCTTGCAGCTGTGCCCTCTATTATTTTTGGTCTTTTAGGTTTAGCAATTTTTTTGAACTTTTTTGGAATGCCTCGATCTGCTCCACTAGTTGGCGGTATGGTATTATCACTCATGACTCTTCCTACAATAATTATTTCAAGCCGAGCTGCACTAAAATCAGTTCCACCCTCAATTAAAGAAGGAGCTTTAGGATTAGGAGCATCAAATATTCAAGCTGTATTTCATCATGTTGTTCCTGTTGCGCTTCCAGGCATGCTTACAGGGACTATTATAGGAATGGCTCAAGCATTAGGCGAAAGCGCGCCATTATTAATTATTGGAATGGTAGCTTTCATTGTAGACATACCTAGTGCAATTACAGATCCAGCGACTGCATTGCCCATACAAATTTATTTATGGGCAGATACACCAGAAAGAGGTTTTATTGAGCGAACGTCAGCTGCGATTATGGTTTTATTGGTTTTTCTTATTCTAATGAATAGCTTAGCTATTTATCTTCGAAAAAAATATGAAAAGGATATTAATTAAATTTAAAAATTTTAAAGAGAGAGAAATATGTATAATGATAATTTTATGACAGAGAAAAATATTGAAATGGCTGATAAGAATTTTGACGTAAATGACCAGTCCACAGTTGATAATGAGGAAACTGTTGGAGAAATTCATGTTGAAAATCCAAGAATAGTTGCTAAAAATGTTGATGTTCATTATGGAGATAAAATAGCTATCAATAATGTAAGTATTGATATAGGAAAAAATGAAGTATTAGCAATGATTGGACCGTCAGGATGCGGTAAATCAACTTTTCTTAGATGTTTAAATAGAATGAATGATACAATTGATTCATGTGCCGTAAAAGGTGAATTGTATCTTGATAAAGAAAATATATTAGATAAAAAAATCGATGTGGTTTCTCTAAGAGCTAAAGTTGGAATGGTTTTTCAAAAACCAAATCCTTTTCCTAAATCAATCTATGAAAATGTTGCATATGGTGCAAAAATTCATGGTATGGCAAAAAATAAAGCAGACCTTGATGAAATAGTATTTAAAAGCTTGGAGAGAGCTGGTTTATTTCAAGAAGTTAAAGATAGATTAAATTCTCCAGGCACAAGTTTATCTGGTGGACAACAACAACGCTTATGCATTGCTCGAACTATTGCTGTAAGTCCTGAAGTTATTTTAATGGACGAACCTTGTTCTGCTCTTGATCCAATAGCAACAGCAAAGGTAGAAGAATTAATATACGAACTAAAAGAAAATTTTACTATAGTTATTGTGACTCATGCTATGCAACAAGCAGCCAGGGTATCACAAAGAACTGCTTACTTTCATCTTGGTAATCTTGTAGAAGTTGGGTTGACTGAGAAAATTTTTACAACCCCACTTCATAAATTGACTGAATCATATATTACTGGAAGATTTGGGTAGCTCCATAGCAAATAATGATTTTGGGAACGTACACGTAAAAGTGCTCCCTTCTCCTAAAGTGCTTTGGATGTCTAAATTGCCATCATGTCTATTCATTATGTGTTTTACAATTGATAGCCCAAGTCCAGTTCCTCCAAACGCGCGTGAACGTCCTTTATCAATCCTATAAAATCTTTCAGTTAGCCTTTCTACAGAATCCTCTGGTATACCAACACCATAATCTTGGAAAGATACAACTGTTTGTTTATTTTCATTAATATAGTAATTAATTTCAATAGTTACATTTTTTCCTGCATAAGTAATTGCATTTGTAAATAAATTTAAAAAAGCACTATATACTTCTTCATATGAACATCTAATATAAATATCTTTTGTATTTAAAATCTTAACATTACTCCTATTTTTTTTTATTTCAGGTTTGCATGCTGCGATTAAATCTTTTGTTAGAGTTCTCAAATTAACGGTTGAAAAATCCTTATCTGCTATTCCTGTGGATTGTAATTTTGTTAATTTTAATAAATCGCTTATTAAGGTATCCATTCTTTTAGATTGTTTTAACATCTCTTCTATAATATTATCATCAACATAACCATCATCTGAAAAACTTAACATTTCTAGATAACCAAATATTACTGTTAAAGGTGTTTTTAGCTCATGGGAAACGTTTGCTATAAAATCTTGCCTCATTTTGTCTAACTTGTCAGATTCTGAGACGTCTCTAAAGGTTATCATTTGCCTATTTTCACCATATGGAACAATAAAAGATTGAAGTGTAATTGAATAATCTCTTGGAGATAAAAAATTAATATGTGATTTCCTCTTATCACTTTTTATATATTTCATGAAGTCAGGATTTCTAATCAAATGTAATATTGATTTTCCTACATCACCCTCGTTTAAAGCTAACATTTTTTTAGATGCTTGATTAAACCATTCAGCAGTGAAATTCTTATCAACAACAATTACAGCATCAGGCATTGATTCACTTAATTCTTTAAATCTATTTTCAAGAGCTAAAAATTTACTAGTAATTAAATCAATGCTAATTTTATTATCTTTGAGCTCTTTTATGGCATACTGATATTTATTAGGATATGAGATAAGACTATTATTTTGAAAATCAAAGATCCATTTTTCAAAAAGATATTGACTATTAATCATATACAAGATGAAAATAGCTTGGTAAATTACTATACTATAAAATAATACGTTAAAAAAATTACCTATTAAAATTACCGGAATTAAAAATACTATAAAATATATTACATCTTGAAAAGATGAAAATTTATTTAATTTATTTTTTTTTCGCATAATAACAATTATATATTATAAAAATATTTTATTTGTAATAAAAATTATTCTGAAAATCTGTATCCAGCTCCTCTTACTGTTTGTATAAACTTTGCAGAATTCGAGGAAAATGATTTTCTAAGTCTCAATATATGAACATCCACAGTTCTTTCTTCAACATAAATGTTTCTTCCCCAAACTAAGTCGAGTAAATGTGATCTACTATATACTCTTTCAGGATGAGTCATAAAAAAATGCAACAACTTAAATTCCGTAGGACCTAACTCTACATTATTTTCTCCATCTTTAACTTTGTGGGTCATTGGGTTTAATGTAATATTTCCATATTTAACAACTTCCATATCCATTTGAGGCGCAGACCTTCTTAATAAAGCTTTAATTCTAGCTACAAGCTCTTTTGGTGAAAATGGCTTGGTAATATAATCGTCTGCACCAGATTCTAGGCCTAGAACTTTATCAGACTCGTCAGACTTTGCTGTTAGCATAATTATTGGGGTATTTTTTGTTTCGCTTGACGATCTTAAAAGTCTAGATATCTCAATTCCTTGTTTGCCTGGCAACATCCAATCCAAGAGAATTAAATTAATATCATTTTTTTTTAGTGTATCAAAAGCAGAATCACTGTTATCTGCTTCAAAAATTGCAAAGCCGTTATTTTTTAAGGTAAAACAAAGCATTTCTCTTACTGCTTTTTCATCTTCAATTATTAGAACTTTAGCTGTCATTATATTTATAGCCTTTTTCCCCAGTCTGCTTTAATATCTTATTTAAGCATATATATATTAATAATATATTAAAATATTAAAGAAATATTAAAATATAGGGCGTTTATATGGAAGCATTAACAAATATATTTTCTACGCTTGGAGGAATAGCATGGGGTCCTTACATGCTGGCTTTTATTGCTTTTACCGGACTATATTTAACAATTGGCTTGAAATTTATGCCAATTATGAAAATTTCTTATGGCCTAAAACTCCTAAAAGCAAAATCAGACGATGAAGAGAAAGGAGAAATTCCTGCTCGTTCTGCTTTGTTTACTGCTATGTCTGCTACTGTTGGTACAGGTAATATTGCAGGTGTTGCCACGGCTATAGCACTAGGCGGTCCAGGTGCTATATTCTGGATGTGGGTAATGGGCTTTGTTGGAATGGCAACAAAATATGGAGAAGCAGTATTAGCAGTTAAGTTTAGAGAGACAGATTCAAATGGTTCTTATGTGGGCGGACCAATGTATTATATAAAAAATGGGCTAGGTGAAAAATGGAAGTGGCTTGGTTTTTTATTTGCATTATTTGGAACTATTGCCGCTTTCGGAATTGGTAATATGGTGCAATCAAATACAGTTGCAAATCAATTACAAAATACTTTAAACGTTGAGCCCCTTCTAACCGGAATAATAATAGCTTTTATAGCTGGCTTAGTAATTATTGGGGGCGTTAAAAGAATAAGCGCATTTGCATCTACTCTTGTGCCCTTTATGTCATTACTATACATAGTATCAGCTTTAATAATAGTCTTAATGAATCTTAATCAGATTCCAGCAGCATTTAGAATTATTGTTGATAGTGCGTTTAATGGAACTGCTGCGACTGGCGGATTCGCAGGCGCAACAGTTTTAATGGCGATAAGATTTGGGATTGCACGAGGTGTATTTTCAAATGAGGCAGGACTAGGAAGTGCGCCAATTGCTCATGCGGCAGCAAAAACAAATAGTCCAGTTAAGCAAGGTACAATTGCAATGTTAGGAACATTTTTTGATACAATAATAATCTGCTCACTTACAGCATTAGTTATTGTAATAAGTGGTGCTTGGCAAAGTGGTGATAACGGTGCTGTACTAACTTCAAATGCATTTGTTTTTGGCTTGTCATCTATAGGCGAATCAATTATAACAATCTCGCTAATATTATTTGCCTTTACAACAATAATTGGTTGGAGCTACTACGGAGAAAGATGTTCGGCCTATATATTTGGTACAAAAGCGATAATGCCTTACAGAATTTTATGGATCTTATCAATAATCCTTGGAGCATATGCATTAAATCTTGGAGGAACAACTGCAGAAAGTGTTAATTTGATATGGCTAATAGCAGATGTAATGAACGGTTTTATGGCTATCCCAAACTTAATAGCATTGGTATTATTAAGTCCTGTAATATTTAAGTTATCTAAAGAATACTTTACAAGGAAATAATTTAGTGAATAAAACTAATCTAAAAAAAATTGCAATGAAAGACGTTGCAATTGCAGTCACTGAAGATTTAAAAAATGGAGACATAACTACAAATCTATTAGGAAAAGATAAAAATAAACCAACACTGGCATTTGTAAGGTCAAACGAAAATGCAATATTTTGTGGAAAGATCTGGTTCGATAGCACATTTAAATATATTCAAAAAAAATACGGCGGCACATTAAAGATAACCTGGTTGAAAAACGATGGTGATAAAATAAAACCGGGTCAAAAGATATGCAAAATAAATGCACCTCTAAGGACTTTACTTGTATCTGAAAGAATAGCCCTGAACTTCATTCAATTCTTAAGTGGTATATCGTCTAGAACAAGACTATATACAAAAAAAATGAAAACTAAAAAAGTAAAACTTCTTGATACAAGAAAAACCATTCCTGGATTAAGAGCCTCACAAAAATATGCTGTTAAGTGTGGTGGTGGATTTAATCATAGATACGGACTTTATGATCAAGTATTAATAAAAGAAAATCATATTATCAATGAGTTAATACCATATGAAGAGTTTCTTAAGAAAATTAATAAAAAAATATCCTTTAGAAAAGTTTCTATAGAAGTTGAAACTTTAGAGGAATTAAAAATACTTATTCAATATAAACCTAAAAATATTTTATTAGATAATTTTTCTTTGCCAGATATTAAAAAAGCTACAAAGATAATTAATAGAAAGATCACTTCAATTGAAGTTTCTGGAAATATAAATATCAATAATATTGATAAGTATTCATGTCTTGATATTGATTTTATATCAATTGGAGATTTAACAAAGAATATTCACGCGATTGATTTTTCTATGCTTATAGACAAATAGTTAAAAATGTAAGACATTACATACTTGACATTTTTAAAAGCAAGTTTAAAATTATCTTGCTGGAACAAGTACAAATGGATTGTATTAACGTAGGCAAAAATAATTATAGGAAGAATTATTATGTCTATTATCAGATTTCTTATAAGTATCTACTTATTATTTAGTGTTTCAAATGTATATAGTGACGATTACCCTTTAATATATATATCGCCAAATCCAAACAAAATTAATATTGACATGCATGCTAGCAATGTTGAAGTCATTTCGTTAGATAAAAATGATATTAATTTTTCAATTACTGATATCTTAAGAAACAATACAAATCTAGCATTTAGTCAGTCTGGAGGTATTTCAAGTACAAACCAGTTAAGAATGAGAGGCGGTGAAGCAAACCATGTCTTGGCTTTAATTGACGGTATAGACGTTAATGATCCAGCTAGTGGAGCAGAATATGATTTTGGCCAATTATTTTCCTACAATATTAACAGCGTGGAAGTCTTAAATGGTGCATTTAGTAATGTTCATGGTCCAGACGCAGTAAGTGGTGTTATTAATATAAAAACTAGAAATACAAATGCATTTAATTTCGCTGTTGGAAGTAATAATACAAACATTCGAAACTATTCTATGGCTGGCGAGAATGGAAAATATCAGTATGGTATTGATATTAACTCTCTTTCATCAAGTGGAACTGACGACAGTGGATCGTCAGGTGGAAGAAATCGATATGAAAGTGATAATATAAGAATAAATATTAAGTCGATTGAGCATGATTTTACAGTATTATATTTTGATACCTATAGACAAAATGACGTAGATGCCAATAATAATCTAGCTGACAGTGAATATGCGCATACAGATATAAATCAGATCTATTCAAAATATTCTTTTCAAAAAAACATAAATAAGTACATATTCTCAAAAAATGAAATTCAATATTCAACCAATAAAAATAATGATTTTGCACCTGTTACTGGGCTTTGGAAGACACTTACTCAATCCGAAAAGTTTAAATTAAAATCAAACACATCTATTCAACTAAAAGAGCTATTTAAAACCAAGTATGAGCCCACACTTAGCCTTGGATTCGAATATAAAAAATTAAATTTCACTCAATTAGTAAAAGATAAAAGATTTGGCGATGGTAATCAAATGCAAGGTGAATATAATAACTCATATAGTGCTGAATTCATCTATCCTTTGGAAAATTTACAATTTGAGCTAGGTGTAAGAAGAACACTAAATCAAAAGTTTGATAACCAAAATACACATAGGTTTGGAATTTCATATAAACAAAAAAATAAAAAAATATTTTTTAACCATTCATCAGCTTTTAAAAATCCAACTTTTACAGAGAGATTTGGATATTACACATCATTCAAAGGAAATCCAAATTTAAAACCTGAAAACGTTATACAGTATGAAATAGGTTATAAAGTAAATGCTTTTTTAAATAAGTTTGATATTAGCCAAACATTTTATAACTCGAAATTAAGGAATGAAATAAATGGTTCTGCAAGTCATCCGGAAGGTGGATTTACAGCAAACAATATGGATAGCAATAGCTATAGAAAAGGTTTAGAAACAAGAATAAACTACAATATTAATAGATATTCAGATGCATCAATTTCTTATGATTATGTTGACTCAACTCAATACAATTCATCTACCGAAAATCAACAAGCTGAAGTAAGAAGACCAAGAAACTTAATTAATATTAATTATAATAATAATTTTTTCAATAATTTAAGTATAAACTCAAATATTTTTTATTCATCAAAGGTAAAAGATACTGACTTTAGCTCATATCCATTTCAAAATGTTTATATGAACAGCTATTTTTTATTCAATACCACATTAAATTATGATGTTGATAGTAAAAACAAAGTTTCTTTAATCTTTAAAAATATATTTAACAGAGAATATAATGTTGTAAATGATTTTAATACGCCTGGTTTTGAAGTTTTAATAAACTACAGAAATAATTTTTAAGATTATTTGGGTAAACTGAGTATTACTTGATCTATAGAATCATTGATTTCTAAAAATTTTATATTACTAGGTTCAATATTTATTTGATTTTTTCTGTCGGTCAAAACAATATTAACTTGATTATCTTCATTAACACTTAGTACACCAAGATTTTCATTATTATTTCCTTTAATTATTATCTTTTTTATAGCTAAAGTATTTGCGGTAATTCTATAGTCACCAAATATACCAGTTTTCACTGCAGAGTTATATATTAATGCGACTGCCATTATTAAAACTACAAATTTTAATGTGCCAATTTGTTTTTCTAGCTTTTCAAATTTTTCGTTATTTTCATTACTCATATTTCACCTAAATTTATTTAACGCTTGGGGTAATTCTGAAAAAGATTTTATTATTTGCTCAATTTTCATATTATCTTTTTTTTCATTATTATGATTTAACCAAATATAGTTCATATTTACAGACATTGCACCGATTATATCTTTTTCATAACTATCTCCCACATGCATCATCTCAGATGGCTTACAACTTGCTTGTTTTATAGCTTCATAAAATATCTCTTTACTTGGCTTCATGAACCCAACGTCTGACGCTTTAACCTCAAAATCAAAGAATTGTTTTATACCTATTTCTTCTAAAGATGCATTACCATTAGTTATAGTACCTATCAGATAATCTTTCCTAAGTATTCCTAAAATTTCTTCAACCCCGTCAAATAATTCAACTTTATTTCTGTACTTAATGAAATAATTAAAAGCATCCTCTGGCATATTTTTTGGTAACCCATAAATATTTCGTAATTTATTATAAGCACATATTCTGACTTTTGTTAAATCGTGCTTAATTTTTGGGTTCTCTAACGAGGTTTGTCTAACAAAATTTCTTAATTGCTGTATGCTTAGTTCTTCAGAAATTATTGGATAATTACGTTTTAACCACTCTTCAAATTTAATTTCTGCCTTAATAATTACAGGCTCTATCTCCCAAAGAGTATCGTCTAAATCAAAAGTAATACATTTAATCATATTTTATTTTAATCCATTAAAATATTTCTAAGATATTCATACTTTTCTGAGGTTTTCAAAACAATATCATCAGGTAACTCAGGAGCAGGCATTGTATCATTCCAGGATATACTTTTTACATAGTCTCTAATAAATTGTTTATCTAAACTGGGAGGACTGATCCCTTCTTGATATGTTTCTTCAAGCCAAAATCTTGAAGAGTCTGAAGTTAATAATTCATCCATTAAGACTAATTGCCCATACTCAGATAATCCAAATTCAAATTTTGTGTCAGCTAAAATTATATTATTCAGTTTTAAGTGCTCTGCGGCAAAGTGAAATATTTCTAAACTTATTTTTTTAATATTTTCTGTATTACTGATTCCGATAACATTAGACATTTCATCAAAACTAATATTTATATCGTGATCACCTATCTCTGCTTTCGATGAAGGTGTAAAAATTAAATTTGGTAGTTTTGATGCCATTTTTAAATTTTCAGGAAGCTCAATATTACATATTGATCCATTGGATAAATAATCCGAATAACCTGACCCAATCAAATAACTCCTTACGATTGATTCTATCGGGAGTGGCTTAAGTTTTTTTGCTATTACATACCTACCTTCTATCTCATCAAACTCTTTATCAGTTATCTTTAAGTCATTTATGCTTAAAGAACTGATATGATTATCCACAAGATCACTAAATTTATTAAACCAAAAATTAGAAACTTCATTTAAAATTATGCCTTTTTTTGGTATTGGCGTTGGAAGAACAACATCAAATACAGAAACCCTGTCTGTTGAAATTATCAATATATTATTTTTATCAACTTCATAAATATCTCTAACTTTACCTTGATAAATTTTTTCAAGACTATTGATTTGAGAAGAGTGCAATATATTTTTCATGAATTTTTATAAATTTTTTGTTAATTTGGCTCTATAGATAGCATCATATATATATACTATAATAACATATTTGAGAATAGGGGTAATATTATGGCTGAAAACAAAAATCCAATAATTGGTATTGTTATGGGGAGTGATAGTGACTGGCCAATTATGAGACTAGCTGCAGAAATTTTGGACCAGTTTAATATTGCATATGAATCAAAAATCGTTTCTGCACATAGAACCCCCGATGATATGTACGTTTATGCCGAAAACGCGAAAGAAAAAGGTATAAAATGTATTATTGCTGGTGCTGGTGGAGCTGCGCATTTACCTGGAATGTTGGCATCTAAAACAGAGTTACCAATTCTAGGTGTGCCAATTCCAACAAAGCATCTTAACGGTAATGATTCTTTATTATCAATTGTGCAAATGCCAAAAGGAGTTCCTGTCGCCACATTTGCGATTGGTGAGGCAGGTGCTTCAAACTCAGCTCTTTTTGCAATATCAATGCTTTCTATTGAAAATAAAGATTTAGAAATTAAGCTATTAGAGTTTAGAAAATCGCAAACAAATGCAGTTTTAGAAAAAAAGTTAAAGTAAAAAATGCTACATAATAAAAAATTAATTGCTATGTTAGGTGGCGGGCAGCTAGGATTAATGTTTGTGGAAAAAGCACAAATGATGGGTGAGAAGGTTTTAGTACTTGATCCAGACTCTGACTGTCCTGCAGGTAAAATTGCAGATAAATTTATAAATGCTGATTATTTAGATAGTGAAGCATTAAGAATAATTATTGAAAGTTGTAGTTCATGCACTACTGAGTTTGAAAATATTCCATATAAAACTCTTGAAATTTTAGAAAAAGAAATTGATGTATTTCCAAAATCTTCGGCTCTTAGGATAACCCAGGATAGAATACTAGAAAAAAAATTTCTTAATGAAATAAATATATTAACTTCGGAGTACTATGAGATTAAATCTGCACATGAATTAGAGACTCTAAATAATATTCAAAATTGGCCTTATATAATCAAAACAAGCACCTTTGGATATGATGGTAAAGGTCAAATTATTGTGAATAATTATAATGAACTTATAGCTGCTCATTCAAAATTAAAATCGGATAATTTTGTATTGGAAAAAAAAGTCGAACTCAAAAAAGAAGTTTCGCAAGTAGCTGCTGCATATGATGATGAAATTAT
>CENJ01174104.1_pt1 | contig 12052 bp, 11 predicted proteins | sample 356161 | NCBI WGS metagenome assembly CENJ01 (sample SAMEA2619531, study PRJEB7988) | marine metagenome | biome: marine biome (ENVO:00000447); feature: surface water layer (ENVO:00002042); material: "saline water (ENVO:00002010), including plankton (ENVO:xxxxxxxx)" | depth 5 m
AGGATCAGCAAGCAGTTCAGCCGACGCCTCGGACCGAACGCCAAGGGCAAGATCAGACTAAAAACTGATCTGACAATCAATCCGGCCAACCAATCAGACTTGCAATACTCACCAGCAAAAAGAGATCGTTATGCAATCAGAGCAAAATAGCTTATCTATATCGTCAGTAGACGGGCGCTATCGCAGCAAAACCGAAAGCCTGGCACCAATTGCTAGCGAATTCGGCCTAATGAAGTATCGGATACAAGTCGAATGTGAATGGCTTTTGACGCTTTGCGCCACCAGCGGGATACCAGAATGCCCTTCTATCGACAAAGCAAAACAACAATTTATTCGCTCTATTGGCGAGCATTTTGACATCGCCGCTGCCACAGCGGTTAAAGAATTCGAACAAACCACTAATCACGACGTGAAGGCAGTTGAGTACTACATTAAAACGCGGTTGCAGGAGGATGTTGAGCTGGACAACATCAAAGAATGGGTGCATTTCGCATGCACGTCCGAAGACATCAATAACGCGGCTTACGGTCTGATGGTGAAAGCGTCACGAGACACCGTTCTGTTGCCTGGTTTAGATCAGATCATTACCGAGCTCGACCAATTAGCACAAACCCATGCTCAGTTGCCAATGCTGTCACGGACGCATGGACAAGACGCATCACCGACTACTCTCGGTAAAGAAATCAAGAACGTAGCGGCGCGATTGCAACGCCAGCGGACGCAGTTAGCTGAAATAGAAATCCTGGGTAAGTTCAATGGCGCAGTCGGCAATTACAATGCCCATGCATACACCTATCCGGAGGTCGATTGGCCCGAACTCAGCGCAAGCTTCCTTGAACGCATAGGGCTAACCCAAAATCCATGGACCACCCAAATTGAGCCGCATGACTACTTGGCAGAGCTATTCCATTGCCTAATGCGCGCCAACCAAATCTTGTTAGATTTTGATCGGGACATGTGGAGCTATATTTCAATCGACTACTTTACTCAGCGAAAAGTGGAAGGCGAAACGGGTTCATCAACGATGCCGCACAAAGTGAATCCAATCGACTTCGAGAATTCCGAGGGTAATCTCGGCATAGCGAATGCGTTACTTGAGCATATGGCCAGCAAACTGCAAGTATCGCGATGGCAGCGCGACTTGTCAGACTCCACTGTCTTACGCAATATCGGCTCAGCTTTTGCGCACTGCATCATCGCCTATCAGGCAACGCTGAAAGGATTATCGAGACTAGAAGTGAATGCTGAAACCATCACCGCCGACCTGAACGCCAGCTGGGCGATCCTGGCCGAAGCGGTACAAACGGTAATGCGCAAACACGGCATGGATGAACCCTACGAGCGGCTTAAGACTGCAACACGAGGCCAACAAGTGACCGAGTCTTCTTATCAGCAACTGCTAATCGACCTAGATTTACCCAAGGCCGCCTACGCCGAACTTAAAACACTAACGCCGGCGGGGTACGTCGGACTTGCGCCCACACTTGCGACCAAGACGCTATAGCCAACTCTAACGATACTAAGAAGGGTCAAGAAAAGAAAAAGTTTATGCCTGCCATCAATGTAATACATACCCGCTGGACAGAACCCAACAAATCTAAACTCGCTGCAATTCGACTAAAGGTATTCGTGGAGGAACAAAGAGTTCCGGTCGCCGAAGAGTGGGATGGAGCAGATCCGGACTGCGAGCACTTCCTCGCTTTTACCGAGACAGGCCACTGCCCCGGTATCGGCTGCGCAAGACTTATGCCGTCCGGACAGATCGGTCGGATGGCAGTTTTAATTGAACATCGTGAGCACGGCATCGGACGCCTACTGTTAGATGCCGCAGTTGCCAAAGCACGAGAGCTAGGTATGGCAGAGGTTTTCCTGCACGCACAGCGGCATGCAGAAGGCTTTTATGCAAAAGCAGGCTTCAAACCTTATGGCGAAGAATTCCTAGACGCAAATATTCCACACATTGCAATGCGGCTAAGTCCGCACCACGATTAGCGCCCTAATCATTGAAGCCAATCGATGCCATTGCTAACCGGCCTGGTCCTTAGCCCTTGGTGAAATCTGTCATCAAGAAGCTGCCATCGACAGCCGCACCCATCGTTCAAAATCAAATCTGTCCGCTCAACTTTGGCAGAAATTTTACAGCAAGCCTGTCGAACCCGGCCGCGCCATTTCTTCCGGCCAAAATCAAAGTATTAAATTCGTCTAGTGACTTTAAAAATTAAAGTCACTAGCATGTCCCTTTAATTACGAATTACGAAATAAAGCATGGACCCGCGCACCAAGCACTTGCTTACAGCACAGCCGCTACCGCTTCTTGCACGCCTTGCCACACCCAGCACGGTGGCTTTCTTTATCCAAGGCAGCGTCAGCCTGACTGAAGTGTGGTTCATCGGTCAACTTGGCGAAACACCTCTTGCGGCCATTGCACTTGCCTTCCCGTTACTGATGCTTACCCAAACCTTGTCTGGTGGCGCTATCGGAGGCGCAGTCGCTGCATCTATCGCGCGTTCGCTTGGTGCTGGCGACGCACCCAGGGCGGAACGCCTAATCTGGCACGCTCTGGCGGTTGCTATCGGCGGTGCAATGCTGATTCTGATTATTTTTCTTATTGGAGGGGAAGCCTTTTTACGTTTTCTCGGCGGCACCGGCGAAGTTTTGGTGCAATCCTACGCCTACGCATCCATCCTGTTATCGGCCGGCGTTTCCCTCTGGCTGGTCGGCATTCTAACAGCTGTATTTCGTGGCACCGGCGAGATGCAATTTCCGGCACAAATGATGGTGCTCAACGCCATCATTCAGATCCCTCTCTCAGGTTGCCTGATCCTGGGCTGGGCCGGGGCACCACAATTAGGAATCATCGGCGCTGCCTTGTCAGCAATAATCGCGGCAACCGTCGTTTGTGTGCCGCTTTTGCTGCGTCTCATCTTTAGTAAGGGTTCCGTGTCTTTACGGCGCTCTGCCATGCGCTTTTCTAAAATCGACTTTGGCGATATTTTACGGGTCGCCCTTCCCGCATCTCTCTCACCTGTGCTCACCGTATCAACCGTGCTGGTGTTGACCGCTTTCGTAGCAACCTTCGGCGAAGCCGCGCTAGCGGGCTATGGGATCGGTTCGCGGGTTGAATTTCTTATCATCCCGCTCGTATTTGGCCTCGGTTCGGCAATGACTTCGCTGGTGGGAATCAGTATCGGCGCGGCGAATGCCGAAAGAGCAGAACAGGTCGCTCGGGTCGGCGGGACAACGGCAGGGCTAATCGCCGGAAGCGTTGGACTTATCCTAGCACTCTTTCCTGATACATGGATCAGCGTCTTTACCGATGCGCCAGAAGTTCATGAAGCAGCGAAGGGCTACATCCAAATCGTAGGCCCATTCTTCTTTTTTCACGGCATTGGCTTGTCGCTTTATTTTGCCTCCCAGGGCGCAAGTGCCATGTTGTGGCCAGTCATCGCCACCATCCTTCGACTCCTCGTCGCGGCGACTGCGGCCTATACATTCGCCTTCACGCTCGAGTTTGGGCTGGCCGGCATTTATGTCGCAGCCGCCGCTGCGATGGCTCTTTACGCCACCGTGATAGCGGTAGCTATCAATCGCGGAGCCTGGCGTATATCGATCCAAACAGGCCCGATCAAAGAGAGGCAAACTGCTGAACGATAGCCAACTGCAATGAATAACGGAGAGTAAGCGTACCTGGGCTAGACCTGAAACGCCTAATCCGACAAAGTCGTAAGAAACGAATTAGACCAAGGAGAGCGAGGTATAGACCATGTCCCAGCCGCCGGACAGGCCGTCGAATAGCCGGCCTAGTAACACCACCAATAAGTCGATTACGAAGACTCACGCCATTACTGAGCCCAGTGCAGGCACCCCGTTTCGCTCGCCCTGCCCGATCGCACGAGCTTTAGATATATTGGGGGATAAGTGGACTTTGCTCGTAATGCGCGATGCGCTGTACTTCAACGTGCGCACCTATGCTGATTTTGCGAGCCAAATAGAACACATTCCAACTAACCTCTTGGCCAGTCGGCTAAAAACTCTAACCAAACAGGGGTTTCTGGAAAAAGTACCGTATCAGACCAATCCAATGCGATATGAGTACGTCCCGACGGATTTAGCTAAGGCGCTAAAACCGCTGTTGCGCGAAGTACGAAAATTCGGCGAAGCATATTTTACGGACGCCTAGCGGCTAGCGCTTTTTACCAGTCAACTCCTTCCGGAGGATGCGCTTTGTGGCGGACACCTAGTTGGCAGACGTGGCCCGCAAATAGATCAGTACCTGCCACAGAATAAGCCTCGTTGTCGGTATTCAAGGGCTCTCACCACAAACAACCCAACGAGGCTACCGAGCCTGTAACGGTTCCACCTGATCGGTAAGCTAGATGACTAACAAATCCATGAATTCATTGACCGGCGTCGCATTCAATTGATCCGCATTTTTACACAAGTCGAATATCTTCTCGGCTCGTGCAGCAGGAAAACGCACTTGCAGGTTACGCATGAACTTGTCTTCCAATACAGGAATACCTTCCTCGCGACGGCGGCGGTGACCAATCGGATACTCCACCTCAACTTTAGCCGTGCTGGTGCCGTCTTTGAAAAATACTTGGATTGCGTTGGCGATAGAACGCTTGTCGGGCTCATGGTATTCGCGGCTGTAACGCTCATCTTCAACCACTTCCATCAAGTCACGAACCTGGTCAACGCGAGGGTCTGCCGCCACATCGTCCTCATAATCTTCGGCGATCAAATTGCCCTTCAGCAAACCGATTGCCGCCATATATTGCAAACAATGGTCTCGGTCTGCCGGATTATTCAATTCACCTGTCTTACTGATAATGCGAATTGCTGACTCATGAGTGGTCATAACGATCTTCTCGATATCATCGAGTCGGTGTGCAACTTCTGGATGCAAGATGACCGCAGCTTCCACCGCTGTTTGCGCATGAAATTCGGCAGGAAAGGAGATTTTGAAGAGCACACTCTCCATGACATAGCTGCCGTATGGGCGTTGGAATTTAAATGCGTTGCCTTTAAACGATACGTCGTAAAAACCCCAGGTGGGCGCGGTTAAAGCACTGGGATAACCCATCTCGCCCTTCATTACTAACATCGCCAGACGAACCGCCCTCGATGTGGCATCGCCAGCCGCCCAGGACTTGCGCGGTCCGGCGTTCGGTGCATGCCGATAAGTACGCAAGCTAGAACCGTCGACCCAGGCATGCGACAGCGCATCGACGATTTGCGAATGAGTGCCACCAAGCAGGGCTGTCACGACCGCTGTAGAAGCAACGCGCACCAACAGGACGTGATCCAAACCAACCCGGTTAAAACTATTCTCCAAAGCCAAACAGCCCTGAATTTCATGCGCTTTAACCATGGCCACTAAAACGTCCTGCATAGTAAGCGGTGCTTTGCCTGCCGCCACATTGACGCGGCTTAAGTAATCGGCGACAGCCAAAATACCGCCGAGATTATCCGAAGGATGGCCCCATTCCGCAGCCAACCAAGTGTCGTTAAAGTCGAGCCAGCGAATCATGCAGCCGATATCCCAAGCGGCTTTCACTGGATCTAGTTCAAACTGCGTCCCCGGCACTCTGGCGCCATTTGGCACGACGGTACCGGTAACAATTGGACCCAGGTGCTTGGTGCACTCTGGAAAGCGCTGAGCGAGCAATCCGCAACCCAGAGTATCCATCAAACAATTGCGTGCAGTGTCTAACGCTTCTGCACTGGTGATATCGATCTTGGTGACGTAATCGGCAATGGCTACCAATTCTGCATCTGGATCGGGTCGAACATTCGTTTCAACATTTGCGCTCACGTAAAACTCCTCTGGCTAAGCGGCCTCTCGGCCGCATAGATTTTGCGGTGGGTATAGTGCCCGGTGGTTAAAAGATGGGTCGCTTATCGATCAGCGATCGGAGTGACCTTGCGTGGCTCCGAGCCGACGTAGTCTGCGCTTGGCCGAATAATCCGATTATTCGTACGCTGCTCCATGACGTGGGCCGCCCACCCGGATGCTCTGGAGCAAACGAATATTGGCGTGAACAACTTAGTTGGAATACCCATCGCGTTGTAGGTTGAGGCGTGGAAGAAGTCGGCGTTTGCGAAAAGCTCTTTCTCATCCCACAGCAATTTCTCAATGGCGCAAGAGACTGGGTAAAGGCGCGTATCACCCACCTCTTCTGCCAGCTTTTCAGCCCAGCCTTTGATAATGACGTTACGCGGATCGGAAGTGCGATAGATCGCATGTCCAAAACCCATAATTTTGTCTTTGCGCTCGAGCATTCCGGTCACCCCTTCGATCGCTGCCTGAGGGGAATCAAACTTTTCGATCAACTCCATCGCGGCTTCGTTTGCGCCACCGTGCAGTGGACCGCGCAACGAACCAATTGCTCCAGTGATGCACGAATGCATATCCGATAACGTCGATGCACAAACGCGTGCCGTGAAAGTCGACGCGTTGAACTCGTGTTCAGCATATAAAATGAGTGAGACATCCATAACCCGCTGATGTAACTCGCTAGGTGCTTCACCCAATAAGGTCTGCAGAAAGTGCCCGGCGATATTCGGAGCATCGGTTTCAGTTTCAATGCGAACGCCTTCGTGACTAAACCGATACCAGTAGTTAATGATGGAGGGCAATACGCCAAGCAAACGGTCCGCTATGTGCTGCTGATTATCGAAATCGCCCTCTGGCTCCAAGTTGCCCAGCATTGAACAACCCGTCCGCATGACATCCATCGGGTGCGCGCCGGCAGGGATACGCTCTAAAACTTCTTTCAAAGCGGCGGGCAGGCCTCGATTACCGCGCAAGGTGGTGTGGTAGTCTGCCAATTGATCAGTATTAGGCAACTCGCCGTAAAAGATCAGATAGGCTACTTCCTCGAAAGTTGTGTTCTCGGCGAGATCAGTGATGTCATAGCCGCGATAAGTAAGGCCAGTGCCTGATTGACCCACGGTACAGAGCGCGGTTGACCCCGCACTTTGGCCCCGCAATCCGGCGCCACCTAATTTTTTATCCACCATATCCCTCTCCTGTGCCTCGCACTTAGCAATGAAGACCGACGCTTTGGCAAGTTACCGCAACAGTCGGACTGGTACTCGTCTCCGCTGGCTGCATAGCCACAGCGGGACTCTAAACGTTATGCCGGTTGTTCTGCGAACAATTGATCCAGCTTTTGCTCGTATTCGTGATAACCCAAGAAATCATAAAGTTCCATACGGGTTTGCATTGTCGCAACTACATCTGCCTGGGTGCCATGCTCGCGAATCGTCTGATAAACATTCAATGCGGCTTTGTTCATAGCGCGGAACGCGGACAACGGGTAGAGCGCCATGCTAATACCCACTGCCTCGAGTTGATCAAGCGTATACAACGGGGTTTGCCCGAACTCGGTCAGATTAGCCAGGACCGGCACGTTGGCGGCCGACACAATTGGCGCGTACGAACCAATCTCGATCATGGCTTCCGCAAAAATCGCGTCTGCTCCTGCCTCGGCGAAGCGACCGGCACGTTCGACCACGGCATCCATACCATCAACCGCCAAGGCATCGGTCCGCGCCATGACCACGAATTCTGAGTCGGTTTTAGCGTCAACAGCTGCCTTAATACGATCTTCCATCTCAGTGATGCTAACAATGGCTTTGTTCGGGCGATGGCCACAACGTTTTTGCGCCACTTGATCCTCGATGTGCACGGCCGCCGCACCGGCTGCAGTCATCTCGCGAACCGTGCGCGCTATATTGAATGCACCACCCCAACCAGTATCGATGTCGACCAACAACGGTAGATCAACCGCCGCAGTGATACGCCGGACGTCTGCAAGAACATCGTTCATCGAGGTCATACCTAAATCAGGCAAACCGTACGACGCGTTAGCGACTCCACCACCGGACAAATAAATCGCTTGATAGCCCACGCTCTGGGCCATGAGCGCGGTATACGCATTAATCGTGCCCGGAATTTGCAACGGTTTTTCTGCCGCCAGCGCTGCTCTAAATCGCGCTCCCATACTCATTGTTTGTTCCCCATCAAATCCGTTGTTAACGCTTCTGAAGTTGTTTTCACTTCGCCGGCACTATCGTTTGTTTTGCATCGGGCTGAGTACAGCCCCTCTTAGGTACTACCTTTCATGAATCTTAAATGATTACTGCGCGGCGCCGAATCTGCTGCGCTGTCCTCCTTACTCTTCGCTGGATACCTCGCAAGATGCTTCTTTGAAGCTTCTCTAACCAAATCTATCGAAGCTCTACAGAAGGTGTTCGGATGCCTCCCAAAACGACTGCGCGTTATACCACAGCGCACCTATAGTGCTAAGTACGTTGTGCATCCTACTCGCCTGGTTCAATCGCAACTACGACAATTCCAACAAACGTTCGCGTAACTCATCGTAGGTCTCAGTCAACGGATAATGCGGATACTGCGCCACAACGTTTGCAGGTGCAGAAAAGAAAAAGCCGTGATCAGCTTCCTCGAGCATCGACACATCATTAAAAGAGTCACCAGCTGCAAACACCCTATAACTCAGCGACTTAAAAGCCTGCACCGAGCAACGCTTAGGGTCAGGTTGACGTATATTGAATCCAACCACCTTGTCGTTCTCGATTGAAAGGTGATGACACAGCAAAAGGGGTTGGTCCAACTGGGCCATCAATGGGCCTGCAAACTCGTAAAACGTATCTGAAATGATCGCCACCTGGAATTTTTGGCGCGCCCAGTCCAAAAATACTTTCGCACCCGGCAAAGGAGCGAGCTTCGCTATCTCGGTCTGAATGTCGCTGAGCGTGATGCCTTCGCGAGCCAGAATTTCGAGCCGATAGTTCATCAGATCAGCATAGACAGGGATGTCTCGCGTAGTCTTTTGCAAATCGTCTATCTGTGTCGATATTGCCACGGCCTGCCAAATTTCCGGAACCAGCACACCTTCTAGATCAAGACACAAAATATCCACGGCATTACCTCAAATAAAATTAGGGCGTAAGCATATAGCAAGAGATTATTTTTTTTGTCGCAGACCGACTGTTACTGTCGCGCTAAATCACGCAGTAGCAAGGATTGTTATTGCAGCGAGGCAATCCCAGCCAGACTGGTCGAGCGCGGAAATTTTGATCAAGAAACTTTGACCGCACAACCCTCGAAACAAAAACCTCTCTGGCCGAACTGAATAAACACATCCAGCTGCCGCTTCATCGAAGCACTTTTAGCAGCACAGATTAAGCAATAAATAACCCGTCGGTAGCCTATATCGGACCCTTAGACATGACCACAAACTTAGCAATCGAAACCAGCGCAAATGAGCGGTTGGCCACACTCACTGGCACAACCCAAGACTACCTTAGCGACGCACTGCAGCGATTCGACCACGATAAAATAGCCATCTCGTTCAGCGGCGCGGAAGACATTATCCTCGTTGATCTAATGCATCAAATCGGTTTGAAGTGCGCAGTTTTTTCACTGGATACCGCTCGCCTGCACCCTGAGACCTATGCCTATTTCGAAGCCGTTCGCGACCATTATGGCATTGCCATAGAGGTGGTCATGCCTGAAGCATCGGCGGTTGAAAGCCTGGTACGCGAGAAAGGCTTGTTCAGTTTTTACAAAGAAGGTCATGCAGAATGCTGCGCCGTTCGCAAAATCGCTCCACTCCGCCGAAAGTTAGATCGCTTAGACGCATGGATAACCGGCCAACGGCGCGATCAGAGTGTGACCCGGGGCAATGTCCCCATCGAGCAAGTGGACCTAGCGTTCTCTAATGATCAGCGAGAACTCGTGAAGTTTAATCTGCTTGCTGACTGGACAAGTAACGACGTGTGGCAATACATCCGGTCAAACCAAGTCCCGTTCAACCCGCTGCATAATCAGGGTTTCGTTTCCATCGGCTGCCAGCCTTGCACGCGACCGGTTGCGCCCCATGAACATGAACGGGCGGGACGCTGGTGGTGGGAAGAAAGCACCATTAAGGAGTGCGGGTTACATGCACAGAACCTGGAACCTGTCAGCACGATCCAGCAAACTTAACCGCCGTCGAGAAACGCATGTCTAGCCAGCAACTCAAAGCAAACCGACCACATATCCAGTGGGTAAAAAAATATCTCGCGAACGGAGAGTTATGCGGCAAGTGTGCCGACGTCGAAGCACGCGTGCGCTCACTTGGCATCGAGCATGTCATAGATGAAGTACTCATCGCCGACGAGCGAGATCCACACTCGTCCGGACAACGACTCGCGTCAGAACTCGGTGTAACTGTAGCCCCCTTTTTCGTTGTGACCGAAAACGGGAAACGGGTGGTTTACACGGTTTTTTTCCGTTTTTTGAAAGCGGTCTTTCCATCCCTTGCCCGAACGCAAAAATCCAGCCATCCCCAACTTCAAGCCCGCCGGGAAGAAACTGCCGAGGCAAGCGCGCTACTGCACGCTCACCCGGAGTTGGATTTCATCTAACAGTATTCAATAGGGCGTACTGGAATACTCGATCCACACATGGACCAGACTTAAGCAGATGTTTTTTTGTGCATCTATTGAGTCGACTCTCGCAACCCAATTGAAAAGCACCGTCTAAAAGCGCCGTCCAATAGCATGACCTGTTTGTAGGACACGCTAACAGACGCTCTATCTTCGATCAGAGACTTCCAGGTCCCAAGCAAGCCCAGTGCTAACGCGACGGCAACGCCGTTTCCGCGAACAACCGTTCTCGATCTTTACGAGTCGAACATCCCACCGCTTCGCGTACCAGTTCCGGTTGCAAATGCGACGCGAACAAACGAATAAACTCGTACATATAACCACGTAGAAACGTACCGCGCCTAAACCCAATATGAGTCACGCTAGGTTCAAAGAGGTGATCAGCAGGTATGGAAACCAGATCGCTATCGTGCTCTTGCTCGTAGGCCATTTGCGCAACGATACCCACGCCCAGGCCTAGTTTGACGTAAGTCTTGATGACATCAGTATCAGTGGCGGTAAACACGACATTGGGTAGCAGCTTCGCGTCGCGGAATGCGTCGTCGAGCTTTGAGCGTCCGGTAAATCCGAAGACATAGGTCACAATTGGATAACGGGCTACATCTTCGAGTGTTAATTCGGAAACATTGGCGAGTGGGTGCCCCTTGGGAACGACCACACATCGGTTCCATTGATAGCAGGGCATCATGATCAGATTATTGAACAAATCCAGTCCTTCGGTCGCGATCGCGAAGTCCACTTCACCAGAATCAGCAAGCTCAGCGATTTGCTCTGGCGATCCCTGGCTCATATGCAAATTGACGTGAGGATACTTCGTTCTAAACTCATTTATGACGCTTGGTAGTGCATATCTTGCTTGGGTGTGTGTCGTGGCGATTGATAGGTCTCCCTCGCGCTCCTCGGAATATTCCTGGGCCATTTGTTTGATTGCGCGAGTGCGGCTGAGTATTTCGCCCGCGACTTCAATTATTGATTGGCCTACCTCGGTGATTTCAGTCAGATGTTTGCCGCTGCGGACAAATATCTCAACGTTAAGTTCGTCTTCTAGCAGACGAATCTGTTTGCTGACACCCGGCTGCGAAGTAAATAGCGTTTGCGCGGTAGCGGAAACGTTTAGGTCGTGGTTAGCGACCTCCCAGATATAGCGAAGTTGTTGTAATTTCATGTAATGCTTAACCTTTCATTTTCTAGGCGAAACGCAGGCGGGATAAATCACCGCCACCTCGGCCTCAGATTTATTGTTATTCTATCCATTAATGATTTTCACAACGATTCACGAACGCGAGTTTTTACCCATCGTTTAAAAGATTCTAAAAAGCCACGGCCCATAGCCCTTCAAATCACATAGCAAGTGCTGATTGCCGAGCAATAACATCGACTGCTATATCAGAGAACGCGAACAAGCCTGCAGATACAGTGACTACCTGGTCATGCTTAGTTCACTTGTCGCGTGCGGAGACCGATCTACGTAAAAATTTCACGTCTAAAGGCGTTCCGTCTGCTTCAAAAATCTGCCCTCCAACCCACCTTAAGCACCCGTTCGTTCTGTTTTGCCCTGAACGCGCTCTCGAATCACGCTCCATGCGCTCTC
>CENJ01037647.1_pt1 | contig 12045 bp, 9 predicted proteins | sample 356161 | NCBI WGS metagenome assembly CENJ01 (sample SAMEA2619531, study PRJEB7988) | marine metagenome | biome: marine biome (ENVO:00000447); feature: surface water layer (ENVO:00002042); material: "saline water (ENVO:00002010), including plankton (ENVO:xxxxxxxx)" | depth 5 m
TCAAAGTATGATTTCTTTTGAAAATATATCTTTTTCAGTTGCGGGGAGGACACTTGTCAAAAATAGTACTGTGAGCATACCCAATGGACATAAAGTTGGGCTTGTGGGGAAGAATGGGACAGGAAAGACTTCACTATTTAGATTGATCTACGGCGAAATTACCTTGGATCAGGGAAACCTAAAGTTGAGTAAAAACGCCCAGATTGGAGGAGTATCGCAGGAAGCGCCTGGCAGCAGCGTAACGTTACTAGACACCGTACTTGCATCCGATAGAGAGAGAGTTGATTTACTACAAAAAGCTGAAGAAGAAAAAGATCCATTAAAAATTGCGGAAATACAAACACGTTTAGTTGATATAGATGCTTGGTCTGCAGAAGCTAGGGCGTCTACAATTTTGAACGGGTTAGGATTTGATAAACACAAACAAAGACTTGCGTGCTCTGAATTTTCCGGTGGGTGGCGAATGAGGGTTGCCCTTGCAGCCGTTCTCTTTTCAAAACCTGATCTTTTATTACTCGATGAGCCAAGCAACTATTTAGACCTTGAGGGAACTATCTGGCTTCAAGCATATATCTCAAAATACCCCAGCACAATTATATTAATAAGTCATGATCGAGCCTTACTTAATAATTCTGTAAACTCAATTTTGCATCTGGAGGACAAGGAACTCCATCTATACTCTGGAAACTATGAAACTTTCGCCAAAACAAGAGCTGCAAGAATGGCGCACAAACAGGCTGAGGCAAAAAAACAAAATTTAAGGCGCCAACATTTACAGTCCTATGTCGATAGATTCCGTTATAAAGCTGACAAGGCTAAACAGGCTCAATCTCGATTAAAAATGTTATCAAAAATGGATCCAATATCAATTTCAAGCGAGGCAACATTAAAAAAGTTTAATTTCCCACAACCAGAGGAATTATCACCTCCTATAGTGAACATCCAAAATGCGTCGGTGGGTTACGGACAACAAACGGTTTTAAATGAGATCAACTTAAGAATTGATCAAGACGACAGAATAGCCATTCTTGGTCAGAATGGTGAAGGCAAATCGACACTTTCAAAACTAATAGCAAAAATGCTCAAACCGCATGTAGGAAAAATCATTCACTCTAACAAACTAAGAATTGGTTATTTTGCCCAACATCAGGTGGATGAGTTGAGGCTGAATGAAACTCCAATGGATCATGTGCAACGAGAAAGACCATTAGAAAAGCAAGGGCAAATTAGAGCTAGATTAGATGGATTTGGACTTTCGGTTGAGCAGGCAGAGACACAGGTTAAAAGTTTATCTGGCGGACAGAAAGCACGTTTATCATTACTACTCGCATCACTTGACGCACCACACCTCCTGATTTTGGATGAGCCCACCAATCACCTTGATATTGAAAGCAGGGAAGCATTAGTAGAAGCACTCACAAAATACTCAGGCGCCGTGATAATCGTTTCACATGATATTCATTTGCTATCACTAGTAGTCGATAGATTGTGGCTGGCAAAAAATGGAACTGTGAAAGCTTACGAATATGATCTGGAAACTTATCGAAAATCTCTTCTTTCAGTTAGTACTTCAAAAAAAACTGAACAATTAAAGCCAACAACCACAGAAAAAAAATCTTTAACAAACGACGAAGTACTTGCATTAAAAAATAATCTAACGAGATCAGAGGAACGCGTTGAAAAACTCCTTACGATGGAGGAAACAATCAGCAAGAAATTAGCTGATCCCGAAATCTATTCTGACAATAAAAAAGATGAGCTTCTTGTGTTAAATATCAAATATGCTGAAGTGAGAAAAGCTATAACCAGAGCTGAAGATCTGTGGGAAAAAGCGCAAAAGAGTCTGGATAAAGCGCTAATTACAAAAATAAGTGACTAGATATGGAACCAACATTACTGATAACTTCCTTTGTGACTATATTCGTGATTGTGGATCCAATCGGGTTAACTCCAATTTTTTTCTCTTTAACTCAAGATTTATCAACAATTGAGCGTCGTGTTGTTGCAAGGCGATCTGTTCTTATTGCATCTATTATTTTATTACTGTTTGCAGTTTTTGGTGAAATGATACTGACGTTCATAGGTATTTCTATGCCAGCATTTAGTGTTGCTGGAGGTATATTACTATTTTTAACAGCGTTAGAGATGTTATTTCAAAGACGAAAACAGCGCCGCGAGGCGCATGGTGGCGAAACTTTAGGCAGCCATAATGACCCATCAGTTTTTCCACTGGCAGTACCTTTAATTTCTGGACCAGGATCCATAGCAAGTGTAATTTTGCTATCTCAAACTCATGTAGGATTATTGGGTGTCCTTGAGTTGACGTTCATAATATTTGCTACAATGCTAGCTACGTATTTATTTTTCTCTGCGACAACATACTTCAATAAGTACCTGTCTCCAACTCTGATAGACGTGGTAACACGTGTATTGGGAATGCTGCTAGCAGCCCTTGCCATTCAATTCATAATGGACGGAATTCATAGTTTTGGCAGACTTTAGGCTGATTTTTTATATAAGAGTTGACACTAAATGGATAATCCTAAACTTCTATATTTAAGCTTATTATTAATAGTGCTTTTAAGCTCATATCTCTTAGCAATGAGAAATAATTTTACAAAATTAATTAAATCGGCCTCTGCTTGGGTAATTATTTTTTCTAGTTTTGTTGCTGGCTATGGTCTCTGGCAAGATTTAAGCAACAGAGAGAGGATAGTCGATAAAAATAATGCCTCGGATATAGCTCTCAGGATAAATAAAGATGGGCATTTCCGCGCCAAAGTTCTGGTAAATGACGTTGAAATTGAATTTTTAATCGACACCGGAGCAACCCACATCGTTCTGTCTAAAGAGGATGCGGAAAAATTAGATTATGATTTATCTAAATTAATTTTTTGGGGTAAATCTAATACAGCGAACGGACTAGTCGCAACTGCGCCAGTCAGATTGCAATCACTAAAACTTGGTCAATTTTCAGATAAAAATGTCCTTGCCTACATTAATCAAGGAAGCATGAAGCAATCATTGCTGGGGATGTCCTTTCTCAACAACTTCTCGAGCGTTGAATTCCAAAGAGAAACTCTCTATCTCAGGTTGTAAAGATACTGCCTAACGCAATACTAATTCTCTTGTTTAAGGCCCCAAGTACCGGTTTCTTGTGACCAATATTTTGCTCGAATATCAGCCTCGGTGAATTTCTTCCAATGTTCTCGGGCTATATTTCCTTCATCTGAGTTTTTGTCTTCGAAAAGTAATGCACATCTCCTATATTTAGCAACCTCTTCAGTGGAAATTAATGCTCCATTCAATGAAAGAAGAAAATCTGAATTTGAACTATCATCTTTTTCAGTACCCAGCAAAATGTCAGATTTTTCACTATTCTGTGACCCTAAGACGGCATGGGGCAGAAAGCTTTCAGGTTCAACTGTCCAAATTGCATCATCAATAAATTTTAGACTAGCTTCGTCTTTGCCCCGTATAAATACAGTCCAACCAATATCTTTGGCTTTACAAAGCAATTGTGGCAAAGCGCTAACAACTGTCTGCCCTGTAACGTGATAAAAATACACTTCGCTCAAATTAGCCACGCTCAAAATTATTTTTTACTAACGTATCTAAGGTCATTACACCCCAGCCAGTGGCGCCAGCTGGTGCATGATCCGACTCAGTTTTTGTGTGCGCAACACCTGCTATATCTATGTGAACCCATGGAATTTCAGGTTTGACAAATTTTTCCAGGAATGCCGCCGCTGTTATTGACCCAGCAGCACGCCCGCCAACATTTTTTATATCGGCCAGTCTACTTTTTAATAACTTACTGTAGGACTTGCCCAATGGCATTCGCCAAGCACCCTCATTTTCTGAATTAGCAGCTTTTAATACTTCATTGCAGAGCCAATCGTTATTTGAGAAAAGTCCAGCATTTTCATGACCCAAACTGACTATTATTGCCCCAGTCAATGTAGCTAAATCAACCATTGCAGAGGGTTTGAATCTTTCTTGCGCGTACCACATTACGTCACAAAGAACTAAACGCCCTTCTGCATCAGTATTAATAACTTCAATGGTATCGCCTTTCATTGATTTAACTATATCGCCTGGGCGTTGAGCAGTTCCAGACGGCATATTTTCTACCAGCCCCACTAATCCCACTACGTTTGAAGGTGATTTTCTTTTAGCCAATGTTGCTAACACGCCAGCAACGACCGCCGAACCTCCCATGTCCATTGTCATATCTTCCATTCCACCAGCAGGCTTTAACGAAATTCCACCAGTATCAAATACTACTCCTTTACCAACTAAAGTCAGTAGAGCATCACCATCTGCTGCTCCTAACCAACTCATAATCACTAGTTTGCAAGGGCTAGAAGAACCCTGACCTACCCCTAAAAAAGCATTCATTCCAAGCTTGCGAAGATCATCTTCATCTAAAATCTCAATTTTTATACCCAATTTTGATAACTGCTCTAGCCGGCTAGCAAACTCTTCTGTGGTAAGAATATTTGAAGGCTCGTTTATCAGGTTACGTGTAAGAAAAACACCATCTCTTATCGCTTCGACCTCATGTAATTGGGAGTTAAAAAGTTCGGGATCTTTAGTCATGACTGTTATAAGGGAGGAACCGTCTGACTTATTAGAAGCATCGGCTTTATAAATATCAAATTTATACTCTCTTAACACAATCCCTTTACACAGCTCTATTAAGTTCGAAAAATTCCCTAGCGCTAAAAGTATATCATCGGAACCCTTCATTTTAGCAATTGAAACGCCTACTTTTCTAGCAACTAATTTGGATGTCCGCCGTTCAATTTTAACAACACAAATTTGCTCAGCAGCGCATCTTTCTGGAAAATATATAGAAAATAACTGACCGCTATCTGCTTCTTCAAATTTCTTGGAACAAATTAAACGAGTTAATGATCCTCTAGTTAATTTATTTACCCGCCGAGCGTAAGGATCCAGCGCTCCTTGCGGAGTGACTAAAACGACTATTATTCCTTTGCTTGTAGCGATGTAGTCTAGATCTGATCTAATAATTTTCAAATTCAGCGGATTTATCGTTTTCATACTTTTTTAAATTCCTATCAAATGGTAGTTTCTTCAATTAACGCTTTTCGCTATATAGATTTTTTGTTTATGTACAATTACAACGTTCAGGAAGTTATATAAAGCCGTGTCGCGATTTGACAGATATTTATTCACTCAATACTTTTTGATGTTTGGGTTTTTTTCCCTCATCTTACTTTTTATTTATTGGATCAACAAAGCCATCGCGCTGTTTGATAATTTGATAAGCGATGGTCAAACATTCTTAGTATTTTTAGAGTTTTCAATTCTAACGATCCCGCCAATTATACCAATAGTCGCCCCACTTGCCGCATTTGCAGCAGCTATTTTTGTAACGAACAGGCTTAAAAACGATAGTGAACTAACTATAATGCAAGCTACCGGTTTCAGTCCGTTAAGGTTATCACGATCAATTTTTTTATTTGGACTAGTGGTAACTATTATTTTGTTGATTATTTCACATTATTTAATTCCCAAATCAAACAACATTCTTTTAAAGCGGCAGAACGAGGTGGCCTCATCACTTAATGCAAAATTGTTAAAAGTTGGAAGTTTTATTCATCCACAGATTGGCGTAACTTTCTACATTGGCGGTATATCAACCTCTGGCGTTATCGAGGATGTGTTTGTCTTAGACGAAAGAAATAAAGACCGCGAGATTATTATAACGTCCAAGTCTGGCTACCTAATAACAAATAACAACAATCCAATATTAGTGCTGAAGGACGGAATCGTTCAGAATTATGACTTAAAAAGTAAAAATCTCTCGACCATACATTTCCAAGATTTATCATACGATTTAACATCGTGGTCTGTAAAAGAGCGTATGTCAAAAGCCAAACTTCTTCTCACTTACTCAAGTTTTGATCTCTTTAAAGACCCTGAATTAATATCAATACTTTCAGACTCTTCGCCGATAAGCGTTCTGGAGGAGCTCCACTCACGCATTTTGACACCACTTTTAGCTTTAATTGCAGCTTTAATTGGCTTTTCCGCTCTTATGATAGGCGACTACTCAAGATTTGGAGCATCAAAACAAATTTCAGTAGGAATAGTAATTCTAATATTAATTAAGCTATCAGAGAGTTATGGCAATGAGCTAATGTTAAAATCTCAAGGAAATTGGCTGGCTTTATATTTGCCAGTCCTTATCGGCATTTTGATTTTTAGCTTCATGATGTTATTAGCTTCAAATCAAAAATTGCTAGGCAGAATTAGCCGAGCAAGCGAGAACACTTAATGTTGCTGCACATATACTTCGCTGGCAAGTTTGCTAAAAACTTTGCAATAACGCTAAGTATATTTATTACATTTATGCTTCTAATTGATATAATCGAACAACTCAGACGGTTTGCCGTGTCAATCGATTATATTGAGATATTTTTTCTCGCGCTACTCAACCTGCCAGGATCCATTTATCAAGTTTTGCCATTGATCATAATTTTAAGTTCCGCATGGACCTTTTTATCCTTAGCCCGAAATTCAGAACTGATTGTCTTCAGAGCAGCGGGAAAATCATCAATATCAATGCTTATTACACCTGTAATTCTTTCGCTTTTAATTGGTGTTTTAGCAATAAGCTTCTTTAATCCGATTGTTGCTTCGACTTCTAAAAAATATGCGGACGTAAAAAGCAAGCTTATAGAAGGGCAGGAAACAACAATTTCGATAGGGACTGAAGGCTTATGGTTGAGACAGGCTGACGAAACGGGTCATACTGTAATACGTGCCAAGCGGGCAAATTCTGACGCTACTGAACTATACGATGTAACTTTGATAAAATTGAGCGATGATAAGCTACCTATTAGTCGGGTTGAGGCAGAAATTCTTACATTGAACGATTCTTTGTGGACTGCAAAAAATTCAATAATTTGGCCAATCAAATATGGGCTGAATTCACATTCAAACGTACAAAAACTCAGCTTAGTTGAAATTCCTACTTCGTTGAAAAAGGAGCAGATTACAGATCAATTCGGCGATCCTTCCACAATTAGTTTATGGTCACTGCCAGAATTCATTGGGCAACTAGAGCAAGCAGGCTTCTCAGCCAATCGATATTCTGTTTGGTTCCAAAGTGAACTTTCAAAACCCATCTTTTTAATAGCAATGATGCTTGTATCAGCAGCCTTTTGTATGCGTCAAAGCAGGGTTAGAGGCACAAGTTTACATGTCTTGGCCGCGATTCTTGTTGGCTTCCTTCTATTTTATTCATCAAACTTTATTTTAATACTGGGTATAAACGGACAGCTTCCTGTACTCATTTCAGCTTGGGGCCCATCCTTTGCAGCTTTGTTTATATCGCTTGGATTATTCCTAAACCGTGAGGAAGGGTAATGTTTCGATATTTATCTGCATCATTACTTTTCTTGATGCCGTTTTTATCAGTTGCATATGGTGAAAGCTTTGTTGAAAGCGCATCGATCATCGCCAACAGTATAGAAATAGATGCTGAGGGAAATGTGACAGCCAAAGGGAATGTCGAAGTTCATTATAAAGAAAATATTCTAAAGGCTAGAGAAATATACTACGCAAGAAGTTCGGATGAACTGTCAGCAACAGGCCCCCTTTCTCTAATCGATCATACCGGAAATGAAACAAAAGCTGGAGATGCAATTTTTAAAAATGAATTCCAAGAAGCTATTTTGCTTGCAACGCGCGTTATATTAAAAAATCAATTAGAAATTTCCGCAGATGAACTAAAATATGCGATAAATGATAAAAGCGTCTTCAGCCGTGTATCTGCGACTTCGTGTAAGACTTGCGAAAATGAGAAGCCTTTCTGGCTTATAAAAGCAAAAAAGGTTTCTCATAATCAAAAACTCAAAATAATTTATTTTTATGACGCATCATTAGAAATTTTGGGAGTTCCTGCGTTCTACACTCCGTACATAAGCATACCAGACCCATCGGCAAAAAGAGCAGTTGGATTTTTGGCTCCTGAGTTTTTATCAAATTCCAGATTAGATTTTGGAGTAAAGTTACCGTTCTTTATCCCTTTAGATGTAGATAAAGACGTAACCTTTACACCGTTTATAACGCCCCAAACCAATACTATTGAAACACGATACCGGCAGGCTTTTTCAAGAGGAAATTTAGTAGTTGACAGCTCTCTGACGCGAGATGATTTAGATGACAAACAATTTCGGGGATATCTATCTATAAACGGAGAGTTTTATTTAGAGAACGGTTATATTTTAAATTATGAAATTGAACGCGTATCAGATAGCGCTTATCTCGGAGACTACGGTTATTCGGCGAGAAATGAACTAACATCTGGCCTTAATTACTCAAAAGTAAAATCGGACAGACTATTTGAAACTTCGTTGGGCGTCATTCAATCTCTTTACAAAGAAGATAAGGATAACCTTACCCTAACAACAAACAATTATTATGACCGAGTTATTGATCAAAATATTATACCTGGCTCACTAAACTTCAACAGTGAGTTAGTTGGAAGTTGGCGTAAAGGCTCTGAGGACATCATAGGGAGAGATGTTGCTCGATTTGCAAATCAGTTGGCATGGAATAACTCTACGATTTCTAAGTTGGGATTAGAACTTGGGACTGGCGTAGTTTTAAATCAGGATGTATTTTTGGCAGTTGATGATAGCAGACTGAACGATCTGGAAATTCTCAATAGTATTGGGACTAATATATTCATCAGGCTGCCATTTTTATCTAATACGGAAAAGGCCACCCATATGCTTGAACCACTCGCTCAGGTTGCGTGGGGAAAACGGAAAAAAGCTATTGTATATATTGATGAAAGCGAAAATACAGAGTTTGATATGGGAAATCTTCTAGTGATTTCTAGGTACTCGGCATCAGATCAATTCGAAACTGGATTTCATGGAGCTTATGGATTGAGATATAACTTCAATTCAAAAAAAAATATAACTGGAGGATTCTCACTTGGCCAGGTACTGCGATTGAATGAGAATTTAGGTTTTACAAGCAGCTCGGGATTGGAGAACAAGCAATCTGATATCTTCTTAGCCGCCGAATTATCTCTTGCCAAAAACTCATATGTTTCGTTTCAAGGATTACTAAGCAATAAGTTTGAGGCAAAGAAAACAGACTTTAGCGCTGGCTTTGACTATGAAACCATCTACCTTGATACAAAGTATAGCTTTCTGCAATCAGACGCAGAGGAAAATCGCCTAAATCAAATTGAAGAATGGACAATAGATACAGGATACAAACTTAATGATAATTGGCAGCTAAAATCTAATTTAAGGTATGACCAATCGGAATCTCATTTAGCATTACTAGGAGCTGGTTTGGCATATGAAAATCAATGCGTTTTGTTAAATCTAGAAATGGACAGACGATATTCATTGGAAGGGACATCCCCACCCACAACTAATTTTAGCTTTGCAATCAGCTTAAAAGGCTTTAGCACAGGCTCGGTGAATGCTATTCAAGAAAAAAACTGTAAATAATATCATAATTCATCACTTGGGTAATCCAATGGTAATAAGTAAAACTTTGATAACGGGCGTATTAATTTTGTGCCTTGTCGTTTTTTCGCAAGCTAGAGCTCAGAACAATTCGCTATTCTCTCCAGTAATTCAAGTAAACGACACCGTCATTACAAAATTTGAATTTGACCAAAGAGTTAAATTTTTGTCAGCGCTGAAATTTCCTGGAGATCCTAATAAAGTTGCTCAAACACAACTTATAGAGGAGCGCTTAAAACAAACTGAGGCACTAAAATTAAAGATAACCGCATCTGAGGCTGAAATTGAAGATGCAGTTAAACGTTTTTCATCGAGAGTAAAACTATCAAGCGACGAATTTATTGGAGAGCTTAATAGACTTGGTATTTACTCAAATACTTTTCGATCATACGTCGAGTCAGAATTAATTTGGCAGAAGATAATAAAGAAAAAATTTGGTTCACAATCTAAAATATCAGACCTTCAGCTAAAACGAGCTAGCAACATAACTAGCTTTGAGGAAACAGTACAAGTGTTGCTGACTGAAATAATTATTCCATTTTCAAACCAAGAATTAAGGGAAATAGAAAATATCGCCTATCAACTAAAAAATATCAAATCCATAGAAGAATTTTCAAACGCTGCAAAAATATATTCAAAAGCGCCCACGGCTGATTTGGGTGGTCGAATAAAATGGCAAAACTTTAATAAATTGCCAGAAATTATAAAGCCGTATATTTTCAATCTTTCACCCGGCGAGGTAAGCGAACCAATAAGATTAAATACGGCAATAGCATTATTTCAATTGAGAGATATTAGAGAAATAAATGACATAAATACAGAAGTTAATTTTTTAGATTTTATAACAGTTTCTACAACATTTGCTAACTTAGCATACTTAAAAGATATTAAAAATAAATTTAATAATTGTTCTGATTTAACGGCAGCTATTGGAGATAAAACGGATGTTAAACTGTTAAGGAGTAAACTTTTTTCTGAGCAATTATCGAATTCTTTAGCCACCGTATTGGAAAAATTAGATCCAGATGAGTCAGAAATCATTATCGATAATGAAAAACCAAAATTGGTTAGATTGTGTGAGCGAAATAAAAAAGAAGACCTGACGAAAGAAAAAATCGAAAATGACAAAAATAATTTACAAACTATCCGTCTAAAGTATTTAGCAAGAAGTTTTATGGAAACTTTGAAAGATAACGCTAGGATTAGCGATAAATGACTATAGCAGTTACGAGTGGTGACCCCTCCGGTATTGGCCCAGAGATAGTACAAAAGTCATGGATTTATCTAAAAAACAACCCATCTAATGAATTTTTCTGGATAGGAGATCCTAGTCATTTGCCAGATAAAAGCATACCATGGCGACCTATAGTGCATCCAAATGAAGTCTCAGAAAATTTTAGTTCGGCGCTACCAGTTCTAGTTCACAAGTTCGCTCATCCACTCAGAATTGGATGTCGGCAGCCTGAAAATGCTAATGATATTATCAAAGTTATTAAAAAAGCAGTGCGCTTGGTAAAAGAAAATAAAGCAAAAGCCTTATGTACAAGCCCAATCAATAAAGATGTTTTAAATTCTGGAACACAATTTCCATTTTTGGGGCATACAGAATTTTTAGCATATTTGGATAGTATCGAACATCCAGTGATGATGTTGGCTTCGTCAAAATTAAAGGTTGTGCCAGCAACAATCCATATCCCAATCAAAGAGGTATCAAACCGTCTATCAATTGAAGGCTTAACAAAAACCATCAAAATAACAAACGAAGCTATGAAAGACAAATTCAGCCTTGCCCAGCCTGTCATAGCTGTTTCAGGCCTAAATCCTCACGCCGGAGAAAATGGAAAGTTGGGATTAGAAGAAAAAGAAATAATAAACCCTGCAATACGTAATTTAAAAAACTCGATAAATATAATTGGACCACTATCTGCTGATACTATGTTCCATTCGACTGCTCGGGCAAAATATGACGTCGCCATAACAATGTATCATGATCAGGCCCTTATACCATTGAAAACTATTGGGTTTGAGGAAGGGGTCAATATAACTTTAGGCATATCTTTTGTTCGCACTTCGCCAGATCATGGAACTGCTTTTGATCTTGCAGGACAAAATGTGGCAGATGAAACATCAATTGTAAATGCAATAAAAATGGCAGCTTCACTATCTCGAAAGCAACAGAATGGAAAAACTTCCCCCGCTTAAAGACGTAATTTCTAGGCATCAACTTCGTGCAAAAAAGTCTTTAGGTCAAAATTTTTTACTCGATCTTAATCTTACATCAAAGATTGCACGTTATGCGGGTAACTTAGATCAGTTCGACATCTTAGAAATAGGGCCTGGACCCGGAGGTTTGACTAGAAGTTTACTTTATGAAGGTGCACGAAAAGTCGTCGCAATCGAAAAAGATAGCCGTTGCATAGAAGCGCTTAAGGAAATTCAAGCAACATTTCCAAGGAGACTTAAGTTACTGCAAGGTGACGCCTTGTCAACGAACGCGAGCGAGCATTTAGCCGATCCA
>CENJ01330768.1_pt1 | contig 12029 bp, 15 predicted proteins | sample 356161 | NCBI WGS metagenome assembly CENJ01 (sample SAMEA2619531, study PRJEB7988) | marine metagenome | biome: marine biome (ENVO:00000447); feature: surface water layer (ENVO:00002042); material: "saline water (ENVO:00002010), including plankton (ENVO:xxxxxxxx)" | depth 5 m
CAGATTTCATTGCTTCTGTTTCATCTGTAAATAAAGAGTCAAGATATTCAGAAATTGTTTCTAATTCTTCGTATTCCATTATACATTCTTTTGTAGGTACCATAACAATATCTTCCTTAATTAGAATTTTACGACTAAGACAATCATTATCTATTTTTTGAACTAAATCTATCCATTTTGGTTCATCAATGTCTGTTGTAATTGATTCTGAAATAAATTGGAAATATTTCTTAAGCCTTAGATGTAATTCTTTGTTTTCTTCTTTTGGAATTTTTTCATTTCCACATGCCCAGCATTTAGCGGTAATGATTTTAGAGGAAACTAGAACTCTGCACTGTATATCACCATGTGTACGGTCTTGATTTATAAGACATTTCATATCACTTGGAATACAAATACATCGATCTAGATCAAAATTCCATAACCCGGTAGTATTAAAATGCTTATTAAGTATTTCACTACAGGCTGCTTCCTTTTCAGCATTGGGCTCAATGATTTCATTTTTAGGTGGTGGGTTTGCACATAATAAGGATATATCAGATATTTTATAAATTTCATTTTTTGGAAGATATACCTTTGAATCTTTGCGAGCATAAGAAGCTTGTCCACATAATAATTCAACTCCCGCAAGAGTTGTTTGTCTACGATAATTTTTTTCTCCCGATTTTGACCTTATTCTTGATTCCGATTTAATAAAGAAATGTGGAAGTCGCTTACCTACAGAATGATAATATGGCGTTGGGGTTACAAGTGAGATTCCGTCAACGGGTTCATCAACGTCAAGTTGATAAACAATCGATGTATCAACCCAAATATAATTTAAATCTGGATAATTTAAACAGCGAGCTTTAACAACTTCTGGATTTTCCCAAAAATCTTTATAACTTGGCTTGCATGATTCCATATCATTTACAGGTGGGTATGATTTCAATTGTTTAACTCTTTTGGATCCTTTTGTTTCAATATGTAGAGGAATGGGCATCCATTTAATTCCATTACTATCCAAAAATTCTATTAATCCAACCGTTTTATAATCACTTTCTCGTTCAGCAGGAGGAGAAAGTGGTTGAATTCCATTAAACATTTAATTGATTTACAAAATAATTTATTAAATAGATTATCAATTTTGATTAATTTATTATTTTAAACATAAATTTAAATTGGGTTTTATTTTTTTATTAAACTAAATTATAATGCCACGTCAAGTAAAATCACAAGCGAAAAACAAAGTTAAAGCTAAGACGGGTGGAGGTGTAGGTAATATTCAAAGATACTACAATCCAAATTACCCCTTATACCCAGAAAGCATGATGCCAAGCACATTTGTTTCAACTGGAAACAGTCCAGGTCCTGATGCAACATCAAATAATTTGTATCCATACACCTCATACTCAGGTGGTGTAGATAATATACGTACCTCAAATTTAGCTGGTGGTGTTAATACAACTACAACTATTAATCCTGGAGCAAAACAATGCAATGCGCCCTGCACTACCACAACTACTTTTGCCGGTGGTGCAAAAGTTGCACCCAAACGTTCAAATGCGCGGAAAGGAAAATTGACTCGGCGTAACAATTTAACAAAAGGTACAGCCTCACGTTCACTTCGTAACAAAAGAAAGTAAACTTATTAATTTTTTAATTACACTGAACTGCGTTTAGTTTTATCACAAAAGATCACAATAGACGATAATGTGTGACCCAATCGAATTATTCAACTATTCAGATGATACCACATTACAAGAATTAAAAGCAAAATATTTTGAAATGGCTTTATTGGCGCATCCTGATAAAGGAGGGTCGTGTGATCAAATGCATATTTTGAGAAATGCATATGAGGAAATGAAGGCTCGCATTGAGCATAAAATGGACTTCAATAAGATACTTAATTGCACGGACTTACGTGTATTGCATAATGAAGAAAGAGATAAAATAGATAAATCAATACTTCCAAGTTTTATGGATATTTATGACGAGACTCATGACACATCATTAAAATTTAAAAATGGATGGGACAAAGCAGATGATATCGAACATTCGTCAGAGACATGGGGTTATTCTGATATTATGATAGACTCTGAATATCGCCAAATGAATATTAATGAAGATATAGTATATTCTCCAAATATTAACGATAATTGTAATTTAGAAAATATTAACAAAAAAACAACATTGTCATTGGTGCCAATTGCGTCCAATGGGCTAAATCAGGAAACATTTTTTTCATCAAGTAAATCTCTAAGCAATGCAGAAGATAATACACAAAATGATTATGCGGATGTATTTGGAACACCATCAACATTAGGAGAAGTACTACCACATGAAACATTTAATCATTATAACAATGGAGGTCAACAAAATATTGAGTATTTATATGATAAGCTATTGAAAGAAAGGGAAATAATTATCTAAAAACTTTTTACTCTTTGTCGTTTTTCTGATATGTATTCTGTAAAATTGTCTTCAATAAATACTTTCATTTCATTGCTATTTGCTCGATCGATATGATTTACATGATGTAACATTTTAACAATATGAAGCTCTATTTCTGATAATTCTTTTTCTAGCATACCACACAGGGCATCTGTTGAAATTATAATTGGATTCATAGTTTTCAGAATAGTTATATGTATTATTACACAAAGAAAAGACCACATATCAACTTTATTTGTATAAATGTCACCGTTAATTATTTCAGGTGCCATGAATTGTCGTGTTCCACAATAAGACAACTTTGAGGAATTATCATTTTCTAAAAATCGTGACAAATTAAAATCACCAAGTTTAAAAACAACATTTTCATCATCGTAAGATTCACCAGATACAAAAATATTTGCTGATTTAACATCGCGATGAATTATATTCATTTTATGAATAAAATGAAGAGCACTTATAATATTTCTAATCATTTGATAACGAAAGTATGAGGTGTTACATACAGAGTTGGATTTAACCGCAACTAAATAATTATCTACACTCCCCAGATTGGAATAATCTGTTAGGTACCATGAATAATCACAATCTATGCCATATTCAAAAAGTGTAATAATGTTTGGATGTTTAATAGCTTTTAATATTTCTATTTCTCGATAAAATCTAGTAATATTTTCCGATTTTAATTTTACATTTGGAGATATTTTTATTACTTTTACATTTTCTTCATGACTATTGGAATCTTGAAGTAAATGAACTGTAGAAAATGAACCTTTTCCAATATATTTAATCCAATAAAAGTTTTTTAATATTGATAAAGAATAAAACAATGCCCCATGGCGTTCAAACCATGCCTTTATTAAATATCTCCTTCCGATTGATAAGTTTGAATCTGATAAATTTTTATATGCATTTAATAAGGTATCAGAATCTGATAAAGATTCAATATATTCAAGTATTCTAATATCTTCATTTTTTGAAAATTGTAATAACTCTGATTTAGACATTGCAAAAATAGTGTTTTCTAATCTTGGTGAAAATGGACGCGTATAACATGTTTTTTTTATTTTTATAAACTTTAGACAAGATAACGACATGTAAATTAATACTTATTATTCGTTTCTTTTTTTTTAATAAAATAAACGAAAAATAAACAAAAAAAAATGATAAACAATCAATAATAAATATTTAATAATGTCATCATTCGTGTGTAATACACGTACAAGTATACCTATACGTAAGCCTAAAATCCATATACTTCGATGTTATACACACACCATTCATATAAAATGTCAACAGGTACAAATTTCAGAAAGAAAATATACGGAAGACTTTTTATCTTTTGTACATAATAAATTTAGCAAAGAGATACGGTCTTATATAGCTACATTAGATATAGATATTGCTGATGTGTGTTCAGAAGATTATATTATTGAATGTATAGATAATAACTTTGATAAATGGAAATATATATGTTGAAGAAAAAGTTAATACAAACAATGATATAATTACCGGCGACATTATTTACATGCCTCATGTAAATGAAACAAGAATGGAATATGGGTTTGCAGTTGTATATGTTAACCCTGAGTCAAAAATGAAATATTTTGAATTTAATGAAGGCATGCCCATATGACCCACCATGTGATTATAAAATAAAAACACAAAAACTGGATTATAGTCATATTTTAGATTACATAGAACAAAATTATAATAATAAATTTCATAGTAATGCAGACTTATATTCCATATCAATAGAAGTTGCAAATAAAATTAGAGAAGAAAGAAAAAATTATTTAGTTTCTGGTTTTAAATATACATATATCGACAATTCTTGGTACTTGAATAGTTAAAAATGTCAATATAATTAATTTATTATTGACATAACCGATAAAACTATATTTAGATTATGGTTAAATGAATTAATAGAATATTAAAATTATGTTAGTAAATCCTACAAAGATACTTAATTTTGTTTATAAAACTGTAATGATTGGAATGCCTCAGGTTTTATACAATCCAATGGGAAACATTCCTTTATGTATACCAATTACAATTGATCCATTCAGTACGTATATTAATTATAAATTAAATAATGAAAATGTTAATGCTTTAAATACATATGTTAGTCACTACAATTCTTCATTAAAACTTGTTCCAATAAAATTATACGAAAATGGTGATCCTGATTATTTTTTGAGCATTAATATATATAATTTATCAAGCCCCATTTTTTTTTCATCTGACACAGTGACCAGGTGTGAAATAAATACATATATAATGGATGATCATGGCACTAAAGGTACACTTATTTTGGATTATTTAACAAATGGTCTTTCTATGGATCCAATATCAATATTCAAACCACAAGAATATCTAAAAAAAGTTCAATTTTTAAAAATAGACGATAAATTTGATATTAAGTCTAAGTCAAAAATTGCAGAAGTTGATTTAGATATTGAATTTAAGGAAGGAAATATATATTCAGATACTCTTTCAAATGAATTAATTGAATATACTGATAATGTATTTTATAAGGATGGAATATTAGATAAAATATATTATGATAATACACTGGTAAATGCCATAATTAAAAAAGCATGTGTAACTAAGAAAAAATTTGTATATAAAAGTATTGTCTTTGACAAACCAGATAGTGTGTTTTATTTTAAAAATGATATACATTTTGTTGGAAGTATGTGGAATAATCTATATAAAATTAAGCGTTTTCGCCCACTATCACATGGCATTACAAGAAGTATGGATTAAAATTTAATATAATTTTTTAAGATGTGTGATAAAGATCACATGTTCTTTTCCATCTCCATTTTCTTTCTCCATAAATGTATCTGGTATATGGTTTTGTAGCTGTTTTTTGCCAATGACTTTGAGCATTTCGTGTTAAATATGGTGTATTCGGTAATGCGTTATTAATTAATTTCGCACGCTTACGACTATATAACCATAGATTTCTATTTTTAATTTTACATACTCTATACGTTTTCATATTTTTAGTAGGAGTTGAAGATGATGTAGTCGTTGGAACAACAGCACCTAGACCAGAAGCTAATTTAATAGGACTAAATTCCGAAGACTTTTTAAAGATATTTTTTGGTATAGGGCTGGATTCAGAATAATTCTGAAGTATGTAGATATCATTACTATTATCATATTTAAAATATAATAGTAACGGATCATTATTAAATTGGCTGTCTCTTAAAACCGGATAAAAAAGATGTGATTCTGGATCATATATAAAAAATTCCACTTGCTTTGTATCTTGATTGTAGCCTGTATTTGAATCTGTTTTTTTTAAGCATATATTGAAACCTGTAATATTATCACTATCAAATATGAAATTATCTGTTACTACAACTATGTCACCATTACATACTCCAACCAACATCTTATCGGTAGTATTGAAATCATTTGTGAAATTTAGATTTGGGTGTAAGAAGCACTGGTATTCGTCAGCAGAATTAGTAATTCTTGATATAAAATTTTTTAAAAGATTATGCATTAATAATATGTAAGAATGTAATTTTTTAAAATTTAAAACAACGTAAATTATTATTCCTATTATTTTATGTTACATAAAACTGATGAGAGGTTTGCCAATAGGGACCATACAATGCCGTCATTATGTGATGTATGTAATTTGTCTTTAGATTGGATAAGTGATAATAAATTAAAAATGCTAATAATAATTTTCAAGGACAAATTACCGGAAGATATATTATATTTAATTGTAAATTTAATAACACACAATAACGGTCATACAGTTACATGGACTCATAAGTCACGTTACCCGCCAATCTCCATAGAAGATGATATTGAAGAAGGTGATCACCTTGGAGGGTATTATTGGAATGAAACCGTGACAATATGTTCAAAATGTTTTATAATAGGTTTAGGAAATTGTATTTTAAATGAAAACCAACTTCCATATTTACGATGTCATTCAATTTATTTTACTAATATCGTAAATAATCATTTTAAAAAAAATAAAAAAAACTCTGAGTATATCTTACGAAAATGTCATTTACCATCAAATTATATTATTGACTATTATTCCAATAATAAAATAGTAAAAGATGACAATAATAATATTATTAAAATAAAAAATTTTCCATTATAAATAAAAGAATAGGACACCGTTTATAGCAATAGTTTCTAAATATTTTTCTTTTAGGGCTGTATAATTACCTATTAAACTAGGTGTTCCATTATTAATAATATCATCATAAAGATACCAGATATTATTATGTTCTATAAAAGCATAGTAATGTCCTTCAAGTTGTGTACCCTCATGAACTATAATAGAGGATAATTTGAGTTTATTTTCTTGGATTGTAATATATTTTACCGGTACAATTTTAGTTGTTATTTTTTTTTCTTCATCAAAGGGATTATAACGTGGAATAGATATACATAAAAATGTTGAACTTATTATTTTTATTTCACGTTTTCGTAATTGGAATTGAAAATTTTTATTTTTTTTATATGTCGACCAATCTACTCGATCTATAGATTTTATTTTTAAGAAATCTGAGATATTATATAACTTTGTATCACTTTTATTAATAATTGAGAAAATTTCGACGTTCCATATTGGTGTAGCTTTTCGATCGATTCTTTCAGAAATAAAATCCCATTTATCGGTAGGATATTGTTTTCCCCAGGACAATTCTTGCATAACAATTCCTGTTGATTTAACGCCAACATCAAAAATATTAAATAAATAGCGTAAAAATTCGTCGGAATCAGCTTGTTCATAAGTGGTAAAAATGGATTCTGGAGAATAAATATTAAAAATATTTCGTAATTCCTTACAGGAATATTTTTCTGTATTTGAATGTATTTTTCTATACAAATAATTTAATTCGGTTGAAAGTAAAATTTTAAAGGAGTTATCATGATTTGAATTAAGAATAAAACGTTTAGTCCACGTGGCTGGTTGAACTAATAAGCACATTAATATACAATCCATATAACAGCTATTATTATCCCACATGAGTCCAGATATGAATGAATTATTATTATGAAGTTGTATTATTTCATCAATTTGTTTAAAAGTGGTTGAGTTAATAGTGACTGTTCGCATTGTAAATGGATTTTTAATTTTTTGTTTGTCCCATTGACGTATAATTTCATTAGACCATTCATCCATGAAGATTATGTATACGCTTTGTTTTTAATACATATCAGTAATTAATGGAATCAGCACAACCACCAATGAATAAAGTGAAAAGTATTGCATTAATTTTTGCATATTTAGGAATATTTCTAATTGTAGCCATGCTAATTTTATTTTTAGTACTTCAGCGAGAAGTACAGCAAAATTGGGACGGTCACAAATGTAATCCAATGATTATGAATATGGCACCATTGTTTGGTAAGGATGGTAAAAAAACATTGGACGAATGCGTTTCACAAAATTTGGACAGCGCAGCCGATAAATATACATCACCATTCTTTAGTGCACTTGGAACTATAGATAGCTCTATTACAAACGTTGCAGGATCACTTAGAGATAATATCGAACAGGGATTTTCGCTAACAAACACCATTACAGGTGGGTTAGATTCAATAACGAGTAGTATTTTAAATATATCAAATTCCGTTGTATTTTTAGTTTTTAAAATAAAGGCAATAATTGGTAAATTTGTTGCAATGTTTTGGGTCTGTTTACTTGGATGTTATTCAGTAATACAAGCAACATTTGGTATAATAGATGGTATAAAGGATCCTGTAGATTTTCTTACAGGATTAAATATATAATAAAACTTATGAATTGGCGATTTATATTAGCCATTATAATATTGGTGGTTTTAACAACGATATTATGCATTATAGCTCAGAGAAAAAGTTTAGTAGATAATTTTGATAAAATACGCTGCGATCCATTATACATGCCATTTGTATCATTAATTAAACCTGATGTAAATGCTACTGAAAACTATCATTATTGTACACAATTAAGTAGTCAGAAAGCGATGCCTAATTATTTTAAGGATTTCATGGGTCATATTGACTTACGCCAGAAGGCATCTGATTTATTAAAAATGGGAGAACAAGATATTAGTCTTGGTCTAAAATTTATTGGTGCACGTTTAACTTCATTTTTTGGCAAGTTATTTACAGGATTCACCGCTATGGAAAATGCAGTAAATATCGTAAGTAACAAAATTGGAACAATAATGAAGAAGATAGGCGCGATAGTTGTTTTGATTTTCTATTTTACAATGAATTTTTTTAATGCTTGTAAATTGATGGTTATTTTACCAACGTGGGCATTTTTAGGAATGTGGGTTGCCGTTGCAAGTACAACATTGACTGCGGGGATAGCATGGGTGTCCGCATGGGCAGCAGTATTCCCGCCAGTTGTAATTGCTTTGGTAGCAGTTGCAGTCGCATTAACTATTGTAATGGCAATAACATTAACGTTAACATTATTTACACAAACTCAGTATAATGTTGCTGAAAGTAAATCTTACTGTTGTTTTGCTCGTACCACAGATGTTGTTTGTAAAAATGATGAAATTAAAAAAATGAATGATATAGAAATAGGTCAAGAATTAGATAATAAAGGTAATCATGTATTGGGTAAACTGATAACAATAAATAGTAGTAAAATGGTTGATTATGATGGTATTTGTGTTTGTAACGATCACTTTGTTTATGAATCGAGTAGTTGGGTGCACGCTGGAAAAAATAAAAAAGAATGTAAGCCAGAAAATGTAGTTGTGTGTTTAGTAACTACAAAGAATCAGTTTGTTTGTAAATCAAATAAATCGGGTAAAAAATATATCTTTTGCGATTATGAAGAGAGCAAGGAATCTTCTTTGGTTATATCTGAAATTATATTAAAATCACTTAATTGTAGTATTAAGCCAAATATTAAATATGAAAATGGTGAAGCGGATAATGTTTTATCACCAACCGCTAAAATTTATATGCAAGATGGTACTATAAAAAATATACAAGATATAGAAATTAATGATGTTTGTCTTCACAACAATACAGTACTTGGGATTTATGAATCTAAAACTGAGCCAGTGTGGTTTGATGTTAATGGAGTTCCAATGAATGCTAGACAAATATTTTGGAATGGAGATTCCTGGTTTAAGATTTATCATAAATACGATGTTATACAAAGACTTGATAATGAAAATACTGTATATAGGCACATTATAACATCATCGGGTATAATTCCATTGTATCATCCTAAGGTGAAAATTATGTATATTCGTGATTTTATTGAAACTCATGATCAAAATACCAATAAAGAAATTGATAATTTAATTCATGAATTTTTAAAAAAAAAGACATAATATATGAGCTTTCAATTAGGACGAGATGGCAAAGGTAAAATTTATGTTGGTGATGATCAACGTATACATTTGCGCGGGATAATTTTTAATGTAAATGAACCATGTATGTTGGAATGGTGGGCAGCTAATTCTGCTGACCATCGTACATCATATACTGGTTCTGGACTACCTTTTCCAAACCCTCAAGTCGCATATGAAAATACTCCAAACATTGGCGCGGTTAGATTAACACCTTCAGTTGTAAAAGGTGAAAACAATGCAAAATTTGATTTTGTTCTTTATTCAATACCAAATGCTTATTATGTTGGTAATGGAAGTATATATCTTTCACCACGAGTTAATATAAGATTAACATTTGGTAAGAAAACCAATCAATACGAAGTAGTAATAAATACAGGTATTCCGTATCGTCATTTATCATATGTTGGACAACCAAACGTAATTGCGCGTTCTGGTCCTGAATTTTATAAAGGTCGTTTTAAGCTTCCATTTGCTACACAAGAGGATATATTAAGAAGATCTGCTTATCCATCTAAGCATGAAATGCCAACCAATTTTTGGGGGTTAGCAACACCACATCCATAATTTTATTTCTGTTAAAATAAAAGAAAATACAAATATTTCTTGATTATTCATAATATTAAATGGGTGGTTATATTGACAGTATAGAATGTCCAAAATTAGTTCCAATTAGCAAAATGGAAAATGCACCAATAGAATTTGCTGAGGACAACGTCAAAGCAATGTCTGAATATGCACTTGGTTATTTCGTTTCTGGAACATCTATGTTTGATAGTAATAAAGATTTAAGTTTAGGAGAGAATTACTGGTTAGATAGTGGTTTAATGTGTGATGAAGAAAAAAGTGATGTTGATTGTATTGGAAAAACACAAAAAACTTATATTAGAAATATTCCTACTGGAACAATACCTGGATTAAATATATCATTTGTTGATTTAACAGGTACAAATATTCAAGGTATTACAGAAATGAGAGGTGTTGTTCCCGGCATATTAGAAGATGTTGCTGATATAAACCCATTAACTCTTGTTGAAGGCGTATTAGGTTATGGTAATTATGGCAGCACCAAATGTAAAAAAATATCAATGCCAGTTGGAACAAAAATATACAATTCGTCTTATGAAAATAAAACATGGAAATGGGATACTCAATGTTCAGCATCATATTTAAGTTCTGTTCCAACATCATCATTAGAGGTAAATCAAAAAATTGCATCAAATAATGATTCAATATCTGTTAATAAAAGAGGATCCCGTGTAGGTCTTGGAATTCCTGCAGGCTTAGGATTTTCATATGAAGAATTTAAAAACAAAAAAAAATCGCGTTTATTAGCTATAATTACATTTATAACATTCATTTTATGTAGTTTGTATCTAGTAATAATAATTAGACTCAACAATATTTTCCACAGTTTTTTTGCGTTTATAATGATCTTAATAATTTTTACAATTCCGGGATATATCAATTAATTAATTTATTTTTGCGTTTAATTTGTATCTCACGAATTAATGTAATAATATATTATAATGGACACAACTATTGACACAGTAACGAAAGGAGCAAAAGGGGCAGCAAAAATTGTTGAAGATGTTACAGAGGATGTTGCCACAGGTCTTAAAAAAACAACAAATTCATTGGTTGACGCCGCTTCAACAATAGTAAAAACCGGAACAAAAGTCGCAACAGATACCACAGCTGATAGTGCTGAAACTTTAAAGGGTCTGTTGAAAAGCCTTCCGGGCGATGATATAATGCAAATGATTTGCGTTATATTACTGGGCGTTATTCTTATAATGATAAACCCGGCAAATTCAGCAGTTATGTTAATGCGTAAATGGTGGGTTCGTCTTATTGCTGTTGTGTTTCTGGTTATAGTACTTTTTGCCGAACGTTCAAAACCAAGAGTAAGTGTTCTTTTAGGTCTTGTACTTATTTCCTTGATATTATTTTCGGACGTACCCGTCGTGCAGTCAGAATCATTTTACGGAAGAGTTCCCCAAAAGGGAGGTGACGAAGAACAAATGTCTGGATCTTCTAAAACTTATGAATCTAATCAAACTGTCGAACAAAATTATCAAGAACCACTACCAATGGGTGCTGACTCAAACTATGCCCCAGTATAATTTATTTTATTAAATTAATTGATCAATTATGAAAATATCATTAAAAGAATATGATCATGTAATTGTATAGCAATTTGGAAAAGTAGGAAGTTCAACACTTAAAAATACATTTTTACAA
>CENJ01016638.1_pt1 | contig 12018 bp, 12 predicted proteins | sample 356161 | NCBI WGS metagenome assembly CENJ01 (sample SAMEA2619531, study PRJEB7988) | marine metagenome | biome: marine biome (ENVO:00000447); feature: surface water layer (ENVO:00002042); material: "saline water (ENVO:00002010), including plankton (ENVO:xxxxxxxx)" | depth 5 m
TTCGGCTAACTTATGGTGGCTTGAAAAAAGCTTAAAGTCTCTAAAAATAAGGCTACAAGATAAGAATATCTGCTTACATATTGTAAAAGGTGAATATGTATCTAAAATAGTTGAGATAGCAAGTAAGAATGAAGTTCAATCAGTTTTCCTTAATGAAAATAAACATCCAAATTTCATTATTAAAGAACAAAAACTAAGAAAAGAACTTGAAAGAATTAATATTCAATTTAAAAGTTTTAATAATACTAACCTTTCTGAACCTGCTTCAATTCTAAATAAAAGTGGAGAACCTTACAAAGTATACTCTCCCTTTTATAAACATTGTAAATCTATTTATTCTCAAAATAAGGTATTTAATTTTCCAACAAAACAAATAAACACTTTTAATATTAATGAAGATTCTATAAATACAGAAGAAATATTTCCAAATAGTAAAAATAAATGGTCTGACAAACTCAATAAACATTGGAAACCTGGTGAAATTGAGGCTCATAAGGCCCTTAAAAAATTTTTTAATGATTCACTATCAAACTATAAAGAAGGAAGGGATTATCTTGGAACAGTTGGAACTTCAAGATTATCACCATACTTACGTTTTGGAGAGATTACCTCTAATCAAATAATAAGTGAATTTCAATTTCATGCTGATCATAATTTAAACAAACATGAAGAGCATTTTATAAAAGAACTATACTGGAGAGAATTCTCATATTATATATTATTTCATTTCCCATATGTAATTGATAAGCCCTTTAATAGAAAATATGATAACTTCGAGTGGAATAAAAACTATGAAGTTAATTTGAATAAATGGAAAAAGGGAGAAACAGGAATTAGAATTGTAGATGCAGCTATGAATGAATTATGGGAGACAGGATATATGCATAACAGAACTAGGATGATAACTGCATCATTTTTGACAAAAAACTTATTGATTCCATGGCAAGAAGGTGAAAAATGGTTTAGGGACACTCTATTAGATGCCGACATAGCTAATAATACAATGGGTTGGCAATGGGTATCTGGCTGTGGAACGGATGCAGCACCGTATTTCAGAATATTTAACCCAGTTCTTCAAGAAAAGAAATTTGATCCTGATAATATTTATGCTAAAAAATGGTTAAAAAATTTCGATAACTATGCAGATGATAGCGAAGATTTATTTAATAAAAATAATTTGATAAAACCAATAGTTGATTTAGGCATAAGCAGAAATGAAGCGTTAGCTAGATTTTCTGCAATCAAATAGTTTTTAAGTTTTAAACCTATTTTCAATATAATTAAATAAAATTTCTTTGAATTCATTTGTTATATTTCCGCCTTTTAAAGTAACGTTTTTTTTCCCATCTATATAAACTGGTGCAGTAGGATTTTCTCCCCTTCCAGGAAGACTAATGCCTATGTCTGCATGTTTGCTCTCCCCTGGGCCATTGACGATACACCCCATTACTGAAATTTTTAAGTTTTCAACACCAGGATATTCTTTTTTCCATGATGGCATATTAATTTTTATGTGTTGGTCAATATCAGCAGCTAGTTTTTGAAAATAATCACTGCTAGTTCTTCCACATCCTGGGCATGAAGTAACATCTGGTAAAAAATATCTTATCCCCAAGCTTTGAAGAATTAATTTTGCAACTTCAACCTCTTTAGATCTGTTACCATTTATATCAGTTGTCAAAGACACTCTTATTGTATCTCCGATTCCATTAAGTAATAATGGTCCAAGTGCACAAGCAGAATAAACTATACCTCTTTCATTGCTACCCGCTTCTGTTAAACCTAAATGAAGAGCATAACTACATATTTCAGAAATTTTTTTATATACATCGATTAACATATTAACTTTACTCAACTTACAAGAGATAATAATTTTATCTTTACCCATCCCTATTTGTTCTGCTAATTTTGCATTTTCCAAAGCAGAAGTTATCACAGATTCACACATTATTTCATCCAATGTTTTTGGTTTTGATAATTTATTATTTGCATCTAAGTTGCTTGCTAATAATTCCTGATCTAAACTACCCCAATTAACTCCAATTCTTACAGGCTTATCTAGCTTACATGCTACTTCAATCATTGTTGTAAAATTTTTGTCTTTTTTATTTTTTTTACCAACATTACCTGGATTTATTCTAAATTTATCTAAGTGCGCAGCTTCAGATTGATATTTATTTAATAATATATGTCCATTAAAATGAAAGTCCCCAACAATCGGAACTTCAATATTCATCTTTTTTAAATTATCTTTTATATATGGTATTGCCTGAATTGCATCGGAATCATTTACAGTTACCCTCACAATTTCAGATCCTGCTTGAGCCAACTCTGCAATTTGATTTGTTGTTTTATCAATGTCAGAGGTATTTGTATCCGTCATAGATTGAACAACAATTGGATTATTTCCACCCACAGAAACATTCCCTACCTTTACTTCATAAGATCTTCTTCTATTTATATTGTTTGTACTCATGTGTATTATTATCACATGAACATTTACTAATTGGGAGTTTTTATGAAAGGTTTCTTAATTACTGGAACAGATACGGATGTTGGCAAAACATGGTTTATGCTTAGACTTGCAGAACTACTTAAAGAACATAAATTCAAATTTCATTTTTTGAAACCTGTAGAATCTGGTTGCGAGGAACCAAATAATGATATTATCCCAAAAGATGCAACAAAATTTTCTAAACTTGAAGGAACATCTCTCACTAGTATATGTAAATTTATGTTTAAAGCTTATGCTTCTCCTCCAAGAGCAGCAAAACTAGAAAATAAAAATATAGAGCTAAACGAAATATTAGATTTTATTAATGAAAAAAAAATTGAAGATAATAATTGTTTTAATTTAATTGAAGGGTGTGGTGGTTTCTTTTCACCAATAGCGAATAATAAATTAACGTCTGATATGGCAATTAAACTTAATTTGCCGGTTATATTAGTTGTCAATAATACACTCGGCTGCATCAATCATACTTTACTCACAATTAAAGCCATAGAAAATTTAAGTTTAAGTATTAAGTTCATTATTTTAAATGACCTTAGTAAAAATATTCCCTTAGACAACTTTAACGAGCTCTCAGAATTTACATCTATCCCAATTTTTAGACTAAGATATAATGGCAAAGCTGATTCCAATATAATAGGATATTTGACATAAATGCCAGAATTACCAGAAGTACAAACAATTGTTGATGGTATCGAGCCATATTTGCTTAACAAAAAAATTGTTAAATGTAATGTTTATGTAAAAAAACTCAGGTGGAAATTACAACCTAATCTAGCAAGAAATATTCAAGGATTTAAAGTTTTAAAAATCTCAAGAAGAGCGAAATATATTATTATTTCGGGAAAAGATTTTTATTTAACTATTCATCTTGGAATGACTGGAACTCTTCGAATTGCAAATAAGAAAGATTCTAGAGAGAAACATGATCATTTTGAACTTTACTTAAGTTCAAACTTAATATTGAGATTTAATGATCCAAGAAAATTTGGAATGGTATTTTATTCTAATGATTCTCCGCTACTGTCAAATAAATTATTAATGGATCTAGGTCCAGAACCTTTAGAAAGTGATTTTAATCATCATTATTTATATGCGATATCAAGAAACAGAAATGTTGCTATTAAGACGTTGCTAATGAATGCTAAAATTGTTGTAGGAATTGGAAATATTTATGCATCCGAAGCTTTATTTCTCTCAAAAATAAAACCCCAAAAAATTTCGAAAAAATTATCGAAAAAAAATTGCAAAGATATCGTTAGCTCAATTAAGAAAGTACTGAAAAAAGCGATAAAAAAAGGCGGTTCAACTATTAATGATTATATAAATGTAGATGGAAAGAAAGGATATTTTCAGTATGATTTTAAAGTATATGGCAGAACTCATTTGCCCTGCCATATTTGTCAAAACGACATTTCACAAATAAAAATTAATCAAAGATCTAGTTTTTATTGTAAAAAATGTCAGAAATAAACTAATTATTTCTTTTGTTGCTCGTAGAACATTTGATTTAGTCTATGAGAGTTTGCATCAGCAGCAGATATAGCTTGCTTTGCTGTCTCTTCAACTAGCTCTAGTCTGTCTAATAAAGCTTGATCAGTTGCACAACCTGAAAGCATTATTGCTACTCCTGCAACTAGAAGTGTTTTGATTTTTTTCATTGAAGCCTCCTTATTATTATTTAAGCTTAAATCCCCTTATTGGGATTTTTAACTATATCAAATAAAGTATTTTTGTAAAAGCTATATAAAGAACGTCTGGCAGGTTTGAAACTACCAAACTGATTAAAATCTTTCAAAGGAGGACTAAACTTTATATTTAAGGGGGAAGCCATCCGTGGCTACCAATTCTTTACAAGAAACAATTACTTACCTAAAAATTGCTTGTATAAACATACTGAAGCAACAGACCAAACAGCTAACATAATACCAATTTCTAACATAACAACCTTCCATTTAAATAATAATAATAATATATAATAATATTATAATATAAAGATAGTATATGTCAACAGGTATATGGGAAATTTATTTGTACTTTCTCTGTATTGCTTCTTTTACTTCTTTACTTACAAATTCTGATACATCGCCGCCTAATTCAGCTATTTCTTTGACTAAAGAGGATGATAAAAAAGCGTATGATTCTGAAGGTGTAAGGAATATAGATTCGATACCATTATTAAGTTTTTTATTCATGCTGGACATTTGAAACTCATATTCAAAATCCGATACAACTCGAAGACCTCTGAGGATTACTTTTGCTTTTAATTCTTTAGCAAAGTCTACTAAAAGACCATTGAAACCAATTACCTCAATGTTTTCTATCTCAGAAAGCGACCTTTTAGCCAGCTCTATTCTTTCATCCAAAGAAAAAAGAGTGTCTTTTCTAGAATTTTCTGCAACACAAATGTAAACTTTATCGAATATATTCGACGCAGCTCTCTGAACTAAATCTCTATGACCATTGGTAAAAGGGTCAAAAGTTCCTGGGTAAACAGCAATATTCATATCTTATGATTCTTATTTTAAAAGATAATGATTATATCACAGAAATATTATGCTGAAAAAGTAAGTAAGCAACTTCGCCTGACTTTTTACTCTTAAGTAACTCCCAATTAATTGGAGTATTTATTTGAAATTCATAGTTTTTCTTATAAGGCATTTCAACATAAATTTTACATTTATCAGCAAGATTATCCGAGGAGGAAAGTTCTTTAATCGCTTTTTCAATAATTCCTAAGGAAAATGGTGGGTCTAAAAAAACCACATTAACTAAATCTTTTAAATTTTTTAGAAAATCAAAAGCACTCAAATTAATAATAGAAATATTTTTTGCCCCTATGTAATCTTTTTGTAATCTTAAATGATTTGTAATTTCGGAATTATTATCTATCATATATACCTTTTTTGCACCTCTTGATGCTGCTTCAAAACCTAGCGACCCACTGCCAGCAAACATATCTATACATATTGAACCTTGAATATCTTCCTGTATCCAATTAAACAGGGTTTCTTTTATAATATTTTTTGTTGGTCTTAAATCACTTTTATCTAAAAAACTTATATTTCTTCCTTTCCATGAACCAGACAATATTTTCACTTTTAAATTTAGTTTGCTACTTTTTTGCTTTTTCATTTCCAACTACCAACGTAGTTAAATTTTTATAATCTATTTCTTCTTTGAAAGCCGAAATAATATCTTTTTTTGTAATTTTAGAAATGTTCTCAGTGAATTTAGCTAAATAATCCATAGGGAGATCATAGTAATTAATCATTGACAAATAATTTAAGATATCGGAATTACTATCAACTCTCAGGGGAAAGCCATTAATTATTGCCTCTTTAGCATGTTTAATTTCTTCATTTGTAGGGCCATTTTCAATGAATTCTTGAAGCATGTTATGTATTAATTCTACGGAAATTTGTGCTTGTTCAGATTTAGTTTCTATACCAATAACAAAAGGTCCGATATTTTTCATTGGATAAATATAACTATAAACGCCATAAGTATAACCTCTCTTCACTCGGAGCTCCTGCATTAATCTTGCACTAAAACCACTTCCACCAAATATATAATTTCCTACATAAAGTGGAAGATGGTTCTTTGCTCCTCTTTTTATAGCTAATCCACCAATGTAAATGTGTGCTTGTTTCGAATTAAATTTTTTATATATATATTTTTCTTTATTATCTTTTTTTAACTGAATGGTATTTTTATCAACTAAAATATTTTTTCTTTCCAAAGATTTTGATATTTTTTCAGATAGTGCTTCTACATCTTTTTTTGGTAATGAAGAAACAATAGCAATTTTTGCAGTCTTTTGATTTAAATTATTTTTATAGAAGTTTACAATATCTTTCCTGCTTATATTTTTTATTATACTTTTTTCTCCTATCGACGGATAACCATATGCATAATTTTTATAAATCTCTTTAAAAAATAAATTCATAGAAATGTCACTTGGGTCGGACTCATCTTCAATAATATTAGAGACTGTTCTATCTTTTTGAAGACTAAGTTCTTTTAGAGGAAAAGTGCTGTCAGAGAGAATATTTAAAAATGTTTTAAGAGATGGTCCCAAGTATTTCTTATCCGCCAGAGACCTTAGAGATATAGAAGACTTATCTTTATTAACTGAAGTATTGAAAACTGCACCCGTTGATTCGAATGAAGATGCTATTTCTTCTGCACTCAATTTCGTTGTGCCTTCATCTAGTAGATTGTGGGTAAGCATAGATAAACCTTTAAGATTTCCATCCCTATTTGAACCAGCATCAAAAGTAATCTTGATATCTATCATTGGTATATTTTCAGATTTAGAATACAAGACTTTTATTCCATTTGAAGTTTCATACTCTGATATTTCTATATTAGCTTGAGTTATATTTGGTAGCATCATAATTATTAAAAAATATGTTATTTGAATTTTTTTCATTTTACCCGTTGCTATTAACCTTAACTACAGTTTTTAAATTTGGGACGAAATATTTTCTAGCTACTTCTCTTACTTGCTTAGCAGTAACTAATCCAATGTTTGAGGTGTACTTATCTACTAACGATATATCTCCAATTGAGGTTTTAATCATACCAAGAACTCTAGCTTGATAATCTATGGAGTCTCTCTGATATACTTCGGATGCTAAAACTTGTGCTTTAATTCTATCAAGTTCTTTTTTTGAAACTAAATCCTTCTTTAAGCTTTCTATAATTATATCAAGCTCTGTTTCAATAGTACTTATTTTCTTTCCTGCCATTGGGTTTACATCTATTAAAAATAAAGGATCATTTCTTGAAAACATTGAATATCCAGAGTCAGCGTAGCTAGCTATCTTTTTTTCTTTTATAAGTGTTTTTTGCAAACGAGAATTTGAGCCACTACTTAAGATCCCAGATAATACTGATAATGCATAACATTCCCACTCGTCTGTTTTCTTATTATTTAAACTTGGAACTTTGTAACCCATTATTAGATAAGATGGTTTATTTTTAATTTTAATCGAAACATCTTTTTCACCAAACTGAAAAGGTTCGGTTCTAATAAATCTATCTTCAATTTTTACAGCTTTTTTCTTTCCATAATATTTTTCAAGAAGTTCTATTGTTTCATTAAAATCTATATCACCAACTATTACTGCTGTTGCATTATTAGGTGCATACCAATTTTCATACCAGTCTGATATATCTTTTTCGGTCATATTATTTAGATCTTCCATCCAGCCGATAATTGGGTCATGGTAAGAGCTATTATTAAATGCGCTAGCATATAATTGTTCGTATGCAATACCTTCAGGCTGGTCATCAGTTCTCAGTCTTCTTTCTTCCTTGATGACCTCAATTTCTTTAAGAAAGTCTTCTTTTTTTACGACCAAATTTGACATTCTGTCTGACTCAAGTTTTATTGCATATTCTAGATATTGAGAGGGAAGTGTTTGATAATACGCAGTGTAATCTTTACTTGTGAATGCATTTTCTTTTCCGCCAAGTTTAGATATTATTTGTGAAAACTGCCCTCCCGGATTTTTTTTTGTACCTTTAAACATCATATGCTCCAGGGCATGAGATAATCCGGTTTTCCCACTTATTTCATCAGCGGATCCGATCTTGTACCAAACATGACTTGTTACAACTGGAGCTCTCTTATCTTTTTTTAAGATAATATTAAGTCCATTATCAAGTGTTTTTTCCATAATTTCTGCCCTCACGTTAAAAGATACTATAAAAAGAATGAATACATAGGTATTTACGATAAAAAGTTTTTTTAAAACATTTGTAATTTGATTTAAAATCATATAATTTCCTTAAAATATTTTAGGATTCTATTACTTTAAAACTTAAAACAATATATCATAATGCCTATGATAAGTTTTAACAACATTTGCAAAATATATTCCAGAAATAAGGTATTCTATAATGCTGATTTATCAATTGAAAAAGGAGATTTTGTTTTCCTTACAGGGGAATCAGGGTCCGGGAAAACAACATTTATGCGCTTGATATCTGGTCTTGAAAAACCAGATAGGGGAAAAATATTAATAAATAATTCTGATATCACAAAATTAAGTCAAAATGGTTTGTCTGACTATAGAAAAAAAATTGGATTAATAATGCAAGACAATATTTTTGTTGAAAATGCAAGTGTTAGCTATAATATTTCATTACCATTATTAATATCTAATGATAATGATATTGATAGCAAAGTAAGAGCGGTATTAAAATTAGTAAATTTAAATAATAAATATAACAAAATAATTAATAGCCTATCAGCAGGGGAAAGACAGAGGGTCGCTATTGCAAGAGCTATTATAAATAAGCCAGATATAATATTAGCAGACGAACCAACCGGAAACCTTGATCAAAAGCTTTCAAAATCTGTTATACAAATGTTGATTGAGTTAAGTAAATATGGAGCAACAGTTATAGTTGCTACACATGAATTTTTATTAGTGAATGAACTAAAACAGAAAGTATTAAATATTAGTAATTCAAAAATTTTTTAAGAAAAATATGCTAAATGATTACTTACTTAAGACATAATTTAAGATGTATAAAAGATAGCTTAATACATCTATATAAAAATCCCTTGAGATACATCCTTTTTATAATTCCATTATCAGTTTCAATTTTTCTTATTTTAATATCTTATAATACACAGAAAAATATTGAACATAATTTTAAATATAATAAAGAAAGAATAATAATTTTCCTTAAAGAAGATATTAGTTCTAAACAAGTTAAAAATTTTAAAGATAATGTAATCAATGATTTCGAGATAATATCTTTCAAATACCTAAATAAAGAAGAATCTTTGAGGTTATACTCTGAAATTAATAAGCAAGATGAGATTATTAATAATCTAGATTATAATCCGCTGCCTCAAACTATTATAATTGAAAAAGAAATTCACAATGGTAGTTCTGAGAACTTATATGATTTATTAAAAAAAAGTAGCTTAATTGAATCATTTAATTCAAATACAATTTTTTTAGAAAGAATAATTTTTTTAAAAGATATTTTATTAAATATTTTAATCATCTCACTTGTTTTTTTATTATTTATTTTAATTATTTTTATAAATTATTATATAAAAATAGAAATTTCATCAAATAAAAATAAAATCTATATTTATTACATGATTGGCGCTAGAGAATCATATATTCGCCGAGAATATTTATATTTGCCTATCATAGCCGGTCTTATAAGTTGTATATTTGCTTATTTACTTTTTCAAGTATTATATTTTTTTCTAACAAAATCATTAAATGAAGTTTTAGCCTCTTTTGGAATTATATATAACTTTATTAGTATATCTTTTGTAGAGGCTGCATTATGCACTTTCTTGGTTATTATTATCTCTATAAGTATATGTTTATATACGATTCATAGGTATTTAAATAGTACTTTTAACTCGTAAATTGTTGATTTATTGAATTTTTTCTAATAATATTGATAATTTTTAGCACTCTAGTATAATGAGTGCTAATTAATAACCCATGAATGAAGATATGGAAGCAATTAATTATAACAGTTCAGCTCTACCTTCGTGTACAGGTAGTATTGATACATACATCAATCACGTGATGAGTATTCCAGTTTTGTCAACTGAGGAAGAAGTAGCGCTGGCAAAAAATTTAAATAATGAGAATGATCTTGGAGCTGCTAAGAAATTGATCATGCATAATCTAAGATATGTTGTTTATATTGCAAAAAGCTATTCTGGCTATGGGTTGAATTTGAGTGATTTAATTCAAGAAGGAAATATAGGCTTAATGAAAGCCGTAAAGAAATATGACCCAAAAAAAAATCTTAAGCTTATAACTTTTGCAATATACTCAATTAAATCTGAAATTCATGAGTTCGTTATAAAAAATTGGAAAATTGTAAAAATAGCAACCACAAAAGCCCAAAGAAAATTATTTTTTAATTTAAGATCAAAAAAAAGTAGCCTATCAAACTTATCATCAAACGAAGCCTTGCTAATTGCTCAAGACCTTGGGGTAGGTGTTCAAGATGTAATAGAAATGGAGAAAAGAATAAGTAATACTGATCTAGCAATAGAAGATAAAGATGAAGAACATTTTACACCTTCTCTATATTTGAAAAGTAATGAACCTCAACCAGATGAGATATTAGAGCTAAATGAAAAAAAGGTTCTAGCAAATAAATTACATGATGTTATTCAAAACCTTGATGAAAGAGGTAAAGATATAATTCAGAGTAGATGGTTATCTAACAATAAATTAACATTGGAAGATCTTTCGAGTAAATATGGTATTTCTAGAGAAAGAGTTAGACAAATCGAAAATGAATCATTAATGAAACTTAAAAAAAGCTTTTAGCATTTAGTAATAAAACAAGATATCTATCAGCAATCAAAAAACCAAAAAGAGCGGATAAATAAATTATAGAATAATTAAATATTTTATTTGCCAAAAAATTATTTTTAGATAACTGCATTTTCAAAACATAAAAAATAAATATTAAATTTAATATTAATGCTCCAGCTAAATAAAAATAGCTGGAGAAATGAACAGTAAATGGCAAGAAGCTTACTATTGTCAACATTAAAGTATATAAAGTTATATGAACTCTTGTATATTGCTCCCCATGTGTGACTGGCAACATTGGTATTTTGGCAGCAAAATATTCTTCTTTCCTATGTAATGCAAGTGCCCAAAAATGCGGTGGAGTCCACGTAAATATTATGAGAAATAATATAATTGCTATAAGATCTATTTGCCCAGTTACGGCAGTCCATCCTAATAATGGAGGAGTCGCTCCAGCTGCTCCTCCAATGACAATATTTTGTGGTGTGCTTCTTTTTAAATATAAAGTATAAACAAATGCATAACCAACTAGAGAACCAAAGGTTAGCCATGCTGTAAGAGTATTAATATAAAAATATAAAATAGTAAAACCAGAAGATGCCATAAGTAAAGAATATACAACAACATTTTTTGTCGATAAAACTCCAAGGACCAAAGGCCTTTTTTTTGTACGTTGCATAATACTATCAATTTTTTGATCTAAAAGTTGATTTATGGATCCTGCTGATAAAGACATCAAAGCAATACCTAAATTACCTAAGATTATCACTTCAAAATTTAATCTCAAGGGATCAGCCAACAACATACCAATGAAAGAAGTGAAGATCATTAATAGTACGACCCTAGGTTTTGATGATTCTAAATAGGCTCTATATGTTTTATTCTTAAACATAATTATATCTATACGTTATTTTTTATTGTTTTAATCAAATACAATTGTGTTACTAAACACATCATTAATAACGCTGCATTACCATTATGAGCAACTGCAATATAAATTGGTAAGCTCATTTTTATATTTAATATGCCTAATAATATTTGAGCAAATAAGAAAAATATAAGTAGAAAAGACAATAATTTTTGGGTGGGAATTTTAATTGTTCTAAAAGATACAAACGAAAAGTATATTAGCATAGCAGCAACAACTAGTGCCCATACTCGATGCGTAAAATGTATTGCGAC
>CENJ01035234.1_pt1 | contig 12016 bp, 13 predicted proteins | sample 356161 | NCBI WGS metagenome assembly CENJ01 (sample SAMEA2619531, study PRJEB7988) | marine metagenome | biome: marine biome (ENVO:00000447); feature: surface water layer (ENVO:00002042); material: "saline water (ENVO:00002010), including plankton (ENVO:xxxxxxxx)" | depth 5 m
TTTTAAGTTTTTGTGATTTAAAGGTACTTAATAGTAATGCATTTAAAACTAATATTCCTAGCATCAAACTAAATTTATACAGTTCAAAATTTGTGCCAAAACCAAAAAAAAGTGAAATCAATTGCAACACAATTGTGAAAATAATGTAATAAGATAAATATTTTAACATTTATAACTCCATATCGCTCAAATCGCTCTAAAATATGTTTTATTTTGAACATAATTCAAATAGATTTTGTGGTACAAAGGCAATAAAATATCTATGCTAAACATACAAATAAGAGGCTTTCTGTCAAAAATTGAGATTCAATCTATCTCTGAAAGTGAAAAAAACTTTTTACTTAATTTTATAGGCGATTCAAAAATGACACTGGCCGAAATATTATATGATACAAATACATTCAATTTAAATAGCTCTGAAAAGCTAATGCTCCCAGTTGTAACGAACGACGCAGAAATTATAATTACTTCATTTACCGAAAATAACTATTACGATGATGGTTATTCTTTTTTTAGAGAAAAAGTAAATAAGATGACTGATAAAGCTTCTATTTTAGAAAATATAGCGGTGGGAGATTATGGATTGATCAAAGAAAAAATATATTACGGATGTTCATTTGAAAGCAATGTAAAGGAAGTCAATTATCAAAATTTTGATAAAAATAATTTTGATATTGAAACGGTAACAATACCTTTTCTTAAAAAAAACTATATTAATAACATATTTTTCTGTAACCAAAAAATCAATGATGAAATAAAATCAAAAAAACAATTTATTAAACATAAAGCAGTCCTATACGAGAATGATTACAAGAACAATAAAAAAAGTAATGGTAACTTAAATGAATCAGAGTTCAATATTATAACCTACTCTGAGCATGGTAATGACTAAATAAGTGAAGTCCTTCAAAAAAATTAAATTCATATTAAAATATTTTGTTTTAACATTTTTAAAATGGACACTCCCTGTAATATTGATAGCGAGTTTGTTTATTTTAATTTTTCTTCTAATACTTTAGCTATGTTGCATTTACTCAAAAACAAAACATTTCTCCTTTTTTTTATTGGCAACATTACTTCTTTAATTGGGTTTGGTTTTAATCTTATTGCTATTAGTTGGATGGTATTAGAAAAAAGTGGCTCAGAATACCTTTTAGGAAAAATTATGGCATCTGCAACTGCTCCAGGATTAGTTCTAGCTATTTTTGCCGGAGCAATCATAGATAAATTAAATCGAAAATGGTTATTGGTTTTTCTTGATATTTTTCGAATGCTGGTAATTATAGGATTCCTTTTTTTTATTTCGAATAACCAATTTCAAATTTCAATACTTTATCCAGTTGCTTTTTTTATGGGATTAGGAAATTCATTATTCTGGCCAACGGCTCAGGCATTTGTTCAAGAACTCGTTTCAGAAAAAGACTACTTTGATGCCAACAAGCTACTTTCTGCAAGCTATCAGGTAGGATCTATATTGGGAGCTGGTATTGGAGGATTAATTGTTCATTCATACAGTCCCATAGTAGCTCTCTGGATAAATATAGTAACTTATTTAGTTTCTGCAATTTTTATATCTCTTGCGCCATTTAAAAGAAAAAGAATAAATACAAATGATAAAAGCTTATCTGATTCTATTATGAAAGGATTTTCATATTTAAAAAAGAGGATAGATGTTCTTGTTCTTGGATTAACTACAATATTATCTGACGTTGCTATTTGGGGCTCTCTTTCTGTACTAACAATTACTATCTCAAAAGAAATTTTTCAAAAAGGAAGCTTTGGGTATGGAATAATGGATGGTTTTTATGGAATTGGAGCATTACTTTCCACAATTGTAGTTGGAATGGTATTATCAAAGTTTGGCAAAGCTTCCTACCTAATCTTTTGTTATGCTGTTGCAAGTTTTATGTGTTTAATAACTCCAATTACGGCAAATATATATATCGCAGGTATTACCTATTTTATAATGGGGTTACATAACAATTCTGCTCGCATAATCGTACGGACAATTTTTATGGAAAACATACCAAATCATATTATGGGCCGAGTCCAAACTGTATTGGGAGTTTACACAAGAGCAATGGTTGTTCTCAGCTCTCTTTATGCAGGTTGGGCAATTGAATATCATAATATATCACTAGCAACATATTTTACATTTGGTCATTTTATAATTGCATTGTTAGGCATTTTTATTCTTCAAATGATTTGGAAAGATGAAGAAAATATTTTTTTAAAAGTTTCACACAATGCCTGAACTTCCAGAAGTGCAAACAGTAGTGAATCAGATTAAATCAGATTTGGTTAACGAAAAAGTAGAATCCATAACCCCAATTTGGCCTAAAGTATTTCATAATTTTACCAGTGAAGAAGCAAAGCAAAAAATTAAGAAAGGGGAAATACTTGATGTAAGCCGAAGAGCAAAGTTTATCATTATAAAATTTGCAGAAAGTATCATAGCTATCCACCTAAGAATGACTGGAAAATTATATCTGTTACAAGAGAAACAGACCATATCAAAATATGCTACGGCATATTTTACATTAAAAAGTAAAAGAAAATTGATATTTGAGGATGTTCGTAAATTTGGAAGAATTTATTTATATAAAAATATAGGACCAATCAACAAAAGACATGGTCCTGAACCACTTGACAGCGACTTCACATCTAAAAGTCTTTTCAAGCTAATTAAATCAAAAAAAAGAAACATAAAGGCTCTACTTTTAGACCAATCTATGATTGCAGGACTTGGTAATATTTATGCTGATGAAAGTCTTTGGAAAAGTAAAATCCATCCGAATTCCCATTCACACAAAATTCCAAAAAAAAGAATTGATAACCTCTACAACAACATAAGAATTATATTAACTAAGGCAATTGAACAAAATGGGACAACTATAATAAATTTTGCTGTTAATGGTGAATCAGGGAAATACACAAATGAATTAAGAGTCTATGGTAAAAACAACTCCGAATGCTATTACTGTAGTCACATAATAGTAAAGATTCGTGTTGCCGGAAGAGGAACCTATATCTGTAAAAAGTGCCAAAAAAAATATAGATGAACTCATGAAACCTACCAAAATACTTAAAACAGAATATAGAGAGCTCAATAACGCAATTGCAGATGGAAAGCATGAATATCATTGTTTTTATTTAGCAACAGTTAGCCTCAAGACTCCAAGGCTTAGAACTGTTGTTTTAAGGTCATTTGATAAAAATAAAAATTCCTTGTCCTTTCATACTGATTTGCGAAGCAACAAAATTAAAGAAATAAAGTCAAACAACAATATTTCTGCTCTTTTTTACAATAAAAAGAGGAAGGTCCAAATTAGAATAAAAGGTAAAGCTGTGTTACATGAGAATTCGAGTGAGCTAAAAACTATTTGGTCTAAAATGAGGCCAGAAAGTAAACTCTGTTATATGGGGCCCTTCGCACCTGGTGAAATACTTGATCATTTCCAACCAAATTTACCAAATCATGACGCTCAAAATATTACCACTGAAAATCATAAAAAAGGATATAAAAATTTTTGTAGAGTAACAATTCAGTTGGATAAATTAGATTGGTTGCAACTTGATCATCGTGGTCATAGACGTATTCTTTTTACCTTTGATAAAGATTCTAAACCTATGTGGGTTGCCTCATGAAAAAACAAAAAATCATAAGGATGCTTCCCATACTTTTTTTATTATTTATTAGCTCTTCATGTATGAGGCTATACACTGGTTCTTATGCCCAAACTGATTTCACATTGGATCAACCAAATGAGCTTGGACCTACGGTACAAAAATGGGAAGATGGATTAAGAACATCTGGAGAAAATGGGGAACTTGAATGGTGGTACTTTGATGCCAAATTCAATGACGGTTCGCTGTTTGTATGTTACTTTTACAAAATTCATCCCATAAAGAATATCTATTTTATCGGCATGAATTACAATAATCCCGATGGCGAAGAACTATTTTTGATGAAATTCTTCAACGAAGAGGAAGTCTATTTTTCCAAAGACAGCTGCAATGTTTCTATGGGTGATAATTATTTTAGAGGCAATCTAAAAGAATATGAAATCTATCTCACTGATCAAGATTTTGAAGGGTTTGGTATTCAAATTAAATTAGAATCAAATCTTAAACCTTATCGACCTCAAGATGGTATTATAAAAGCAGGTGAAGATTATTTCGCATGGCTCGCTGCTGTTCCAAATGGAGTAGCAAAGGCAAAAATTATTCGAAAAGGGAAAACTCTAGAAGTTCAAGGTAGTGGGTATCATGATCATAACTGGGGTAATACCCCTTTACAAAAACTTTTTGAAAATTGGGTTTGGTTTCGTGGAGAATCAGGTGAATATACTGTGATTGCCTCTGAGTTAAACACTTCAGCCAAACGAGGAGGATATAGTATACCTATTCTTTATATGGCGAATAAAGACAATGTCTTAATCAACAGATTTGGTACGAATGGCTTGTTTACTAAATATTCAAACAGAATAGAAAATGTTTATAATAAAAAAAACGAGCCTCTGTTCTCTAAACTAGAGATGATTACCACTGACGGAGAAATAATAACTATTGAAGGTAAAGATATTATTGATAACGCAGATATGTTTAAGAGAGCTCCCTTGCCTTCATACCTAAGTTGGGTATTACCTTTATTAAAAATAAGCTCAAAGTTCTCATCGATTGACCCTCACTATACCCGCTTTGACAGCGATTTAAGGTTGTCAATAGATGATACCACATTTCAAGGTCATGGAGTTCTTGAAATTATGGACCTAAAATGAAAAATAATGATTTAATAAAATTAAATAACGTCATCAAAAATTTTGAGAAATCAAAGGCTTTGAATGACATCTCTTTTTCAATTCCAAAAAACTCTATTTTTGGGTTGTTAGGTCCTAATGGTAGTGGTAAATCAACTCTAATGCGCATTCTTTCCGGTTTGATTATTGAATGGGGTGGAGAAATATTTTTTGAAAATCAAAATATCAAATCAAATCAAAAATATTTTTTACAAAAGTGTGGGTTTTTGATTGAAAACCCTACATTTTACGAATATCTATCTGCCCGCAAGAATTTATCTTTACTGGCTAAATTATCTAACTCTAGTGATCAATCAATCAACAATGTTTTACATGATGTTGACTTAGTAGAAGATGCTGATAGAAAAGTAGGAGACTTTTCCTATGGGATGAAGCAAAGGTTAGGAATTGCTCAGGCTATTCTCCATAATCCTGATATACTTTTTCTAGATGAACCAAACAATGGGCTTGACCCTTTGGGTATTAGAGAAATGAATAAAACTATTTTAAACTTACATAAAAAAGGAAAAACTATTTGTGTTAGTACTCATATTTTAAATGATGTAGAGGAGTTATGTTCAGATGTTGTAATACTAAAAGAAGGCAAATTGATACACAGTAGCTCCATGGAATACCTTATAGATCAAAGTCAAGAAATTGTAATTCGTAGCAAGAATATAGAATCCATAACAAAATTCTTTACAAAATCAAATGCATGTAAAATAGTAAATATCGAAAAAAAGAAATTAATTATTAAAACAGACCTAGACATTCATTCATTAAATCAGTTATTACCAAAAAACTCAGAAGTCCGGTCTATTGCAAAAGAACCAAACCTTGCGGATCTTTTTAAATGATTAAATTTTTAATTTATAATGAATTTCAAAAAATTTTCTACCGAAAACGTACCTACATTGGTTTTATACTGATAGGAATTTTAATCCCATTCATCGTTGGGGCAATTGACAATGGTGGAAGCATGTTAGAAAAAAGCATTTATGGACAATTATCTGATTCCTTTTTTTTCGTAGGCTCTTTAATTAATGGGTATCTTGCTACATACATTATCATAGCAGTTTTAATTACTCACATGCCATTTTTGTCCACAATTATTGCCGCCGATATTGTATCAGGAGAATACTCAAAAGGTACTTTTAGGCTATATCTTTCTCGACCTGTTTCAAGATCAAAAATACTTCTAAGTAAATTAATAATTGTTTATTTGTACACAATATTGTTAATGGGGTTTTTTATTGGTTATTCTCTTTTAATTAGCGTGGCCTGGCTTGGGACTGGAGAGCTAGCTGTTTTTCATATGGGATTACTATTTCTATCAAAAGATGATGCGCTTATTCGGTTTTTAATTGCATTTTTAACCTCAACAGTTGTTATGTTGACCGTTTCTTCTTTATGTTTCTACATATCAACTATTTCAAAAAACAGTGTTACTCCCATTATTATCACTATTAGTACTGTTTTCGTTGGAACCGCAGTTTCCATTATACCAATTGAATTTTTTCAAACTATTAACCCCTATCTTTTTACGGGTTATATAAATTCCTATTTAAGTGCCTTCCATGACCCAATACCTTATGGTACAATATTCAGATTAATAGCTGTGTGTTTTATTTGGACAGTAATTTTTTTAGGACTGGCTTTCAACCATTTTATTAAAAAGGATATAACAGACTAATGAAAAATTTCATCCTCACAAGTGCTGTCATTCTTTTACATTTTAACGCAAAAGCAGACGATAAGATAATTGATCGATTCATTTATAAAACAAATTATCAATTTCAAAAAATAAAAGACTTTCAAGCAAAAATGAGCGTTCGGCTCAATGTCCCTGGCTTAAGAATGCCTAAAAAAACTTATAAGGTATATTATAAGCATCCTAACAAATTTAAAGCAGATACTAAAGGATTTGGGATATTACCTAATACTGGTATTTTTACATCGCCAGAAGATAATTTTGACAACTTAAAGAATCTAAAATTAAATAATAACTCCTCTAACGAAGAGGAACATTGTCTTACCATTACTGGTACTTTAATTCCTGATAGTCTCAAAGCACAATTCCCAAGCGAATATGCTAAGTTAACCTTTGATCCACTTGTCGATGTAGTAATTGACACGAGTAGGTGGCTAATAAAAACTGTAACAAGTAGAATTGATACTGTAAAATTATTTGAAATAACCAATAATTATAATCTGTATGAAGGAAAGTTTTATTTGCCTAAAGAATCAAAAGTAGAATATTTTATTAAAGATGCTCGATTAGCTGGATGGTTAAAAAAAGATGTAAAAACTCTAATTAATACCAATAACCTAAGTGCCAATAGTGATGTGATAAAGGGATCTATAGTAGTCAATTATTCAGAATATAAAATAAATAAAAACCTACCGGATAGAATTTTTAAAAAAAGAAGAACAGATTAAAGTTAACTTCTTTTTAAATAAACCATAACAGCATTTTGTGCGTGCATTCGATTTTCTGCTTCATCAAAAACTATTGAATTTTCTGACTCCATTACCTCATCTGTTACTTCTCTTCCCCTTTCAGCAGGAAGGCAATGCATAAATAGTGTCTTCTTACCAGTATTCTCTAATAGATTCATAGTTACTTGGTAATCCGCAAATATTTTTTCTCTTTCCTCTGCTTCTTCTTTTTGTCCCATAGATGCCCAAACGTCAGTGTATATCACATCGGCTCCACTAACAGCCAAATTCGGATCCTGACAAGATTCAAATGTTGAAAACTGTGAATCATGAACCATCTGAACAGTCTTTTCATCTGGATCAAATCCTGAAGGATTACAACAAACAAAATGCATAGGAAGTATGGAAGCTAGTTGCAACCATGAATGAACAATATTATTACCATCTCCCATATAGACAATTTTGAGATTATCTAAGTTTTTTTTATGTTCCCAAACTGTTAAGATATCCGCTAAAATTTGACAAGGATGATTATAATCTGTGAGTCCATTTATCACAGGAACATCTGAATATTCTGCCAATTCTAAAATATGTTTGTGATCAAATAGTCTAGCCATAATCATATCATTATACCTTGAAAATAATCGAGATATATCTTTAATAGCTTCACGCTTCCCAATCCCAATATCGTTTGGGCCAAGAAATAAAGCATTACCACCCATCCATTCAAAACCTGTTTCAAATGAAACTCTTGTTCGGGCAGAAGGTTTAGCAAAAATCATAGCGAGAGAGCGATCCTTAAAAGGCTTATATTCTTCTTTGTTATGAAATTTTACTTTTAATTCTTTAGCAAGGTTAAGTAGCTCCCAGATCTCATCAGCTGTGTAATCGGTAAGGTGTAAAAGGTGCTTTTTCATTAGGTTCCTTATAATATATATCGACTTAGATCGGGATCTTCTAATATCCCAGCCAATGATTCTTTAACAATTTTTGCAGTAATTTTAATTTTTTTCTGCCCCCGCTTTGGGTGTTCAAAAAGAGGCTGTTCAAGCAACGTAGACATAATCGTATGGAGTCTCCTTGCTCCAATATTTTCCATTTTATTATTTACACTTGAAGCTAATTCTGCAACTGCTCTAATAGCCGCAGAATTAAATTCTAATTCTACATCTTCTGCACTAAGCAAAGCGGTATACTGCTTAATTAATGCTGATTGTGGATGAGTAAGTATTTTTACAAAATCATCGGTTGTTAATTTTTCTAGCTCTACGCGAATTGGAAAACGGCCTTGAAGTTCTGGTATCATGTCTGAAGGAGCACTTACATGGAAGGCACCTGCAGCAATAAACAAAATATGATCCGTAGCCACAACACCATATTTTGTATTCACATTACTACCTTCTACAATTGGTAATAAGTCTCGCTGCACACCTTCCCTACTTACATCAGGACCAGACCCACCATTATTACCTACAACCTTATCAATCTCATCTAAGAACACAATCCCATTATTTTCAGTTCTATCTCTTGCTAATCTATACACTTCATCTTGATCAATTAATTTTGAAGATTCACTTTCAATTAAGACTTCTCTAGCATCTTCCACAGACATCTTTTTAGTGCGCTTAGATTTGGGTAATGAGCCTGAAAGCATATCTTTTATATTCATCCCAATATCTTCCATCCCCGCAGGTCCGAATACCTGCATCCCTATTGTGGTCTCATCTGCTATTTCAATTTCAATAATTTTGTTTTCAAATTCTCCATTTTCTAATTTTTTTCTAATTCTATTTCTGGTTCTTTCATGACGATCTTTAATCTCTTTTGATAAGTTCGTATCTTCTTTATCTCCATCTGGATAAAGAATATCTACAATTCTTTCATTTGCCAATCGCTCAGCAATTTCTACAACTTCATTTTCTTTTTCTCTAGAAACCATGGATACAGCAGTGTCCATTAAATCTCTAACAATGGACTCAACATCTCTGCCCACATAGCCTACTTCCGTAAACTTACTAGCTTCAACTTTAATAAATGGGGCATTTGCAAGAGATGCCAGTCTACGAGCAATTTCAGTTTTCCCTACTCCTGTTGACCCAATCATAATTATATTATTAGGCAAAATCTCTTCTCTCAACTTTCCCTCTACCTGTTGCCTTCTCCACCTATTTCTAAGAGCTATAGCGACTGATTTTTTAGCGCTATTCTGACCGATAATATATCGATCTAATTGTTTAACAATTTGCTTTGGGGTCATTTCTTTCATGTGATTTCTATTACCGATATTGAGTCATTTGTATAAATACAAAGTCCAGACGCAATTTTTAATGATTCTTGTGCAATTTTTTTAGCTGAAAACGTTGAAGATTTTAGAAATGCAGTCGCAGCAGCTTGCGCATAACCTCCACCTGAACCTATAGATACAATTTGAGAATCTGGCTCAATAACATTACCATCTCCAGCAATAATAAAGCTGTTTTTTTTATCCATTACGACCAACATAGCATCAAGATGTCTTAACATCTTATCCATCCTCCAGTCTTTCGCTAATTCAACAGTAGCTCTTTTTAAATCACCTTCATATTGCTCTAATTTTTGCTCAAATTTTTCAAAAAGTGTAAGCGCATCAGCAGCAGCTCCTGCAAATCCACCCAAAACTTTATTTTGAGGATGTTTAAACTCACGTACTTTCACGGCTTTTTGTTTAAACGACATATCACCAAAAGTGATTTGCCCATCACCAGCCATAGCAACCTTACCTTTATGACGTACTCCCAAAATAGTAGTAGCTCTTATTTCTTTCATGAAATTTACTGAACTAATTCTTTAAATAACTTGGAATCTCCAGGCAGCACAAGCGTAGTCTTATCATCAATAACCTTTTCAAAGGTCTCCAGCGTCCTAATAAACTCATAAAACTTAGGGTCTTTTGAAAAAGACGATGCGTAAATATCCAAAGCCTTTGCCTCTCCTTCACCTCGAATTTTCTGTGATGTTTTGTAAGCATCTGCAAGGATCACCGTTTTATCACGATCAGTCGCTGCTCTAATTTTTTGCGCCTCCTCTTCTCCTTCTGATCGAAATTTATTTGCCTGCCGCTTCCTTTCAGCTTCCATTCTAGCATAGATAGAGGCTTCATTTTCTTGCGGTAAATCAACTCTTCTTATACGGACATCAATTACTTCAATACCGTATTTACTCGTTTCTTCATTACTTGCAATGGTAACTTTTTCCATGATAAGCTCACGATTTTCAGTAATGATTTCAACCATGTCATGAGTTCCTAATTCCTGTCTAAGTTCTGAGTAAACAATATCATCTAATCTTGTTTTCGCTGTAGGTATAGCAGCTACTGTTTGCAAGAATAGTAAAGGGTCTGTAATTCTCCACCTGACATAGTTATCTATAATGAGAGACTTTTTATCTTTACTCAAAATTTCTTCTGGAGGTACATCATATTCTAATAATCTTTTTTCAAAAGAATTTGCAGTTTGAAGAGGCGCTGGAAGTTTCCAATTTAAACCAGGTTCCTTCAAAGTTCTAACTGGTTTCCCAAATTGTAAAATGACTATCTGTTCCGTTTCATCTACAATAATAATAGTGGATAAGCCAAAAAATGTGATAATAAAAATTAATGCTATTGATAAATTTTTCATTATTTCTTTCCTCCTTTATTTTTACCAGTATTTAGATTTAAAAGGTTTAACATATTCCCACTATTTTTATCAGGGACAATAATTTTTTCAATATCCGGTAATACCTTTTCCATTGTTTCAAGGTATAGTCTTTTTTCTGTAATGTTTTTTGCTTTTCTGTATTCTTTTAAAATAGTTGTAAACTTTACGGCATCCCCTTCGGACCTCTTTATTCGAGACTCTTTAAATCCTTCAGCATCACGAATCATTGCTTCTGCTTCTCCGCGTGCTTTTGGTATAACATCATTTCGATATCCTTCTGCTTGATTTATCATCCTATTTTTATCCTCTTTTGCAGAAGCAACATCTTTAAATGCCCCAATTACTTCTTTAGGTGGAGATACATCTTGTAATTGAACTGCAACTACATGAATACCCGAGTTATAATTATCTAATATTGATTGTAACTGATTTTTTGTCTCCTCTTGAATGGTAAACTTTCCAGTTGTAAGGGTTTCATCAATTTTATTCCTACCAACAACCGTTCTTAAACTTGCCTCTGCTGCTTCACGAACTGTTAATTCAGGACCAACAATTCTAAATAAATATGCAACTGGATCTTTAATCTTATATTGTACTATCATTTCAGCATCTACAATGTTTTCATCTCCTGTTAGCATCAAACTTTCTTTTTCTACTGTCCTGTACTGCCCATTTTTTAATGTGCGAAAGCCTATTTCAATTCTTTTAACTTCTGTTACTTTTGGAGTATCTACGGTCTCAATGGGAGCGGGAAACTTCCAATTTAATCCAGACTGCACGACTCTTGTAAACTTCCCAAAAGTACGTACAACACCTACCTCATCTGGGCCAACAATATAAACACCGGTTGCAAGCCAGAGAAGAATGAGCCCAGCCAAAACAGGTGTAATTTTAAAATTAAAGTCAGGTATCTGAACTTCTTGATCCCCTACCATTATACGTCTAGTTGCCATAACAACCTCCTATTTAAATTTTCTTTCTTAATCGCGCAACAGGATATCCCAATTGATCACGATATTTCGCGATGGTTCTTCTAGCCAAAAGATATCCTTTTTCACTAAGTTTTTGAACTAATATATCATCACTATATGGAGAATCTTT
>CENJ01058392.1_pt1 | contig 12004 bp, 21 predicted proteins | sample 356161 | NCBI WGS metagenome assembly CENJ01 (sample SAMEA2619531, study PRJEB7988) | marine metagenome | biome: marine biome (ENVO:00000447); feature: surface water layer (ENVO:00002042); material: "saline water (ENVO:00002010), including plankton (ENVO:xxxxxxxx)" | depth 5 m
CGGCTTCTTCGGTGGATTCGGCTTCTTCGGTGGATTCGGCTTCTTCGACTGACGCTTCAGGTTGAGCGTCAGTATCTACAATCTTGGCATCAGCAGCCTTCTCAGCTTCCTCATTTTCCTGTGATTCGTCTACCTTTGTCTTGGCTTTGGCAGCTTTTTTCTTCTTGGATTTCTTGGTAGACGCCTCTTCTACAAATTCAATCAACGCCATTTCAGCAGCGTCACCTAATCGAGGTAGGGCAAGTTTGTAAATTCTTGTGTAGCCTCCGTTACGCTTTGCGAACTGTTCAACAAGTTCGTCAAACAACTTCTTTACCGCCTTCTTGTCTCTTATTCTGGCTATGGCAAGCCTTCTGTAATGTAATTTTTGTGCGTTATCTTCAGCTAAATGAGCTTTTTTGGCCAAGGTTATTAATTTCTCAATGGCAGGACGTAGAGCCCGTGCCTTAGCCAAGGTCGTCTTGATCCTTCCATTCTCAATCAATGAAGAAGCAAGATTGGCAATTAATGAAATTCGATGAGCGGTTTTTACTCCGAGTTGGTGGTTGTGTTTTCGATGTCTCATCGGAAAAGAAAAATTAGTTGGATGATTTAATTAGTTAGATGCGGTTTCAAGAAGTCGGTTTTCAAACTTCATGCCCAAGCTTAAGCCTAATTGCTCGAGCTTAGCTTTAATTTCGTTGAGGGATTTTTTACCAAAATTCCTATACTTTAGCATTTCGGGCTCGGATTTTGTGGCCAATTCTCCAACCGTTGTAATGTTTGCGTTATTAAGACAATTCGCAGCTCGAACAGAAAGTTCAATTTCATTCACGCTCATGCTAAGCAGGTTACGAAGTCTGTTTTGCTCTTCGCTCACCTCCTTGGAATGGCTTTCGAATTCAATTTGCTCTTCGCTGATTTGGTCAAAAACATCCAAATGATGACGAAGAATGGCTGCGGATTGCTTAAGTGCATCATCCGGCGAGATTCTTCCATCTGTGTTTACCTCGAGAATAAGTTTGTCGTAATCTGTCATTTGCCCGACACGAGTATTTTGCACATCATACTTAACCAATTTTACGGGGCTGTAGAGAGCATCGACATTAATCACTCCTATAGGCTGGTCATCTGATTTGCTATCCTCCCCAAGGCAAAAACCGCGACCAATAGTAACAACCATTTCTGCCGATATCTTTTGCTTACTATCGGTCGTCAAAATTAACTGTTCCGGATTAATGATTTCAATGCCTTCTGCCGGTGCGATATCCGCTGCCGTAACTTCGCCTTCACTCTCCACTTCGAGGGTTAAGGTTACTGGATCAGCCTTGTGACTTATAACTAACACTTTCTTGAGATTCAAAACGATATCAGTGATGTCTTCGACAACGCCATCCACACTTTGAAACTCATGCTGGACTCCGTCCATTTTCAGAGATGAGATCGCTGCTCCTTCAATGGAACTGAGCAAAACGCGGCGAAAGGCATTGCCGATCGTGTGGCCATAACCGGATTCAAAGGGATCCGCTATGAACTTTGCGTACTTTTCTGTAGCCGTTTCTTCTTCTTTAACGAGGCGGTTAGGTAGTTCGAACTTTCCAAGTCTTGTTGCCATAATGAGATATTGTTGAATTAAAGGAAATAAATTAACGACTGTAAAATTCCACGACCAATTGCACATTTACGCTTTGATCAAGTTCATCAGTCTGTGGAATGCGAGCGACAGTGCCTTGCAGGGAATCAGCGTTTACCTCAACCCAAGGAGGGGAGGGGTGATATTGAGACCCTTCCAGGTTGCGTGTTGCAACCTGCCTGGAAGAGGTTTTCTCCCGAACACCGATTTCATCTCCAACCGAAACCTGATAGCTAGGAATATCCACTTTCTTTCCGTTCACCAAAAGGTGACCGTGGTTAACGAATTGACGGGCAGCTTGCCTGGTTTTTGCAAAGCCCAACCGATAAACTACATTATCTAAGCGGGTTTCCAGCATGGTTAGGAAAACTTCGCCTGTTACACCCTGTTTTCTTTTGGCTCGCTCAAACATGTTACGAAATTGTTTTTCAGTCAGTCCGTACATCATCCTGAGCTTTTGCTTTTCAATAAGCCCCTCTCCGTAATCGCTGACTTTCCTTCTAAAGGAAGGCCCGTGTTGACCCGGTGGATAAGTGCGACGCTCAAAGGCTTTGTTTGCTGGGAAGATTGCCATCCCAAAACGCCTATTGATTCTTGTGGTTGGTCCTGTGTATCGTGACATAGAATTAAAAGTGGTTGATGAGGTAAGTGTTCTCTATACTCGTCTTCTCTTTGGAGGACGGCAGCCATTGTGTGGGACGGGTGTAACATCAACGATTGAGGTAACGCTGAAACCAAGGCTTTGCAATGCACGGATTGCCGAATCTCTTCCCATGCCTGGGCCCTTAACCTTTACGAGAACTTCTTTCATGCCGTGTGACATAGCGACACGACCGGCGTCCTGAGTAACGACTTGTGCGGCATAGGCAGTCGATTTTCTGGAACCGCGAAAATTACATTTACCAGAACTTGACCATGAGATGACATTCCCTTTCATATCGGAAAATGAAACCTTGGTGTTGTTAAAGGTAGCCACAATGAAGCATATTCCGGAAGAAATATTTTTGCTTCCCTTTGCTTTTCTAATTTTAACTTGCTCAATATTTGCACCAAGCAAATCAGCAGCAGTTTCCTCTTTCTTTTCACTGGTTGAATCTTCTTTTTCTTCCTTGGATTCTGCCTTAGGTTCAGGGTTGGTTTCCGTGGCTTTTTCTTTCTTTTCTGCTTTCGCCGGTGGTTTTTCCTGAGGTTTTTCCTCTACCGGCACCACTTCATCGTTGGTTTCTTCCTTTTGTTCTTCTTCGCTCATAATCAAATTATTTAAATATACTTAAGCTTTTCTGACCACACCCACGGTTTTTCTTCCACCTTTGCGGGTTCTTGCATTGGTGATGGTTCTTTGGCCTCTGACAGGCAAGCCTCTTTGGTGACGCAAACCCCGATAACAGCGAATGCTTTGGAGTCGCTTAAGGTTATTGGTGATGTTTCTGCGCAGATCGCCCTCAACCATAATCTTCTGATCAATGATGTAATTGCTAATCAAACTCAGTTCCTGTTCGTTCAGATCCATCGTTCGGCGATCCGGGTCAATACCGGTTGCCGCGAGAATCGACTGGGCACGGGTAGGTCCCACGCCATAGATGTATCTCAATGAAAATTCGATTTTTTTTCGATTAGGTATGTCTACTCCGAGCAGTCTGGCCATGATAATTCTGTGGTAAGATTAAAATAAGTTATGCACTCTTGAGAAAGTACCCAATGAGTCCGAGAGCGAATAAGAAACAAGAAATATAAATGAGTGGACGCATCTGAGCTTCAAAGTCCTTAAGCTCGAGTGACTCGATCCCCTGGTTTTGATTGGTGGAGCGTCCGCGTATTCGCCCTTTGCGAAGGAAACCATCATAATGCCTTTGCAAGAGAAAGGTTTCGACTTGACGCATCGTATCAAGCACGACACCGACGATAATCAACATTCCAGTACCACCGAAGAAAGTGGCTACATTATAGGAAACATTGGCAGTCTTAAAAATAAAATCGGGAAATACCGCAATAACAGTAAGGAAGATAGAGCCGGCTAAGGTGAGCCGAGTCATAACGAAATCGAGGAATTTCGCAGTATGGTCTCCAGGGCGAACACCCGGAACATAACCACCGTTTTTCTTAAGGTCGTCAGCGATTTGAACAGGCTTGAACATAATAGACACCCAAAAGTAACTGAAAACAAGGATTAGACCGCCATAAAAGAGGTAGTAGAACCAACCGCGATTAGCAAAGACATTTGCCAACTCCATGGCCCAATTTGTTTCCGTGGGTGAGTCGGCAATAGCAGCACCCAAGGTGCGGAGCAATTGAGCGGGAAACATAAGAATGGCACTTGCGAAAATGACCGGCATAACCCCAGCATAATTAACTTTAAGGGGTAAAAAAGAGCTTTGGCCCCCGAAAACCTTACGACCTACCATTCTTTTCGCGTACTGAACGGGGATTTTTCTCTGTGCTTGGGTAACCGCAATGATACCTCCAACAACCAATAGGAAAAGAGCAACCATCAGAATCGCCTTAACGATCACCATATTATCGCCAGCAGGTGCCAAGAAAACAAGTGCGTAAGCATCTGCCAATGCCTTGGGTAAATCCGCCAAAATGCCCACCGTGATCAAAAGCGATATGCCGTTCCCGATGCCTCGCTGGGTAATCTGCTCTCCAAGCCACATGAGTATCAGTGACCCTGTGGTAAGAAAAATGATGGAGGTTATGATAAACATCGTAGATGATCCGGCTACCACAATTTGCCCTAATGGTTTACCATCCAAACCAATCTCTGCTGGGTTGAAACCTTGGATTAGACTACCTGGACTGTTTTGCAGCGCAACTGCAAGCAAGCCCCCCTGTACAAGGCAAATTACAATGGTTAAATACCTCGTATATTGAGAAATCTTCATTCTTCCCGGCTCGCCTTCTTGCTGCAACCGAGCTAGCTGAGGAAAGACCGCCCCCATCAATTGCATGATAATGGAAGCGCTTATATAAGGCATTATTCCAAGGGCGAAAAGTGCCCCATTAAGGAGAGCACCTCCGGTAAACATATTGTAGAAACCCAAGATGTCGTTTCCATCTGACTCGCTTCTTGTCTGCTCTCTCAACTCGAAAAACTCTTTGATTGGAGTTGGGTCCACTCCTGGCAAAGGAATATTGGCACCAACTCTTGCAATAAACAACAGTGCCAAGGTAAAGAAAATCTTTTGCCGAAGCTCAGGAATTTTTAAGGAGTTTGTAAATGCAGAAAGCATGAGCTGTCTTATTCTTCTATGAATGATCCTCCGGCAGCTTCGATTTTTTCTTTCGCTGACTTAGAATAAAGGGTAACTTGTACTTGGTATGCTTTATCGACTTCACCCGTGCCTAACAGTTTGATCCTTTTGGAATTTGGGCGAATTAGTCCAGCCTGTTTGAGGGTCTCCATATCTACCTTTTCTCCGTTGATTTTAGAGAGGTCCGATAAGTTGACGACTGAATGGGGAGTCTGAAACCTTTTCTGATTAAACCCTCGCTGAGGCAATTTACGGAAAAGTGGCATTTGCCCCCCTTCAAAACCTGCCCTTAGAGAATAACCAGAGCGTGCTCCGGCTCCTTTGTGCCCTCGACAACAGGTTTTGCCATGGCCATTGCCTTCTCCACGACCAAGACGCTTTTTACCTTTATTGGCTCCGGATGGTATGTTTTCTTCTTTCATTTGCGTATAGAAAATAACTAGGTTGTCGCAACTTCGGGTATAGTAACTTCCGCCTTTTCAACAGTGAACTTTGGACCACTTACTTCTTCTCCCCGAATATTGGAAATCTCTTGGGCGGTTCTGAGTTGGGACAAACCATTAAGGGTAGCAGTTACAACGGACAATTGGTTGTTTGATCCGAGGGACTTTGACAAAATATTCTTAACACCAGCTGCCTCTAAAACCGCACGCACTCCTCCACCTGCAATAATACCGGTTCCTTGCCTTGCTGGCCTAAGAAAAACCTTACCACCGTCATAGGTGCCAAGAATTGAGTGAGGTATCGTATCACCTGAAATAGATACAGGGTGCATGGCTTTCTTTGCCTGATCGGTGCCTTTACGGATAGCATCCGGAACCATCTGAGCTTTGCCATATCCAAATCCTACATTCCCTTTTTGGTCTCCCACAACGACTAACGCTGCGAAACTGAACCTACGGCCGCCTTTTACGACCTTCGCACAGCGATTGATATGTACGACTTTTTCAAAAAGTTCCGGTCCATCCTCTGCGGAAGGTTCTTTGGTTCGGCGATTCTTTCTTTTATCTTCTCTCATCACAATTTAAAATTCAAGTTTTTGCTCACGGAGTGCATCAGCAAAAGCTTTTACGCAACCATGATATTTTCTTCCGGCTCGATCGAATACGATTGTGTTCACTCCCACTTCCTTGATCTTCAAGCCAAAGGCTGAACCAAGTTTCTTGGCTCCGTCTAAGTTGGGTAAGACATCCTTAAATTCAGCCAAGTTGGTTGAAAGTGATGTCATGGTGTGCGATGTTAGATCATCGATGCACTGAGCGTGGATATTTTTGTTGGTGAAACGAACGGCAACTCTGGGTCTTTCTGGGGTACCATTTACCTTTTTTCTAATTCTCCAACGACGTTTTTGGACCAACTCTTTCTTCTTCGATAAATTCATAATGGTTAAACCTTAGGCTGATTTTTTACCTTCTTTGCGGCGCACATATTGACCGACAATCCTTACACCTTTTCCCTTGTATGGCTCGACCGGATAGTAGCTTTTGATCTCAGCTGCCACTTGCCCAACCTTTTGTTTGTCAGCACCCTCGACATGAATCTTCACATTGTCTGCTACGGTTACAACGACTCCCTCGGGAATGGGGTGAACTACCGGGTGCGAATATCCAAGTTCAAGATCTATCGTCTGCCCTTTGACCGCAGCCCTAAATCCAACGCCCTCAATGAGTAAGTCCTTACTGAATGGTTCAGTCACGCCCTTAACCATATTCGCGATGAGTGAGCGCGTTGTGCCGTAGATAGCCCTTGCGGAACGAGTATCGTTTGCAGGGCTTACTTGGATAATTTCATCAGCAACATCAACCTTGGCCAATGGCGAGATCTCTTGGCGCAAATCGCCTTTCGGACCTTTTACTAGAATCGCGTGACTTTCTATGGTCACTTGCACTCCACTTGGAATGTTAATGGGAACTTTTCCTATTCTACTCATCTTACTTCTTTTTTAACGGTCTTCCGATTACCAAACACTGCATAGGAGTTCTCCTCCTAACTTATTTTTTCTCGCGGTCTTGTCATCCATGATTCCCTGAGGTGTACTGAGAATGGAAATTCCCAACCCTCCAAGAATCTTTGGGATTTCACGATAACCACAATAGGAACGGCGCCCAGGAGTACTGATACGACTTATTCCACGAATGGCATGCTGTCCATTTACATATTTTAAATTAATTTCTAGGTTTTTCATACCGCTTTCGGCTTTACTTTCGGTGCAATCCTCAAGAAAACCTCTTTCCTTGAGAATGTTTGCAATGCCTGATCGCAGATTTGAGTGTGGATAGGAACAGGTGCTCTTACCTGCACTCCCGGCATTTCTGATTACGGTAATGAAATCTCCTATAGAATCGTGAACGGACATATTGCAGTGGGTTTTAAATTATAACTACCAAGAAGCTTTGATTACACCTGGCACTTTTCCTTGAAGGGCAAGTTCACGAAAAGTTATTCGCGAAAGTCCGAATTTACGAATTGTCGCTCGCGGTCTTCCAGTAAGAGTACAGCGATTCACCAACCGCACAGGAGAAGAATTGCGAGGTAGTTTAGAAAGCTTTGCCTGAGCAACATAAAAGTCTTCTTCTGAAGTTTCGGGGTTAGATAAAATCTTCTTCAGAGATTCTCTTTTGGAAGCGAACTTTGCAACCATTCGCTCTCTTTTTTTGTTTCGATGAATAACGGATTTCTTGGCCATGATACTTAAGGATTAAAAGTTATGCAGCTGCTTGTTCTGAGGAAGACGATGATTGCTTGCGAAAAGGCATACCTAATAATTTAAATAGTTCCGCACCTTCCACATCGTTGTCCGCAGTGGTTACAATAGATATATCCATACCTGTGTTAACTCTTTGGCGTTCTACTTTTATTTCAGGGAAAATGCTATGATCCGTTATGCCTAGGGTGTAATTTCCGGATCCATCCAGTTTTGCAGGAACACCACGGAAATCGCGGATATTTGGTAAAGCAATGGCAATCAGGCGGAGAAGAAAATCCCACATACCGTTTCCACGAAGCGTTACTTTTATTCCAACGGGCATTCCCTGCCTCAATTTAAAGTTGGATACGCTTACCTTGGCTTTAACAACAACTGGTGCCTGTCCGGCAAGTGAAGCAATATCTTTCCGCAACTCTTCAATGCCATTCTTATCCATTTCCGCACCAAAAGAGCTGTTAATGACAACCTTATCAACTTTTGGAGCCTGATGCACATTTCCATACCCCTGAGATTTCATTAAGGCAGGAACTGCTTTCTCAAGATAGACTTTCTTCAATTCGGGGACATTCATGATGTGTACGGTAAAATAAAGGGGTCACTTAGCTGCGACCGTTTTTTGGACATTTGAGTAGTGAATCGAAGCTTCCCTCTCGACAATTGAGCCTTGGGGATTGTCTTGGGTTTTACGTTCGTGCTTTTTGATTAAATTTACACCTTCCACGATTACACGATTTTTTGCTCGGATAACCTGAAGGATTTTACCCTTGCTTCCCTTGTGGTCTCCAGAAATGACAACCACTTCGTCGCCTTTTTTAATTTTATTAGCCATTCTATAAAACCTCCGGTGCTAGAGATATAATCTTCATGTATTTTTGACGGAGTTCTCTGGCAACAGGACCAAAAATCCGAGTCCCCTTTGGAGTGCCATCATCATTTACAATGACAACTGCATTCTCATCGAACCTCAAATAACTTCCATCGCGTCGACGAAGAGGAGCCCTAGTCCTAACAACTAATGCTCGAACAACAGTTCCTTTCTTTACTGCCGCTTCAGTCGAGCTTTCCTTGACATGACATACAATGATGTCACCAACGGACGCAGTCTTTTTATTTTGGCCAAGTCGTCGTATCATACGGACCTTCTTGGCACCTGTATTATCTGCAACTTCTAATCTGCTAAGCAATTGTATCATGATTCGTTAAAGTATGGGAGCCTTCTCCACAATTTCTAAAACCCTCCAACGCTTGAGTTTACTAAGCGGGCGGGTGGCCATGATCTTCACTTTGTCGCCAACTCCTGAATCATTGGATTCGTCATGAACATGGAAAGTCGTTTTTCTGCGAATCTCCTTTTTATAAAGGGGATGCGGGGTCTTGTATTCGTAAACGACCTTGATGGATTTATCCCCTGTCTTGGAGAGAACGACTCCAATCAGTTCCTTACGGTTATTTCTTTGGTTTTCTTCAGTCATCGGGTTCAAAGTATTTTCAGATTCTCTTAAGAATTTGTTTGTCCTAGGGTTGTAAGAATTCTCGCACGATCCCTTCGTATAGCTTTTATAAGGTGAGGTTTTTCAACTTGTCCGGTTTGTTTACGGATTTGAAGTTGAAGCAGTTCTTCCCCCAGTTCACGAAGCTTTTTCTGAAGCTCAGAGGACGACAATTCTTTAATTTCAGACATTTTCATTCTCTTAAATCTTAGTAGGTTTTTTGACGGGTAACCAACCTACAACGGAAAGGAAGCTTGGAATCAGCAAGACCCAATGCTTCGCGAGCCAATGATAAGGAGCACCCGGCAATTTCAAATAACACATGACCGGGTTTTATCACTGCAACCCAATGATCGACCGGACCCTTTCCTTTTCCCTGTCGAGTTTCGGCAGGTTTTTTGGTTACAGGTTTGTGGGGAAAGACTCGTATCCAAACCTTTCCTTTACGTTTAAGGTGACGATTAATCGCTACCCGAGCAGCTTCAATTTGATTTGAAGTCATGCGACCTCGGGATAAGGTTTGTATTCCGAATTCCCCAAAGGATACGGTATTACCCCGAGATGCCTTACCTCGGACGCGGCCCTTGTGAACCTTGCGATATTTTGTTCTAGATGGAAGTAATTTAGGCATAACAAAAGGGTTTAAAAATTAGAAAATTTTGTCTTCATCCTTAAGACAAATCCAGCACTTGATTCCAATAATGCCGTAGACAGTGTTCGCCTCAACCAAACCATAATCTATATTTTCCCTAAGAGTATGCAGGGGAACACGACCTTCTCGAAGTTGTTCGGTTCTCGCAATATCAGCACCAGCAAGTCTTCCTGCACACTGAATTCGAATGCCTTCCGCTCCCATTGACATGGTTGTTTGCACTGCCTTTTTCAAGGCTCGCCTAAAAGCAATCCTTCTCTCGAGTTGAAGAGCAACATTTTCAGCAACTAGCGAAGCAACTAAATCAGGCTTCTTTATCTCTTGGATTTCGAGTCGAACATCTTTGCCAACAACCCGATTGAGGGATTCGCGAAGGGAATCAAGTTCTTGTCCTTTACGACCAATCACGATACCTGGACGTGCCGTCCAAATAGTGACTCTTGTACGAGTAGAGGCACGCTCTATTACGATGCGAGGAACGGAAGCAAACCGTAGCTTTTTCTCTAAAAAGCCACGGATTAGATTATCCTCCTCCATAAATTTAGAGTAGTCGTTTTTATTAGCGTACCAACGAGCACTCCAATTCCTACGAACGCCCAAGCGAAAACCTATCGGATTTACTTTCTGTCCCATATCTTATCCTTCGTCAGTAAGGGTTATGCGCAAATGACTCATTCTTTTCTTGTAGGGATGAGCGGAACCTCTAGCACAAGGCCGGAACCTTTTCATTGCAGGACCTTCCTCGACAATAGCTTCTAATATTACTAAGTCATCAGCACTCAAATTGGCGTTATTTTCAGCATTTGCCATTGCTGATTTCAAGGTCTTATCAAGCATGCGAGCAGCCTTACGAGGTATGTATTTGAGAAGAGCGACTCCTTCATTTGCCTTTTTGCCTGGTAGAATTCGAGCTACCTCTCGGGCCTTTTTGGGAGAAATCCTCATGTACTTTGAATATGATCTTATTTCCATAACAGTTACTTTTGGGTGTGAGGATTGTGAGATTTGAAAGTCCGAGTGGCAGAAAACTCACCTAGTTTGTGTCCGACCATATTTTCGGTTACATAAACAGGTAGGAAGTTCTTACCGTTGTGAACAGTGAAGTTTAAGCCCACAAAATCAGGGGTTATTGTGGACTTCCGCGACCAAGTTTTGATCGGTTTTCGATCCCCAGACTGTTGAGCCTTAATCACTTTTTTCATTAAACTTGGTTCAACAAAGAACCCTTTTTTTATGGAGCGCGTCATAAATCTGCCTTATTTTACTCTTCGTCCGTTTCTACGAACCAATATTTGAGAGTTTGAGGGTTTGGACTTTTTTCTCGTAGGAAAACCTTTAGAAAGTTGCCCCCAAGGAGAAGATGGGTGTCCGCCACCTGAAGTTCTGCCTTCTCCGCCGCCCATTGGGTGGTCTACGGGATTCATTGCGACGCCTCTTACGCGAGGTCTACGCCCCTTCCAGCGGTTTCTTCCGGCCTTTCCTATAGTTGCTTTCTGATGACTGCCGTTTCCAACTGACCCAACGGTTGCCCGGCAATTATCTTTCACCAAACGAATTTCACCGCTTGGCATTTTCAGCGAGGCTTGTCCCCCATCAATGGATATCAAGCGAACTTCAGAACCCGCGGAACGAGCGATTTTAGCTCCAGCACCAGGTAACATTTCTACGCAGTGTACTTTTGTTCCCAAAGGTAATTGATGCAATGGCATGGCATTGCCGGGTTTAAACTCTATTTTATCGTTTGAACTTGTCAGTGTATCACCCACATCGACAGAAGTTGGAGCCAAAATGTATGATTTCTCTCCATCCGAATATTCCAATAAAGCAAGATGGGCAGTTCGATTGGGGTCATATTCCAAAGCAATTACTTTAGCATCTTCACCAAGGCGGGGTCTGCGAAAATCGATTTGTCTGTAAAGTCTCTTGTGCCCACCCCCACGTCTACGCGAGGTAATACGGCCGTAAGAATTTCTACCTTTTTTTCTATGATGGCCCTTAGTTAATGATTTTTCAGGCCTTTTATCTGAAAGCTCTACTTTATTTTTAAGATAGAACCTTCCTGAGGGAGTGACGGGTTTTTGTTGAAGTACAGGCATTTTTCTTATCCTCCTAAGCCAAATCAATGCTTTCCCCTGACTTAAGGGTAACAATTGCTTTTTTAGTGTGACTGGTGAAACCAGATTTATTTCTTCTTGTGCGATCTCGCTTTGATTTTGGCTTAGCAAGTAGGGTATTCACCTTCAATACATTGACGCCAAAAGTGGATTCGACTGCATCTTTAATATTGCGTTT
>CENJ01141774.1_pt1 | contig 11987 bp, 9 predicted proteins | sample 356161 | NCBI WGS metagenome assembly CENJ01 (sample SAMEA2619531, study PRJEB7988) | marine metagenome | biome: marine biome (ENVO:00000447); feature: surface water layer (ENVO:00002042); material: "saline water (ENVO:00002010), including plankton (ENVO:xxxxxxxx)" | depth 5 m
TGGCCATCTCGTTGCACGCGCCTACGGATGACCTGCGGGACGGCCTGGTGCCGATCAATCGAAAGTATCCCATCGCCGAGTTACTGGCAGCCTGCACCGATTACGTGGAACATCTCGGCCCTGCTCGTAAGCTGGTCATCGAATATACGCTGCTGGCCGGTGTGAATGATCAGGTAGAGCATGCGAAGGGGCTGGCCAAGCTCCTAGCAGGCGTCCGCTGCAAGATTAACTTGATTCCGTTCAATCCCTTTCCTGGGTCCGGGTATGCCCGGCCGGCCCAAGGAGACATCGAAAATTTCCAGACGATCCTAATGCGACAGGGATTTGTGACTATGTTGCGCACTACGAGAGGCGAGGATATCAATGCCGCCTGCGGTCAACTGGTTGGGCAGGTCGATGATCGCACCCAAAGACAGCGCCGCCATCGGGAGCGCATGGCGGCCATGCAGCAAGAGATTGTCCAATGGCGTTGATTGTGATGACTCGCCCGGATTTTCGCCGTTCACCGCCCCGGAGGGGGAGCAATGAGCAGTGACGACGTAACCCACGAGGGAGATATGCCCCAGCAAGGGCCAGGCCAGGTGCTGGCTGAGGCTCGTTCGGCATTAGCGATCAGCATTGAGGAAACTGCGGAGATACTCAACCTTCCGGTTCGAGTGATCAAAGCCATTGAAGAAAACGATGCTGATAAATTGCCTGATGACGTCTACGTGTATGGCTACATCCGCGCTTATGCAAAACTGTTGGGATTGGCCGGAGATCCGTTGATCAAAGCCTGGACGGCCCATCATTCTGAAGTTGATCCGCTGGATTCAGCACCCACAGGCACAGGCCATCCAATCGGAGTACCCGGTGGAATTGAAAGCTCTGAGCCTCCCAAGATGGGCAGGTGGTTCGCCATCGCTATGGTGCTATCCGCTTTTTTTGTCGCCTTTGTACTGACTCAGCCTGAACCTCAGGAACCGATGATAGCTGAGGACAACCCAGTGGAGGGGGTGCCCGACCCACTGGAAATGGATGCGGCGGACGCCGTGCTTGACCCGCCAGCCGAAGGGGCTGAGGTGCCTCTTGAGGAATTCGTAGAGGTCATAGTCGACGAGCCAGGTTTGCCCGAGATGGATGCGGCAGAGAGCCAATCTGAGGCGCAAGCCAGCGAGACGATTGCGGCAGAGCCGATAGCGGTGCCAGAAGAGGCGTCAGAAGAGATGGCAGAAGAGTTGCGAGAAGAAGCGACAGAAAAAGCGACAGAAGAAGAGGATATGCAGATGAGCATGTCAGTCGCGCCGGCTATCCTAGAGAACGCTGAGCTAACGGAAACGGCGGACACCGAGAAACCGGCAGCAGTCGAATTAGCCATGGCCTACGCGCTGCCTCGCCTCACCGAGTTCGGGAATGACGAGATCGTGATGACGTTTGACCAGGCCAGTTGGTTTGAGATTCGGAACCAAGACGGGGTACTGCTGTTTGCTGACTTAGGGGCCGTTGGCGAGGTGAGACGCTATATCGGTGCGGCGCCCTTCGTTATTAAGCTGGGCAACGCGCCGGCGGTGATGCTGGAGTTCAACGGTGCCGCCGTCAGCCTGAGCCCATTTACCAGTCGATCCAACGTAGCCAACCTGACGCTTACGCCCTGAGGGCGTGACAGAACAAAGAAGGACGCAATCGAGTGGTTAAAGCAGTAAGAGGGATGCGCGATATATTGCCGGAGCAAACGCGGCGCTGGCACCAGGTGGAGCGTTCAATTTTAGCGACGCTAGCAAGCCATGCCTTTGAGGAAATTCGGCTGCCGTTACTCGAGTACACGGAACTGTTTGCGCGGGGCGTGGGAGAGGCCACCGACATTGTCGAGAAGGAAATGTATACCTTGGCTGATCGAGACGGTGACTCCCTAAGCCTTCGGCCTGAAGGCACGGCGAGCTGCGTCCGCGCTCTGCAGGAGCATGGACTGCTCTATAATCAGACCCAGCGTGTTCACTACTCAGGCCCAATGTTTCGTTACGAGAAACCTCAGAAGGGGCGCTATCGGCAGTTTTACCAGATCGGGGCTGAGGCCTATGGGTTTGCGGGCCCAGATATGGATGCCGAGTTGCTGCTCCTGGCCTGGGATTGCTGGCATGCCCTGGGTATTCAGGACCGGCTTCGCCTGGAGATCAATACGCTGGGGTCATCGAAAGATAGAGCCGCATACCGCGATGCGCTGGTGGCCTATCTTGAGCCCATACAGGGTCAGCTGGACGAGGACAGTCAGCGGCGCTTGTTGACCAATCCCATGCGAATCTTGGATTCGAAGAAGCCAGAGACTCAGGCATTGCTGGAGGGGGCTCCTCGCCTCCCGGACTTCGTTGACGCTGAGAGTCGGGAACATTTCGAAAAACTCCAGCAGCTGCTGGACCAAGTGGGCATACCCTATCGCGTTAATGCAAATTTAGTGCGCGGGCTGGATTATTACACCCGGACGGTGTTCGAGTGGCTGACCGATGAACTGGGTGCTCAGGGTGCTGTCTGCGCGGGGGGGCGCTACGACGGGCTGGTGGAGCGATTGGGCGGTAGGCCAACGCCAGCCGTAGGCTTTGCCGTTGGCCTCGATCGCGTCGTTTTGTTACACGAGCTGGCCGAACCGAAAACGGCCTTTGCGCCGGCGGATATTTATATTTGCGTCTTGGATGAAAGCCTCATGGGCACAGCGATGGCGTTAAGCCAGCGTTTGCGTAGCCTTCTGGAGGGTCAGCGCATCAGAATAAACATAGGCGGAGGCGCGCTCAAAAAACAGATGAAGCGTGCTGATGCCGCCCAGGCCACTTGGGCGATACTGTTGGGTGACGATGAGCGCGACCTGGATTCTCTGACGCTCAAGCACTTGCGTAACGCAGAATTTGGGCAACAGCGTCTTGTCTGGCAGCAGGCTCTGGATCAGTTGAACGACTAGCGGTCGGCCCTAAGGTCTTGGCGATCTGGGTGTCGTCGCTGAAGGTGTTGGCGCTCAGGATGAGCAGGTCATGGGGACGGGTAATGCATCTGTGCAAAAATAAAGGGTTGCTCCGGCTGGGCATAGGGTAAAATCCCGGGCCGAGAGAGGGCAGAGGTGGAATGAGTATCAGTGACGGGAGTGTAAAGGCGTGTCAGATTACCTAAGTGATGAAGAACAACTGGGCAGAATTCGTGGGTGGTGGAACGAATACGGGATCAAGGTTGCCCTCGTAGTCGGCCTGGTAATCGTTGCTGCCGGGATCTGGAAAGTTGTCTCGGATGGACGCGTGGCCGCTGCCCAGGAGGGTTCGGCTGCCTACGCGCTGTATCTTGATGGCACTGCGGAATCAAAACTCGCTCAGGCCCAGCTGATCAGAGAAGAATTTGCGGGATCAACCTTTCACGTCATGGTGGCTTTGGATGAGGCTGCCGCAGCGGTGACCGCTGGGGACGCAAGCAGCGCCGAGATCCTGCTGCAGGAAGCCCTGACCGCCGCTCGAGGGAGCATGCTGGCTGACCTCGTTCAGTTGCGCCTTGCCAAGGTGCAATACGCATTGGGACGGGGCGACGAGGCCCTGGCTGCCCTCCAACGAGTCACCGCTCCGGGCTATCTTCCCCTGGCGTTGGAGTTGCGCGGCGATATGCTGTTTGCCGAAGGGTCGCTAGAGCAAGCGCACGCAACCTACCAGGCTGCGATAGACGCTCTGCCTGAGGGAGAAGCGCGCCCTCTGCTGCAGATCAAGATGGAAAACAGTGCACCCTTGGGTGATCAGTACGCAGAATTTACTCAGCCCCTGGACGCGGCTTTGAAAAAAGCGGCTGAGACGTTGGCCGAGGAGGCCGCCCGAGCTGCGGAAGCAGAAGCCGAAGAGGAAACGGAAGCGGATACCAATGCCGAGGAGGCGACTAATGAGTAAGACGCCTGAGCAACATCCTATTTTGCACCGCCTTGTTCTCCTGGGCACGCTGCTGGCCCTCGGCGGCTGTAGTTGGTTTTCCTGGGTTCCCGGCATTGGAGAGGGCGGAGAGGATGCGGAGGAACCTGCAGCGCTCGTTGAATTCGATGCAGAAGTCGATCTGCGCCGCGAATGGCGGGCCGGCGTTGGATCCGGTCTGGGGAAGAAGTATGTGCGCCTTCAGCCCCAGGTAGTGGCGGACCGTATTATTGCGGCGGATGCCTATGGGCTGGTGGCAGCCTTTGATCGCTTCAGTGGGAAAAAGGTTTGGCAGCAGCAGGTTGGTGAGGTGGCCTCTCGCGGCTGGAGCCTCAACGGCTTAATGGATCGAAAAGATCCCAGCTTTATAAGCGGCGGTGTGGGTGCCGGCGAGGGTTTGGCATTGATTGGCTCTACTCGGGGTGAGGTGATCGCCCTGGAGGTTGCTGACGGCTCTCTTGCATGGCGCACATATGTAGGCGCGGAGATTGGTGCTGCGCCTGCAGTGAGTCGAGAAGGGGTCTTCGTTCAAACCATCGACGGACAGGTTTTAGCCTTGGATAAGGATAGCGGTGAGATCATCTGGCGGTACGGGAGCCAGGTGCCTTTGCTTACCCTCCGCGGTACGAGCGCCCCAGTGGCTCAACAGGGCTTAGTGTTTGCCGGATTTGCCAGCGGCAAGGTCGTTGCACTGAGGGCGGAAAACGGGGAGCCGGTCTGGGAACAGCGCATAATGCTGCCCGAAGGACGATCCGAGCTGGATCGGATCGTAGATATTGATGCTCAACCGCTCATTTCGGGCAGCGCACTGTATGCCTTGGCCTACCAGGGTCGGGTGATGAGCCTTTCCCTGCGTGATGGTCGTCCGCGCTGGCAGCAGGAAGTCTCTGGACATCAGAACATGGCTCAGGGCTACGGCCAAATTTACATTGTTGATGGGGATGACACGGTCTATGCCATAGACCAACAAAGTGGTGACATAACCTGGCAGCACGAGCTTCTGGCACGCAGAAAGCTCAGTCCTCCACTGGCTTTTTCAAACTACCTTCTGGTGGGAGACGATGAAGGATACCTCCACGTGCAGGCCCAGCTTGATGGCCGCATGATGGGGCGTGAGAAGGTGTCTGGAGACGGGCTTCGCGCTCAGATGGTGGTCGCAGATGGAACGCTCTATGTTCTGGATAACGGCGGATCATTGAGTGCCTATCGAGTGACGGTGAAGTAGCTAATGCTGCCCACGGTGGCTTTGGTCGGCAGGCCTAATGTTGGCAAATCGACCCTCTTTAATAAACTGACGCGCAGTCGTGATGCCTTGGTCGCCGATGTGCCCGGGCTGACCCGCGATAGGCGTTACGGCAGGGTTGAGTTTGAGGACTTCGAAGCAACGCTGATAGATACCGGCGGCATCTTTGGGGAACACGTACTCGCTCGGGAGCTGACGCAGCAGACCCAGCTGGCCGTCGACGAAGCCGACTTGGTGCTTCTGTTGATGGATGGTCGTGAAGGGGCCAGCGCCATTGACGATGAGGTCGTTCGCTATTTGCGTAAGGGAGACATTCCCTTCATCCCGGTGATCAACAAGATTGACGGTCTTCCTACAGATCAGGTTACTACCGAATTCGCACGCTTTGGTTTTGACAGCCCGCTATATATCTCCGCCAGCCACAGCCGTGGTCTCAAGCAGCTGAAGGATTCAATAACAACTCGACTACAGGATCTCGTAATAGACTTCTCACTGCCGTTCCGAGACGAAAGCGAGGGCATCGCCGTGGCCGTGGTGGGCAGACCCAATGTGGGGAAGTCGACCCTTGTGAATCGCTTGATTGGCGAGGAGCGACAGGTGGTCTTCGACATGCCTGGCACAACGAAGGACGCCATCGATATCCCCTTTAGTCGAGAGGGCGTGGACTTTGTTCTGATCGACACGGCGGGCGTTAGACGCAAGGGTAAGGTATCGGAGATCACCGAAAAGTTTTCGGTGGTTAAGGCCCTGCAGGCTATGCAGCGTGCCCAGGTGGTGATTATGGTCATCGACGCGGCAGAGGGCCTAGTGGATCAAGACCTGCATGTTCTCGACTACGCGTTGGATGCCGGCGCCGGCATGGTGATTGCGGTAAATAAGTGGGATGGACTCGAGGCCCAGCAGCGAGACAAGGTACGCAAGGCATTGGACCGGCGGCTGAACTTCGTGCCTTGGGTCCCGGTGCAAATGATATCCGCTCTGCACGGCTCTGGAGTGGGGCTGCTCCTGTCCCAGGTTGAAAAAATTCATGCAATTGGCGCTTTCTCGGTCTCCACTTCATTGCTGACGCGCCTGCTCCGCAACATGGTGGCCAGCCACCCAGCGCCATCGGTGAGGGGGCGACCCATTAAGCTTAAGGTGGCGACGCGAGGCGGCTGTCACCCGCCCCGAATCATCGTCCACGGTAACCAGCTGGCCTCGCTGCCGGCGAGCTATAAACGCTTTTTAGAAAACGGTTTTCGAGAAGCCCTCCAGCTCCTGGGGAATCCTGTTCGCGTGGAGCTTCGGGACTCGGAAAACCCTTTCGCCGGGCGTCGTAACCAGCTGAATCAGCGGCAGCTTGATCGACGCAAGCGGGCGATCAAGCACCGGAAAAAATCTAAGCGCTAATCGCTTGTGCCCGCAATCGAGGCGAAGACCTGTTGGAAGACCGTCGGATCGACTCGATAGCCGTTCAGGCTTACGGAATAGTGCAGGTGCGGACCGGTAACCCGACCAGTCGCGCCAACGAGGCCTATCTCCTGCCCCTGCTGTACCAGCTCACCCTCGCTGACCGAGTGTTCGCTCAAGTGGCAAAACATGGTGACTAAGCCCTGCCCGTGATCTAAGAAGATGGCCTTACCATTATAGTAAAGGCTATCGGCGAGCATGACCCGCCCAGAGGCCGGCGCAATGATCGGCGTGCCCGTTGGTGCGGCAATATCCAATCCAGAATGGGGATTGCGCGCTTGCCCGTTAAAAAAACGCCGATGGCCGAAAAGACTGGTGGTCAGGCCGTCCAATGGCGTAATGAATTTTTTCTCCAGTTGTTTTGCCGGGGAAAATCGGAGGTACAGCGCTCGCTGTAGCGCACTCTCGTCTCTGATCCGCTCGAGTTGCTGGGGATTTGGATTGACCATCTCTTTATTAGCAAGAGTAATGTGCTGTTCGGTATAGGCTTTGTCAGCCACCTGAAATTCATGCAGCTGCGCCTCCCCGTTGAGCTGAAAGGCGATTGTCGCTGGACCTAGAGGTTGCGCCAGGGGTATGCCAACTAGGGCTTGGCCGTTAAGGCGCATCACGGGCCTATTGCGAAAAGTGATTTGCTCAGCGCCTTCCGGAGGCTGCCATGGATAAACGCCGCCCGGAAAGGCGTCGCCTGCCAGCGCCCAGCTCGGGAGCAGGAGGGCCAAGGCAACCAGTGCCCTGAGGTTCAGATTTGGCCAAGTCCCCTGATACCTTGGCAGGGGAAGAGGAATACTAAATAGAGAGCTAGGCATCGCTTAAGAAAACTCCTTCCTGTATGTCTTGTACCGTCACGCGTGTTCGACCGTCGCGAAATTGTGCTGTGACCTGCATCCCAGGTTCCAGGTCGGCCACGTTGTCAATGAGCTGCCCCCCCGCGTCACGCACCAGCACATAGCCTCGCGCCAGAGTAGGCAGGGGGCTGAGGCCTTCAAGGATTCGGGCGGCGTTCCCCAGCCGTTGTTGGCTTTCCGCAATCCGCCGCGCGATAGATTCCTTGAGCCTTCGAACATAGGCTTCCTTGCGATCCGTTTCCCGCAGCAGGCGTCGGCTTGGGCTTTGTCTCCAAAGGTTGAGGCGCGCTTGCTGGAGTCGTTGCGTGCGTCTCTCCAATTGATTTCCCAGCTGGCGGCCCAGGCGACCCCCCAGCTCATCCAAACGCTGCCAGGCTTGTTGGCAGCGTTGCTCTGGACTGATTAACCGCAGGGCCAGCTTGTCCGTTTCAAGCCGCCGGTTTTGCAACAGGGCCATCATGCTGCGTTCCAGCTGCTTGTGGGTTGTTCCAAAGTGACGAAGCAGATCTTCCCGATCCGGCACCAGCATTTCCGCCGCTGCCGAAGGCGTAGGCGCTCTGGCATCTGCCACCAAATCGGTGATGGCCGTGTCGATTTCATGGCCAATCGCAGAGACCACGGGAACCGACAGGGTGCTGACTCGGCGTGCAATCGACTCTAAATTGAAGGTCCAGAGGTCCTCTAGGGAACCGCCACCGCGCGTTAGCAGCACCATGTCGGGCTGCAGAACCTCAGCCCGGTTTAGGGCGCTCAGGATTTGCCCTTCGGCTTCCTCACCCTGAACGCTGCTGGGAATGAGCGTAACCCGGTGGGCGCTGAAGCGGCGCTGCCAGACGGCCACGACATCCTGTAGGGCGGCTCCGGTGGGCGAGGTGATGATGGCGATGTGTCCTGGAATCTTGGGTAGAGGCCTTTTGCGGGCCAAATCAAATAACCCCTCGGCGTCCAGCTTTCGCTTCAACGCTTCAAAGGCTTGACGTAACGCCCCCTCACCCGCGGGTGCCATATGCTCAACAATGATTTGGAATTCACCGCGCCCCTCGTAGAGGCTTACCCGGCCTCTGAGCAGGACCTGCTGGCCGTTCGATGGCTGCATCTGAACTCTGCGGTTGCTGTTTACAAACATGGCGCATCGGACCTGGGCGTTGGCGTCCTTCAGCGTGAAGTACCAATGACCAGAGGCGGGACGCGCAAAATTCGACAGTTCGCCAGTGACCCAGACGCCTCGGAAACGATCCTCAATAGTGAGTCGAGCCTGCTTGTTCAGAGCGCTTACGCTGAGGACATCGCCGGTGGAAGAGGGCTGCATGATGAATTGCCATGATCGTCTAGACAGAGCCAAACTTACCAGAAGCCTGACTGAATGATGAGATGGTGCTCGAAATTTTACATCCCGAGGGCGCATCGCTAATATCTATCTTTTGCGGGGTTCTAAATGTTACGGATAACCAATGACGCCCTGACCTTCGATGATGTGCTCTTGCTGCCTGCCTATTCGAGCGTTCTACCTTCTCAGGTCTCTCTGGCATCCCATGTCAGTCGCAACATAGCGCTCAACATACCCATTGTCTCTGCGGCCATGGATACCGTGACCGAGTCGCGGCTCGCCATTGCCATCGCTCAGGAAGGGGGTATCGGCATCGTCCACAAGAACATGATGATAGATCAGCAGGCCAAGGCCGTGCGGGCGGTCAAAAAGTTTGAGTCAGGAATCATTCGCGATCCGGTTACCATCGATCCCCGAGCGACCATTGAGCAGCTACATTCCCTGACTCGGGAAAACGGTATCTCGGGCGTCCCCGTAGTGAGTGAGTCTGGGCTGGAGGGGATTATCACCAGTCGCGACCTGCGCTTTGAACAACGAATGAATGTACGGGTTCGGGATGTGATGACACCCAAGGAACGTCTGGTGACGGCGCGGGAAGGCACAGACTTTGATCAGATTACGCGACTCTTGCATGAGCACCGTATCGAGAAAGTCCTGCTGGTGGACGATACCTTCCAGCTGACGGGGATGATTACGGTGAAGGATATCGTTAAGGCCCAGGCCTTTCCCTTGGCCTGCAAGGACGAACTGGGCCAACTTCGGGTCGGTGCCAGCGTGGGTACCAGTGCGGAAACCGAAGAACGCGTAGCCGCACTGGTTGAGGCAGGCGTTGATCTGCTGGTTGTGGACACGGCTCACGGTCATACCCAGGGCGTGCTTGATCGCGTCAGCCACATTAAGAAAGCGTATCCGTCGATAGACGTCATTGGCGGCAATGTGGCCACCGAGGCGGGCGCCAGGGCGCTTATTGAAGCCGGCGCAGACGGCGTGAAGGTGGGTATCGGGCCAGGGTCGATTTGCACGACGCGTATCGTTGCCGGGGTGGGCGTCCCGCAAATCAGCGCCATTGAGGGGGCCTGCAAGGCCGCTCAGGACGCCAGCATTCCGATCACAGCCGATGGCGGCGTCAGATATTCTGGAGATATCGCTAAGGCCATTGCCGCAGGTGCCAGCGCCGTGATGATCGGCAGTCTGCTGGCAGGAACAGATGAAGCACCTGGAGAGGTTGAACTATTCCAGGGCCGGACCTACAAGTCCTATCGTGGTATGGGCTCCATGGGGGCCATGTCCCAATCTAACGGTTCCAGCGACCGGTACTTTCAAGAAAACGAAGGGGAAGGTCGCAAGTTGGTGCCCGAAGGCGTAGAGGGCAGGGTGGCCTATCGCGGCCCACTCAGCCCAATCGTCCACCAGCTTATGGGCGGACTGAGAGCCGCCATGGGCTATACCGGTAGCCACGACGTGCCCACTATGCGCTCGAAACCCGAATTTGTGCGGGTAAGTTCCGCCAGCATGGTTGAATCTCATGTTCACGATGTCTCGATTACTAAGGAACCTCCCAACTATCCGCTGAGCTAGTGGGCTGAGATTGATATCCATGAGCCTCAGCGGCTCTCGACAGCCGATAAGGGAAGATGTGACAGACCTACATAGCCAACCGATCCTAATTGTCGACTTTGGCTCCCAATATACTCAGCTCATTGCCCGCCGCGTGCGGGAGGTGGGTGTTTACTGTGAAATTTACCCCTTTGATATTGATGCCACCGTATTGCGTGAATTTGCACCCTCCGGCGTCATTCTTTCCGGTGGGCCGGAGACGGTAACCTCAGGCAATACACCGCGCATTCCCCAGTGTGTTTTTGATGCGAACGTGCCGGTGTTGGGTATTTGCTATGGGATGCAGGCCATGGCGGCGCAGCTTGGGGGCGCCGTGGCCTCCTCCAACCGTCGTGAGTTTGGACATGCTCAGCTCATCAGCCAATCCCCGGGTGCCCTGCTGGCACCGTTGTTTGCCCAGGCCGAAAATCAGACCGCCAACGTATGGATGAGCCATGGCGATAAGGTGACGGGCCTGCCCCCGGGCTTTGAATGCACAGCCAGTTCGGATAGTGCGCCCATTGCCGCCATGGAGGATCGCGCACACGGATATTTTGGCGTTCAGTTCCACCCGGAAGTCACCCATACCGATAGGGGCGGGCAGCTAATCGAAACCTTTGTTCGCGACATTTGTGGCAGCCAGGGCCAATGGACGCCGGCCAACATTGTCGATGATGCCATCGCTAAAGTACGCGCTCAGGTGGGTTCCGATGAGGTCGTGCTCGGGCTCTCAGGTGGAGTGGATTCATCGGTGGTGGCTGCGCTGCTATCACGCGCCATTGGCCCAAAGCTGACCTGCATTTTTGTCGATAACGGCTTGTTGCGTCAGGGTGAGCGCCAACAGGTCCAGGACGCCTTCGCTGCTGCCATGGCCCAGGGCCAAATCGGCAAGCTCGATATCGTGGTCGTGGACGCTGTGGCGGAATTCTTAGAGCATTTGGCGGGCGTAGAGGACCCTGAGGCCAAACGTAAGATCATCGGCAATACCTTTATTGACGTCTTTGATAGGGAAGCCGGTGCTTTAGAGAACGTTGGCTGGTTGGCCCAAGGCACCATTTATCCTGACGTGATCGAATCTGCTGCATCAAAGTACGGCAACGCCCACGTCATCAAATCCCACCACAACGTAGGTGGCTTGCCCGAACGCATGAAGCTGGGCTTGGTTGAGCCCCTGCGTGAGCTTTTTAAGGACGAAGTGCGCAAAATAGGCCTGCACCTGGGTTTGCCCGAAGCGCTGATCCACAGACACCCCTTTCCGGGGCCCGGGCTTGGCGTGCGCATTCTAGGAGAGGTAAGGCCGGCCTATGCAGAGGTGCTACGCCAGGCTGATGCGATCTTTATTGATGAACTTAGAGCAGCAAATCTATACAACCAAGTCTCTCAGGCTTTCGCAGTATATTTGCCGGTTAAGTCCGTAGGCGTGGTGGGCGATGCACGCCGCTACGAGCACGTGATCGCGTTACGTGCAGTGGAGACAGTGGATTTCATGACGGCACGCTGGGCCCACTTGCCCTATGCTTTCATTGAACGAGTCTCAAACCGCATTATTAATGAAATCGCCGCAGTATCGCGAGTGGTTTATGACGTCTCAAGTAAGCCGCCTGCAACGATTGAGTGGGAAT